>Ga0184639_10000230_pt1 | contig 20284 bp, 17 predicted proteins | sample PLM31_170_b2_FD_133155 | JGI IMG/M metagenome (GOLD analysis project Ga0184639, IMG submission 133155) | Groundwater sediment microbial communities from an aquifer in East River, Colorado, USA - PLM3-1_170_b2 | ecosystem: Environmental > Terrestrial > Soil > Riparian zone | place: USA: East...
AATATTTTTAGTTCTGTTATAGTGTCTACAGAAGATGAACGAATAGGAAGAATTGCAAAAAAATATGGTGCTGAAGTACCATTTATTCGACCTAAACGATTAGCTACAGACTCAGCTGGAATGGATGAGGTAATCATACATGGAATAAAGAAATTGCGTTCTCTAGGATATGCTTTTGATATCTTGGTTAATCGTGATTGTACTGTACCATTCATACGTAATGTTGATGTAACAGGTTCAATAGAATTACTAAAAGAAAAAAAATGCGATGCCGTGTTTGGAGTTTACAAACAACACCATAATCCTTACTTTAATATGATGGAGCCTAATTCCAAAGGCTTCTTGAAGTATAGTAAAAAATTAAGAAAAAAAATTAAAACTAGACAAAATACACCCACAGTGTACCAACTAAATGGATTGTTCACATTATACGCAGATAGATTGTTGCATACCAAATGGCATATGCTTAAAGTATTTCCCTATGAAATCCCTGCTGAGACAGGCCTAATGATAGATACGGAATTTGAGTTTCAAATAGCAGATATGATAGCTCAACAAAAAATTAAAATTTAGTCGATTAGTTGACTCTTGAACTTATAATCTGTTACCATGCTGTCCATCCTCCATCTACTACTAGGTTAGCGCCTGTCATATAGGAGGAAGCGTCTGATGCTAAAAACAGTAATGCGCCGTCATAATCTTCTTTCCTAGCCATCCTTCCTAGCATTGTTCTTTCTGAATATTTTTTCACAAATTTCTTATCTTTATGTAATTTTGGATCAAAAACTCCACCAAGTGTTAGCGTGTTTATCCTGATGTTTTTCCTGTTCCAATACGCTGCCAGATAACGAGTCAGATTCACCATAGCTCCCTTTGTTGTGGCATAGAAAGCAGGAGAATTTAGTCTACTTTTTCCATAAATTCTTTGATCAGCACCAACAATTCCATATATTGATGAAATATTTACAATCACACCTTTATTCTGCTTTGACATCACTTTGCCAATTTCTTGGCAACATAGAAAAAGCCCTTTGAGATTGACTGTAATTGTTTGCTCCCACAGCTTTAGTGGAAACCGTTCAAAAGGTGCGTCTCGTTGTGGGTGTTCTCTTGGAAAAAAATGAGCGTTATTAATTAAAACATCGATTTTTTTGTATTTTGTTAAGACATCTCTGGTTAACTTCTTTACAGCAGATTGTTCAGCGATGTCTATGCCGAATAACATTGTCTGTGTGTGATATTTCTGAATTAATTCTGCTTCTAGTTTTTTATTGTTCTTATTTTCAATGTCCACTAAAACAACATTAGCACCGGCTTCACTTAGAACATGTGCAAACCTTGTGCCTAGAAAGCCCGCAGAACCAGTGAGAATGACAGTTTTATTTTTCAAGCTGAATAATTTGTTAAGAGGATCTTTTTTTCTCAAGATAGTGTTACCGCCTTCTTAATTTTTGAAGATTTTTTTACTGCCAGGGCTATTTCTAGTATTTTAGTACCTTCGTCAATACTATTAATGGATTTTTCTTTTCTGGTTATGCATTTAAGAAAATGAGTGAGCTCCTCAAGATACACCATGTTATAATCATAATTTTTTAATTTCAATTTTTCGATCCATTTTTTCTTTTTCGTATTGTATACTTTAACGGCATTTATGTCTAGATCCCAATAAATTGTTCCTTTTGTGCCTATTATCTTACAACTACGAACGTGTGGGTTCTGAAAATAATCTAAATGTACTTCAGCTATAATATTATTTTGAAATCGCAGCAAAATTGATGATAAATCTTCTGCATGTATGTCTAAATCACTAAATTTTCCAGTTATAGAAAAAACTTCTTTTACACTCCCAAAAAACCAATACAAATAATCTATTTCATGAATACACGTTAACACTACACCTCCTCCTAAATTTCCACGTGATGCATAACTATTTTCATATTGTTCATACGGATGCCAACTAGGAAGGAAAGAGCCATTCTCTGCGTGTACAGAAATTATTCTTCCAATTTCCTTTGCAGAAATAATTTCTTTTATTTTCTTTATGCATGGGTGAAAACGAAAATTGCATCCCATTAATGTTACAAGTCTTCGTTTTTTTACCACATCTAACAAAGGTTTAACGCCAAGTAGTGAACTAGAAAGCGGTTTTTCTACGAATAGGTGTATCCCCGCATTTGCCAATTTTATTGCTGTCTTCACATGAAGACTAGGAACATTTGATATTATTGCAGCATCTGGTTTTTCCTTGATTGATTTTTCCAAAGAATTGAATATTTTACATCTTCTTTTTCGTAAGAAGCTATCATAATGACGTTTGGTACAAACTAAAATTTCTATGTCTGAAAAAGATGAAAGATTATCAATATGTCTTCTACCTATTGAACCATAACCCATAACAAGTACCTTCAAACACCTTTCAAGCATACTTGATTTGTAATTAAAATTATCCCTTAATTAAACAGGAAAAGTTATTAGTTAATACATTTTATAGATAAAAAAGAATTAAAGTGATTTTTGTTAGGACTTATGATAAATGAAAAATAAGAAATTAAACAACTCAGTCCTTACTAAAGAATTAAAAAATCAAACAATTTTGATAACTGGTGGGGCAGGAAGCGTAGGAACAGCTTTAGTGAATAAAATTCTGGAATATCCAGTTAAATCTGTAAGGGTGTTAGATATTGACGAACATGCTTTATTCAGGCTGAACCGTTCAATAAAGGACTCTAGACTAAGATTGTTACTTGGAAGCATAACAGACAAAGATAGAGTCGAAATGGCAGGTAATCAAGCAGATATAATTTTTCACCTTGCAGCAATAAAAAATATTGAAATCTCTGAATTCAATCCTATTGAAACAATATACACTAACATCGATGGGATGATTAACATGATTAAAATGTCAATACGAGATAAACCAAAAAAATTCTTAAACATTAGTACCGATAAAGCAGCAGAGGCATCAACTCTTTATGGAACCACTAAACAGATAGGTGAAAGGCTGACAAGTTGGGCTGGAGTTCATATAAGACCAACAAGATTCGCTTCTGTGCGTTTTGGCAATGTGATTGAATCAAGAGGAAATGTGTTTGAGATTTGGAATGAAGAGTTAAAAAACAATAAACCTCTATCAATAACTCATCCAGCAATGGAAAGATATTTTTTTCATGTAAATGAAGCAGTTGATTTTATTTTAAAATGTTTACCCCTTGTTGATGAGGGGGAAATTTTTGTTCCAAAAATGAAATCATATAAGATTAAAGAGATGGCCGCAAAGTTTTCAAAAAAACATAAAATAATAGGGTTAAGACAGGGCGAAAAAATGGATGAGGTTCTTATAACAGAAACAGAAAAAGAGTTAGCTGAAAAGAGAAGTGATATGTGGATAATAAAGCAATATATGCTGACAGGTAAATAACTAAAAGCCCAGAAATATCAATTATTTACCGAAATCTTTATTTTTGGTTTTAATTCTTCACGAGCTTTACAGACATGACAATATTTTGTCCATTTTTCGGCATGTTTCCATTGTTCAAGTCCAGTTTGATCATATCGTTGATGAGCCATTTGTAACATTCTTCTTGTATCATGTTTATACATGAACTGTTTCAGGGCAAACAATTCTGGAATTGTGAAATATTGGCTAACTGTGGCTGTATATTGTGTAGCATCACCACAATCTTTCATAAATTTGTCTAATGCTTTTAATTCCCATTTCAAAATGGTCTCTTTAGTAACATTTTGATTATCTTTTGTTAGCTTTAATCTCTCATCATACTGTTGTAATATGAAATCTTTGTAATTATAGTACAATGGACTCCCCACATATGGTGTGCATATGAAAGGATCAACCTCTGCACCGTTTTGAATCCAAAAATCTACTGTTTCCATCAAATCGTCAATATTCTCATGTGGATTTCCAATCATAAACGTTGTAATGGGATGAAGTTTTGCTAGTTTAACAGCATCAATGGTTTTTTGTTCATGAACCCTTAATTGCCCTTTTCCAATATCTTGGTTCAAGACTTTATCTGACGCCGACTCAAATCCAAATGAGATATAAGCGCATCCTGCATCCTTCATAATTTGCACAATACTAGGCTGTACAGCTACACTAGGGGCATCACCTAACGTTCCCCATTTTATGGTTTTATCTAATCCTTCATCAACATATAATTGGCAAAATTCTTTTGTCCACTTTAAGTTACTAGTCATATTTTCATCAAGAATAGAGATAAAATCAACATCAAATTTTTCTTGTAACAATTTAATATTTTCTACTGCATATTTTGCGGAAGGCCATCGTGCTGGTAGTTGAAATGTATCATTTTCCTTGTCAGAAATCCTGACAAGTTTCTCTCCTTCTCTCCTATTTCCACTACCATAAATATTCTGTAGATCTATACGTGACATTCCGTTATGTGAACAAAATGTACATCCCCTTGGGCACCCCCGTTCCCAAACAACAGAAACTCTTCTTTTTGAATTGAATGATTCTACTGATAATGGTAAAGCTGAATGTTCAAAATAAACATCAGTCTCCATAAGATCATAGGCAGGATAAGGAATAGTATTTAAATCTGAAATCAATGCTCGTGGTTTAGTAAACTTGAACGTTTCATTATCTCTCAGGCATAAACCATTTACCTTTTCAAAATCTTTGGTTCCTTGATTTATTTCATCATAAAGTTCTGAGAAAGTTTCTTCTCCCTCTCCTATACATATCATATCCATTTCAGGAACAAGTTGCAAAATTTCATCTGGATTATAAGTTGACCACCCGCCCCCACCTATAAAAATGGAATCTGGAGAGGATTTTCGTATTAATGGTGCTAATTGTTTAATGCGACCATAGGTAGAAGTTAGACCACCTATTCCTATCAGGTCCCATTTCTCAAGACGAATTTCTTCTTCAATTATTTTGTCTGGAACTAGCCTACCACCATACTTCATTCGAAGAGCGTTTAAATCTAAAATTCCAATTTGGCCACCTTTTTTTTCTACAATGGCTGCTAATATTCCAGCCCAAAATGGAAAGTGGTTTGGACCGCTATCAAGCCTTATTTCTGGTACGATGAAAAGTACTTTCAATTCAGTATTAACATATTGCTAAATGATTATTTAAATTAGTGCGTGAATAATGCTGAGACAAGGTGTCCTAATTATGATATTCTGTAAGAAATTGCCTTAGAGTGACACATTTTATTCTTTTACCAAAAATACAACCACCTTCTGTAGCATTTATCGTGTTAACCCAACTGGGAGAACGTGTTATGAATTCTTTTAATGCTATGCTATAGTATTGAAAAATTGGATCTAAAATACAATTACAGTTAAATTCAGGGTTGTAAATTTTTGGAAACAATTTTTTGAAAATGGGGCTATTTTTATCCATATCTAAGGGAAGGCTGGTCTTACCATGAGATATAATTACTTCCCAAGGATCATCTTCAGTCCAACCGTGGTTTATTCCAATTAGTGCCACGGTAGGGCATTTGAGAATTTGCCAACTAACAAACCAGGATGATGTTCCTACATTCCCACCTGTTTGTATGGCTGGCAGACCATTTGGGTGATTTTTTGCTCTAACCATTAATGCAGATGTTTGATTAAATGATTTTTTTCCTTCACCATGGTCAAATAATGCATGCAACCAATGTATTTTGATTCCCGCTTGTCTTGCGCGTTCAACTGTAGATGGTTTAACAACCGTTGAAAAAACACCTTTTATTTTTTTACCGTATTTATCTACTATTGGATCATCGTACCATTCTTTTATTACATCTTGTGTATCAATGGTAACTACATAAAAATTGGAGAACTTTTCTGGTGTAACTCCTGCTTTCAAAGCAGTTATCAAAGCACCATCACAACATACTATTGTACCGTCATAATCACTATTTGCCAATAACTCCAAATGCTTATTTTTTTTAATAGATGGACCTCTTCCTATCACCAGTGCAGAGTGTTCCTGCATCTTGTACGATGGATCTTTTGTCGGATCTAATTCTTTAGCAGAAGATTCGTTCCAAATATTATTCAAATTTAGGGCAAAATTTTGTACCCAGTAATCATAAAACTGTTCATCATAAAGTTTCTTCATGCATTTTTCAATTACATCTTGTGTTGATCTTTGGACATCATTTTGAGAGAAAATATAATCAAACCATTTATCCCATTCTTTATCACCAAAGCCCATCTCCTTCTTTCGAGCTAACATTTTTGCAAAAGTAGCCTCCCCTATAGTGAAGTTAAAATCATCTGGCATTTCTTACAATACTCAATTTTTCTAACATTTTTAATCGTTTAATTAAATTATAACTCTTCTAATCCAAGTTCATCTTCTTTCTTAGCAGACCTAAAAATCATAAACGATCCTTTTGCGCCGGATTTTACTATAAATTCTTCAAATTCTGATTCGGTTAATTCCTTCTTGGACTCTGTACTTTTCTCGCTCACTTTGGTACTTTCATCTGCCTCTCTATTTTTTTTTATATTAAAATTTGCTTTCAATTACAAAAGATTTTCTTGTCATGTAATATTAAGTTTTATATGCAAAAATAAGAATTAGACCTTCATGAATCAATTACGGATGAAAAGGCTTATCTCATTACAAGATTTTGAATTTATCAAGAAGTGATATAGTTAGTGAAGTTATTGATTACATTACAACCTAATCTGAAAATAATTCTCACTGTTTTAATTGCATTCTTTGTTGCATTTTTAATATTTTTTCTTGTTTTTTTGTTAAATCAATACACAGTAGAAAAAAGAATTGATTCTTCTTTAGACATATATACTGAAACACGTAGATTGCAAAAAAATTTTTATTTACAAAATTTTGACCCTAATGAAAAAAGAATTTTTATTCTTGGTTCAAGCCAAATTCAGGCAATTAATTCAACGTATATCAATGAATATCTTTCAATAAATAATCAGAATTACAAGGTTTACAATTTAGCTTATCCTGCTGAGAGCCCAGAAGAGAGATTGAAGACATTAGATGTGATTATTTCAGCCAAACCCAAAATTGTTCTTTATGGAATATCAAATAGAGATTTTTACACAGATGTACAAAATGAAATATCTATAAACAAACCTGCTAGTCTTTTACCCGACCCTCATGAATTGTTTCAAGAAAAGTTTGGTGGATTGGATATATTTACTAATCATAATTTTGATTTTCTAGAAAATCCAAAGTTGACTACTTTAACAATGATAACTCTATTGCTTAGGACTGAACCGCAGGATAAACCATTCCAACCTTACCCCGAGTCTCCCGTTCTTATGCAATCAAGAGATTCCATCATTAAAAGTGATAGTGAAATGAAACAGTTGGCTTTAACAGTTGGATATAGATTTGCAGGAATAGACCCACCTGAGAAAAATGAAAAATTTATAATGTTGAAAAAAATAATCGAGGGGCTACAGAAAAACAATATAGAGGTCGTAATTTTTACCACTCCTCAATCCAAGTATTATTTAGATTCTATTCCAGATTATGAAAAAAAATCTTTTGATTCTATTTTAAAAAGTATTTCTAGTGATTTTGGTATAAACATTTTTTCACTTCGTGATAGCTATATAGATTTAACAATTTGGAATGACCTTACGCATGTAGCGGTTAACAAGAATACTATTATTTACAGTGATGATGTCGCAAAAATACTTCTAAAGGAGATTCAATCATAATGTTATTTAATACAATTGATTTTGTAATTTTCTTCATAACTGTACTAAGCGTTTTTATTATTATCAAAAATAGAAAATTCCAACATCTGTTTCTCGTAGCATCAAGTTATTTTTTCTTTTATTATTCTAGTAATTATCTAATTACACTTTTAATTTATACAACCATATGGGATTTCTATTTTGGAAAACTAATTTACGAATCAACTAGCACCAAAAGAAAGAAAGCTCTTTTTATAGCCAGTCTAGCAGGCAATTTAGGTCTCTTAGGTTTCTTCAAATATGCTGATTTTGCAATAACTCAATTCAATATTTTAGGAAATTATTTTGATCTAGGCGCTCAGATTCCATTACTGAATTTAGCCTTACCCATTGGAATCTCATTTTACACGTTTCACTCTATAACTTATACTGTAGGCATTTATCGTGGACAACTAACCCCAGCTAAATCCTTTGTGGATTATGCAATTTTTGTATCTTTTTTCCCACAGCTGGTTGCAGGGCCTATTTTGAGAGCAAAAGATTTTCTGCCTCAGCTAAGAGAAAAAATAGAAAATTTTGAAACAGGAACTAGACTTCGTCAAATTCTAATCAGTAGTTCAAATCTAAAGATGGGAATTACCCTTATGGCTTTTGGTTTTTTAAAAAAAATGTTCTTTGCAGATAACATTTCTCCAATGGTAAATGACATATTTAATTATCCAGTTGGGCAGGAATCATTTACAATTATTTTGGGTGCCATTGCATTTGGTATCCAGATCTATTGTGATTTTTCTGGGTATACAGATATAGCAATAGGAGCTGCTATGATAATGGGGTTCAAGATTCCTGTTAATTTTAACAAGCCCTATTTTGCAACTTCACCAGCAGATTTTTGGAGAAGATGGCATATTTCCCTCTCATCATGGCTTAGGGATTATCTGTATATACCACTGGGAGGAAATCGCAAGTCCAATGTAAGGACCTATCTGAATTTGTTTATTGTGATGTTTTTGGGTGGTTTGTGGCATGGCGCATCTTGGAACTTTGTTATTTGGGGCATGCTACACGGTTTGTATCTGGCGTTACACAAGTTTATTGTGAACAAATTTCCTATTTTACAAAATCATGCTTTCTTTAAAACAAAAATAGGTGTCCTATTGTCTATATTTGTTACCCAGTATCTTGTGTTTTTGGCATGGATAGCATTTAGAGTGAAAGATTTTGATCATGTACTTTACTCCATGCAAAAATATGTTATGTTAGACTTTCAAATACAACAGACAATACCATTTATTCTAGCTCATAAAGTTCCAATAGTAATCATAGTATCATTTATCGTATTACATTTCATATCATATAAGAAAGTAAACTTGTCAGAAAAAATATCAAATTTAAGTTTGAGACATTGGACCATTTGCTTAGTAGTTATTATGCTTTTAATCTTCTTCTTTTATAATGGAAACCCAGAGGATTTTATCTATTTTCAATTTTAAAAACGATCTAGTATTTTTGCTAACGTTTCTGATGCGTGACCTTTGTTTACAAAATAGCTTTCTATAAATTTCCTTGAATTTTGTTGAGTTTTATCTCTGAATTCTTTATCACATAGTAGTTTTTTTATTCCGCTTTCAATATCGTTAATATTTGTAATTGATAGTAATGCGCCCGTTTTTACAATTTCATCTTCTTCAGCCCACTTCTCAATTTGTAATGATATAGCAGGTTTGTTTAGTATCATAGATTCTAGAGCTATGGTAGAATTGTTAAAGGTAATTAGGATGTCACATGAGTTTATTAATTCTACCAAATTTGCATTATATATAATTGGGATATTTGGATCAATTTCTTTAATTAATTCTGTTATATTGCTTAGAAAATCAGGTTGTGGGTGAGGTTTTACGATCAATTGTTTATCGGTAAATTTTTTTACGACGCGACACACTTCCCTTACAAAGTTATCAAATTTCACATAAGATTCAAAGGGAGTTTGTTCAAAAGAAATCCTACCTGTAACTGAAGTTGTAGCAAATAATATTATTCCTTTATTTTGCGCATTTTTGATAACTTTGAAGAAGTTATCATGCCTTGGACTTCCAGTTACCAGAAGATTTTCTTCTTTATGGCCATAGGAAAGAGCGCGGTTTTTTGCTACTTTGCCCCAAAAAGCTTGTTTATCACTAATAAAGAATGAATAACCACCTAATGCGAATTTGTGGAATTTATCCCACTTGTTAGAAGTTGGATCCATAGCATGTTGTAACATAACAGATTTGATGCCTCTTTTTTTAGATATGGAAATAATCTCTTTTTCTTCTTGACCAGTCTCTGCCCATTCTAGAATTACTGAGATATTAAATTTATCAAATAATTCATTAAGCAATAAAATTCTTCGAACAGATTCACTAAATCGTTTATCACATATTTTCATAAATGAATTTTTAATAGAATGCCAAAATGTATGTGAATTAATAGAAAAGGTGTCTTCGAAAACTGAATCCAGATTCCATATCTTTTTTAGATTATCGGATAAAATATCGAGTTCTTGAAGAAGTTTTGTTTCTATTTTTTTTGCAAAATGATCTAAGTGAATTATCTTACATTTTGAATTTAACATGATTTTCAAACTTTGTAAATTCCAAACTGCTGGTCTACGTTGATTTAATAATAGAATATTCTTATCTGAAGCAGATAATTCTTTTATCAAAACATCATATTGTGTCGGGTTGAAATCTATCAAAAGAATAGACTTCTTTTGAGCAAGTTTAAAGTTTGGATTTAGTCTAAAAATAGAATTAATTATTTTTTCAACAAACTTCTTTATCTTCAAATATTTACTTCGTGAAATGGTAATAGAAAGAGGATGTGAACCAAGATTATATTTGATATTCATTTTATCGAAAAACAAAGAGGATTGTTCAACTTCATGATGTAAAATTACTTGTATATTTTTTTGCTTACAAATTCGTTGTATAAAGTCATTAAGCTGTGTATAAGCTATGATGAGATTAGGTTCTTCTTTTTCTATTATCTTAACGATTGTCATTGCATTTCCATATATTCTAGTAAAATATTGTAAAAGTTCCATCTCAATTAATGTCGCTAAATTATGCCCATCGAAAAAGAAAAGATCCTTAATGGAAGAATGATCATGCCAAGTTATGGTAGAGTTAATAGCACTATCATCAATATTTTTTCTATCCTCTACAGTTAGATAATCTTCACCGATTTCATTCGATATTTGATTTTTTATGAGATTCTTGTAAGCAGGATAACTTAATGAAAATATTTTAGAATTTTTATAGTATGAAATACTGTTTTTAATTTCTTCGATATCAACCTGATTCTCTATTAAGAAAATTGTGCCAGTCATTTTATTCAGATTCTAATGATTTCACAGTATTAGACACATAATAATTGAATTCCATATAATGATCAAGTCTTATATTTTGCCCATTTTGACCAATCATAATCATCAAAGGTAACATTTTTCATTTCATTATCATTCGGTCTCCAAGCTATGTCGGCAAGTACCAATATTCTAGATATATCATTAGATAAATTAAGATGAGCGGAAGGGCAGTTTTTTGGAATGTATATTAACACAGGATCATCCACACTTGATTCTATTTCATCATATTTTCCATTCTGATCTCTAGTAATGAAAATAACTTTTCCATGTATACAAACAAAATAGCTGTTACGTTTAGTATGAAGATGCGGCCCCTTTATTTCTCCTGGATTAACCGAACTTACGTACACCATTTTTGGTTGATTTTTTATTATTTTATCCCAATCTCGCCAGACTACAGTCAGAGACCCATTAACATGTTGATCACTGATGTCTTTAGTGAGATGTTTCTCTAGTTTTACAAAATATATGGCATCATTTCCCATTATATGTTTTAAAATTTTGTACCAATAAAAGTCTTGATTACAAGATAACAGGTGTTACAGACAATTGAATCGAGATATCTCACATTGGATAATATTAAATAAAGAAAAGAAAACACGAATTGGTGTAGAAAATGTCATGAAATTATTAGTAACTGGTGGATTAGGTTTTATTGGTAGCACTTTCATTCTAAATGCACTAAAAAATCATGAGTTTAAAATAGTAAATATCGATGACGAACTTTATGGTTCAAATCATGCAAATCTGACTGAAGTTCAAAATTCAAAAAATTATGAATTTGTGAAAGGAAACATCACTGATTATAATTTAATGAATAAATTAGTTTCTGATTCTGATATCATAGTCAATTTTGCAGCTGAATCACATGTCGATAGAAGTATTTCTAATGCAAAACCATTCATAGATTCTAATATTTTAGGAGTTTTCACGATACTTGAGATTCTAAAAAAACAGAAAAAGAGATTATTGCATATTTCTACTGACGAAGTGTTTGGAAGTATGGGAGATGGAAGTGCTGATGAAAACTTTCGATTAAACCCGTCTAGTCCCTATGCAGCATCAAAGGCAGCTGCAGAACTATTAATTAATTCTTACATAGTTACTTATGGGTGTGATATTTTAATCACTAGGTGTACAAACAATTATGGGCCGAGACAGTCACCGGAGAAATTAATTCCTAAAACAATTATTTTAGCAGATCAAAATAAGAAAATACCAATATACGGCAATGGTAAAAATGTTAGAGATTGGATTTTTGTGGATGATCACTGTGATGCCATCATGCAAATTCTCCCCAAAGGAAAGTCAGGAGAATCTTATAACATATCTGCATCTAATGAAATCGACAATTTGACTATAATTAAAAAAATTCTATCACTGATGGGTAAATCAACTGACCAAATTGAATTTGTAGAAGATAGACCGGGTCATGATTTTAGATATAGCATGAATTCATCAAAAATTAGAACAAATCTAAAGTGGTCACAAAAAGTGGATTTTGATGAAGGTCTTGAAAAAACTATCAATTGGTATCTCACTAACAAAAACTGGTGGAATAATCTTGATGAAAAAATATTAAACAAAATGCCCTGGAAAAATTAGTTTCAATTTATTGATACCTGGGGAATCAAATTCTCTATGAAAGTCATAATTCTACTTGTATAATGTGATAAATATTGACCGTCTCACTCATACTCATTCTTGCGACTAATCTTGGAAATCAACAGAAATGGTGTAGAAATATTTCCCAACGATCACCAGCAAAACATATTCATATAATCTTGCATGGAAGTTTCAGGATTATCTTGCTGATTGTAGGCTGTTGTATTTTGTTTTAATGTTGTAACAATTTTGGACCAACGTTTTTATTGATAATTTTTATAAAAAATATAGATTTATGGATCAGTTTAAAACTATCAACAAATGTAGGATCTGCTATTCCGATGAATTAATCAAAGTGTTAAAGCTTAGTGATCAATACATAGCCACTACCTTTGTCAAGAGTAATAAGGATCATCCTATGGCTAACGTCAAAATTCCTTTGACTCTTATGTTGTGCAAGGAGTGTGGCTTGGTTCAGCTTCTTGAAACTGTTCACCCTGATCTGCTTTATCAGAATTATTTTTACAGAACAGCGATTAATGATACAATGCGAAAAGATCTAAGAGATGTTGTGGATGATGTTATGAGTCATGTAGAAACCCACAGTGGTGATTGTGTTGTAGATATTGGAGCTAATGATTGCACTATGATCAGCATGTTCCCACATTCTTTGGTAAGAGTTGCTGTTGAACCCGCAAAAAACATTAGCTGGAGTCATGTAGATGATTCTATCCAAATCGTTAATGATTACTTTTCTGATGAAGTTGTATTAAAGAAAACCAAAGGGAAAAAAGCAAAAATTATTACATCAACTGCGATGTTTTATGACTTTGATGATCCGAATATAGCTACGAGTGATATTAAGGAATTACTCGATCAAGACGGTGTATGTGCAATTCAGGTTAGTTATCTTTTGTCAACTATTAAAGATATGAATTTTTATGATGTGGTACATGAACATCTTGAATATTATTCCTTGGGCTCTATCAATTATTTAATGGAGAAAAATGGATTGGCTATTTTTGATGCATCAACAAATTTTGTTAATGGTGGTAGTTTAAGAATTTTAGTCACTCATAAAGAAAATAATGTACAAAAATCAAAAAAATATTTTGACATTTTGGCTGAGGAAGAGAAATGGAAGTTACGAGACCCTGAAACGTACTATCTATATAGCGAAAAGATTCTTGATTTAGTAAAAATTTCAAGAAATTTCATTTTAAATGAAATTAGTAATGGTGGACTAGTGATTGGATTGGGGGCTTCTACAAAAGGAAACGTACTTCTTCAGATGTGTGGCATAGATAAGAAAATGTTACCATACATTAGTGACCGCAATAAGGAAAAAGTGGGACTAAGAACACTAGGAACAGATATTGAGATTATCTCGGAGAATGAGGCGCGACGATTGAATCCTAGTGCAATGTTAGTAATTCCATGGAACTTTAAAGATGAAATTCTAAAACGTGAATATCAGTATATCCAAAATGGAGGTAAGTTATTATTTTTAATGCCTTATCCTTATTACATCGATAAGGAAGGTGAAAAAAAGCTAGAATAAAATTTTTTAAAAGCCTTTACTTACAATGCTTCAGAAAGTAAATCTAACAAACCGGAGAACTGGTTTCAATTTATTAATACCTAGAGAGTCAAATTCTCTATGAAAGGCGTAATTCTACACGGAGGGCATGGTACGAGATTAAGACCGCTCACTCATACTGGCCCAAAACAACTTCTGCCTATTGCAAACAAGCCAATGTCACAATATTGTATAGAATCTCTAAGAGAAGCAGGTATCACAGACATAGCACTTATTGTAGGTGGCCCAGGTTCAAACAAAGTACAAGAGTTTTACGGATCAGGACAAAACCTTGGCGTAAAACTTACTTATATTCAGCAAGATTCACCGCGTGGTATCGCACATGCAATACGTTTATGTAAAGAGTTTGTAGAGAATGATAAATTTATAGTATTTTTAGGAGACAACATGTTAAAAAGAAACATTTCTGATTATGCAATAAATTTCAAACATTCTGATGCTAACGCCTCAGTTTTGCTCTGCGAGGTGAACAATCCTACTCAATTTGGAATTGCAGATGTAAAGGATGGTGTTATAAAAAAAATAATGGAAAAACCAAAAGATCCACCTACAAATCTTGCTGTCACTGGCATTTATTTTCTAACTCCAACAATTTTTGACGTAATAGACAGACTCAAACCATCTTGGAGAAACGAGCTGGAAATAACTGATGCTTTGCAAATGCTTTTGGAAGAAGGTCATAAGATCACCTATAACATGGTAACAGATTATTGGAAAGATACTGGAACTCCTCATGACATCATACACGCAAATAAGGTGATCCTAGAAAGTATGAAACCGTATTTTTATGGAAAAAAGGAGGAAGGTGCTTCTATTAGTGGCAATGTAATGATTGGTGAAAATACCTTGCTCAAAGCTGGATCAAAAATAGTTGGACCTGTCATCATAGGAAAAAATTGCATAATAGATTCAGATACATATATTGGTCCAAATACTAGTATAGGTGACGAATCCAGGATCGCCAAATGTGATATAGAAGATTCAATAGTAATGTCAGGTTGCGAGATTGATTGCGATATTAAAATAAAAAACAGTATAATCGCTTTTAATTCTCAAGTTATTTCCAAAAAAGACAATAGTAAAAATAAAATATTTTTGTTAGGTGAAGGTACTAAAATTTCACTCTAAATTTGGAATAAACTTTGATGTTAGTTTAAGAATATTAAATAAGCTTTAGACAGAGCTAGATTGTAAGAATAAAGTTGGCACCAAAACATGATAATCCACTAGTAAGCATAATAATACTCAATTATAATGCTGGTGATTTGTTGTTAGATTGTGTTGAATCCATTTTTAAAACAAAATACAATAACTTTGAGGTAATTGTTGTAGATAATGCCTCAAAAGACTACAGTCATATAAAGTGTAAAGAAAAATTTGGCAAAATTCATTTGATTGAAAACAAAGAAAATGTAGGATACTGCGAAGGTAACAACATAGGCATAAGGGAAGCTAGGGGAGATTTTGTGGCCATATTAAACCCCGATACAAAGGTAGAATCAAATTGGTTAGAAGAATTACTCAAAGCATATAACAAAAATGGGGACGGTTTGTACCAACCAAAGATACTGGCTTTTGAAAATCAGATATTTGAAAGTGCTGGCAATATGCTACATATTTTTGGATTTGGGTATCCTAAATGTAGGGGTTCTGCTGATACTGGGCAATACAATATACCAGCACAGATAGGTTATGCATCTGGCGCATGCCTGTTCACATCTATAAATGTGCTAGATAAAATAGGTCTTTTTGATCCGTTTGTGTTTTTATATCATGATGATCTTGATCTGGGATGGCGAGCTGCTCAGATAGGTATAAGATCATACTATGTGCCATCTGCTACAATATACCATCTTGGTAGTTATAATTTCAAATGGAGTGCCCAAAAATTTTACTGGTTAGAAAGAAATAGGCATTATTGTTTATTAACACATTATTCAAAAAAAACACTTTACAAAATATTACCATCACTTATTATAGTTGAAATATTGGTGTTTTTCTTTTATCTATTCAAAGGTTTTATCAAAATGAAAATTAAAGCCTATATTGATATCATTAGAAATAGAAAACAAATATCAAAAAAATTTCATGAGTTAGAAACTAAAAAAATAATCTCTGATGCAGAATTAATAAAGACTTTCCCAGACGACATGCTGATACGTGATCAGATTTCTAGTAATGTACCCAATAGAATTTTTAATTTCTTCTTATCAAATTTAAGCAGAATAGCCAAGCATTTTATTTAATACGAATTTAGCTCTATTATATATTCAAATAAATTCATATTTTCATTAAAAAACATCATAGTCTCCAAAAGAAAAAAACCAATTATCATTTGTTTGTAACTTTTTTAAATTAGCATTATTCGAATCAATATGTATTAAAATGAAATGAAGTGGTTGAGGTTTCAAAAATTGTGGAATTGTGAAAAATCCTGTCTCATGCAATATTTCATTTTCTAATAATCCAGATCTACATGTTGCGATAGCTAATGATGCGCCGTTTTTCCATAAATTTTCTAACGCAACTAGTACGAGATCTTTAAGTTTTTTTCTAGTCTTAACTTGTGGATCAACGATAAAATCTATAATAACGCCTATTTTTTTACTATTTATTACAGTTTCACTTGTTATTACATATCCCCTCAAAATTGAATCCTCTTTAAGTACAAAAGTTTGATATTTTCGTGTTGGGTGATTTCCATATCTCCATTGTAGAAAGTTTTTGTCTCTTTTCTGAATTACCGATACTCGCTTGCTGACTTTTTCTATAAGAACATCAAAATCGGCATTATACTGATTTGTAAATGGCGCAACTTCCGAATTGATATTTCTTTTTATTTTCCAAATACCATCAAATATTTGAAATAGTTTACTTATTGGTGGATCAAAATATTTAGATAATCTTAGTGGTCTGACCAGAAGAGGTAGGTTAGATATTTCAATAGAACCTTTTCTTATAAAGGAATTAAAAGATTTATCGTTCGCAACCCCATAAATACACGAAATTCCTTTTTTTACCGATTCGTTTTGTATTGAAGAGATCAATTCAGAAAAAATGCCTTTCTTTCTATAGGCTTGATCAATGGCTGAGTTACAAGATAATCCTGCCATCATAATTTTTTGATCTATTATTAACCTCATAGGTATTATTGCTTCTATTCCAATTACGGAGTTGTTTTTTTCTTCATCTTTTGCCAATACAATAATAGCCTTACCCTGTGGATTATCTATATACTGCCAATCAAAATATGATGGATTTATGATTTCCACGTTACCGAATATTTTTCTTGATAAATTTAAAATCTCATCTTTTTCATTTTCAGAGTCAACCCATTCTGAGATTATCATATCTGTTGATTTACATAGTTAGAAAATATCAATATTTTTACAGGATTTTAATTAAAGATATAAACTTGATGACATGTTATGTAATGATAATATTGAATCTTTTGGGCATAGATTTTGAAGATTGGTTTCATCCTGAATTAATTCAACGCCACATTACGACTAAAAACAATAAACCTACCATCATTAATGGAATTGACAAAATATTAAATTGGTTAAGAAAAAATGACACATTTGCAACTTTTTTTATGGTTGGAGAGTTGTTAGAAGCAAAACCAGAATTATTAGATAAGATAGTTGACGGAGGTCATGAAATTGCGTTTCATACTATGTATCATACAAGACTTGATACTTTAAATTATAGGGAAAAGTTTGTAGAAGAAATTAAAAAATTTGATGACATTACATCCAAAAAATCCAGAGGATTTAGAGCTCCATCGTTTTCATTAAATCATTCTAGTTCTTGGGCAATTGATGTGTTGGCTGATAACAATTATCAATATGACAGTAGTATTGTTCCTGCAAAAACTAGATTATATGGAATACCTAATGCAGAAACCAAACCATATAAGATTACAAGTACTATGCTTGAAGCAAACGATCCTAATGGAAAGATATTGGAATTTCCTTTGCTTACGACCAAGATTTTAGGGCATGCAATTCCTGCGTGTGGCGGATTTTATCTTAGAATATTACCTTTGAAAATAATAGAACGCGCAATCAATATTGTCAATAACAAAGACATTCCAGCCAGTTTTTATATTCATTCTTGGGAACTTGTGCCAGAATTTATGCCAAGAGTTCCACTAGCATTTATTGATAATTTCATAACATACCACAACCTCGGAAAAACATTTTCTCGTATGGATAAGATAATAAAGAAATTTAAATTTACATCTTTTAGTCGGTTTATGTCTGAAACTGTAGTTTCTTAATTCTCAAGAGCTACATGAAGCAACCCATACTAGAAATTTATCTATATATGTAAAACCTAGAGGTAGCTTAATGTGATTGAGATTTAAAAAACTCCAATGTCTTTTTTATTCCTTCTTTCACAGATGTATTTACATTCCATCCCAATGATTTCAATTTTGAATTATCCGCCAGAAAATTACCCACGTCTACTTTTTCTGTGTAAGTAGGCGGGTCCACATATTTGATTTTTGCAGCCACTAATTCTTCCAGACAATTTGCTATTTCGTAAAACCAAGTCTTTTTGCCAGATGATATCCAATATAGATTGCCGGCTTTTCCCTTTAACATTATAGTCTTGAGACCTGAAATAACATCTGAGATATATACAACATCTCGAAAGAATTTACCTTCATGATAAATTGTTACATCCTCTCCCTTGAAGGCCTTATAGATAAGGAAATTTATTGCATTTTTTAGAGGAGTTGCATACTGTTCTCGTGGTCCAAATGAATTTGTAATTCTGAATATGGTAGTGTCTAAATTGTAAACATTATGATAAATTTTACAATAAATTTCGCTAGCTAATCTATTAGTTCCGTATATTGTGGTTGGGTTACAAGGACTTTCTTCGTTTACTGGTAATTTTTGTGGTTTTCCTATTACTATAAAAGTGCTACCAAGTATGAATTTACATTTGAGATTAAGATTTTTTATTTTTTCTAGAATGCATAATGTAGACTTTGAGTTCACATCTACATCATAGAGGGGATTTTCAAATGATCTCTTATGAGAAGTTTCACCAGCTAAATGGAATATAACATCTGGTTTGTTTTCTTCAATACTTTTTTCTAAATTAGAAAATTTCGTAACATCTACATATTCCAATCTTATTTTGACCAGGCTTTTGATAACGTTTTCTTTTTTGTGATCATTTCTAGCTAGCAAAATGACTTCATGTTCATCTTTAACCAGCTCATCACATAGATGACTTCCTACAAATCCTGTGCCACCAGTGATCATAATTTTCATATATTCACCCAAAATGACTTTTTAAATTAACATGCAACACAAAGTGGTACTGTTTTTTTTGAATTTAATGCTATCTAATGATTTAACATTACATGAGAGGGTATTGTAGATTACTAATTCATTCAAATGTTTTCGAAAGATAATATAGAACAAAACAGTAGAATATTTATACTATGAAAATCGTTATTTTGAAATCAAGATTCAGGGGAGGATTTTTCCATGGATTATATAATGGATTAATAAAAAATCCTCCTGATAATTATAGATTTATTATACCTCAGGCTTCAAAAAAAAGCCCCTTATTAAAAATAAACTTTCAGCATGATAATTGTTTTTATAAACAATTATTATACCGCTTTGGTTCGTTGCCATATCTTCTAGCACAATTAGGTGAATCACACATTAAATATGAAAATGGTGATCTAATTTTTGCCGCTCAGCATCTCATAAATACTGAAGAACCATGGGTAGTAGACCTAGAATTTGCTAACTCATTAGTAGGATATTGCAGCCTAGATTTATGTAGAAATATTATTTCAAAAAAATTGAAATCCAAAGAGTGTAAGGCGATACTGCCATGGAGTGAGTGGGGTGCAAATACTTTGCTTAATTCAATTAATTGTAAAGATTTCAAAGACAAAATCCGAGTAGTAAGATACACTGTACCTCCTAAACGTAAAAACAGAATTAAAGAAGATAAATCTGTGA
>Ga0184639_10000231_pt1 | contig 20159 bp, 19 predicted proteins | sample PLM31_170_b2_FD_133155 | JGI IMG/M metagenome (GOLD analysis project Ga0184639, IMG submission 133155) | Groundwater sediment microbial communities from an aquifer in East River, Colorado, USA - PLM3-1_170_b2 | ecosystem: Environmental > Terrestrial > Soil > Riparian zone | place: USA: East...
GGCGGCGCAGGCCGCGTTGTGTTTAGCTTGCTTAATGTGATCAATCAGAGCGGCCATGCTTTCGCTCAAAAAGGCATTGCGCAGTGTCGCGGATTGTGTGTCGCGGATCTGCGCCGCCGCTGTACGGCAGGTAGTTGAAAGTGAGGCGCGCCGGGGTGAATTGTTGACGCAAAACAAGCTCAACGTTAAGTAGTTGATCCATAACGGCGTCGTCGTAATGTTCGCCCTCGACAAACACACTGAAAACGGGTGCTGACTGAAAGATGTCGCAAAAAATGTAGGCAACTTGCGGGATGGCAGCAAATTGGGCGGCAACCGCTTTCTTCAAAACTCCCAGCGGACTTGGCGGCGCAACAGACGCGAGGACCGGCGTGGTTCGCGTTTCAAAGGACGGCCAGCGCCCAACGCGAACGTTTCCGGCAGTGGTATGCCCTGAGACGCGCTGCTCGAAAGCTGCCTGGGCCGCCAGCAGCCAATTTGCGCTGGCAGCTCCGGCGCTGGCAGCCGGATCGTAGGTTTGCGTATTGCGAGAAAACGGGTCGCGGCGCGGCGCAATCTGCTCACTCGGAAGGGTGAGAGTAGCCGTCATTGAAATTTCGCCTCCAGCGGTCCGGCAATCATTTTGAAGAATAGATTATGTGTAATTTCGTGCGCACCGGCCAGCCACGCATGAAAATCATCCGGCGAATTCTTTACGAGATGATCGCCTTCGGAAATGACCATTGTTTCCCAGATCAGGGCATCTTGCCCGCTCTTGTGGCCACGAACGAAGCGCAAGCGGCAAATGCCTTGAGGAGTCGTGACGGGAAAATTGAATGCCATGTCGAAAGTCGCCGGGCGGGGTTGGATTGGCATGTCGGAGAACAGTTGCGGCCCCCAATCCAACTTGACTTTGAGATTAGTTCCGATGAAGTCAAAAATGTTGTCCGCTGTGAAATCAAAAGGAATTGCGTCAATGTATCGAAGCTGAAGTCCCACAACGACCAGCGGCCAGGTTTCGTCGGGATAAACTTCCGACAGGCACTGCAGCAGTTGCCGGCCACGTGTGGAGAAATCTTCCCAGGTATAGGCTTCGGTATCGTTCAGGGTCACGATACCCGGCCCGACCTGAATTAGCGGCCAGCCGTTGGCCGACCTGCGAAAGCGATGCTGAACGAGATAATTCATCATCTCGTCGGGCATAACGGCTGTGGGCAATGGCTCGTGAAACGGATACGCCTGCCTCAATTGGTCGAAGAGGCGGCCCACCAGCAGTTTATATTTCGGGTCGAATGCTATACCGGGCGCACCCGGGATAGTCTGGAGTCGCCACCGAATCTCCAGGATGGCCTCGACGAGCGGCGCATTTGTGAGTTGTTGGGGAGGCATAGTCAGGTAGATTGTAGTCCAATCCAAGTTTTCTTACAATGAAAGCCAAACACCCACCGCAATCCATATCTCACTCATACCCCTCCTTCCCCATCCGATACTTGATGTCATAGTTGATGATGAAATCCAACTCCTCGTCCGTCAACCCCTAGTGCCGCGCTCAGCGCGCGGTCGGCTTCGGACAATTGGCCGACGAGTTCCCAATCGGCGTCCAGCGCCGGGGGCAGGGGATGGGGCGCGAAAGCCCAGTAAGCCGTCTTCCTCTCGCCGACGCGCAGTAACTCTCCGGCAAGGCTGTTTTGGAAATGCTCTCAGAAACTGTTACTATCTCATCTACTTGAAATACCCTAACTCGTCCAACCGCCGCCGTGCCTCCTGCACTTCTTCCTCAGTGAACAACGAGCGGAAGCGTTCCTCGATAACCGCGGCCTCCATTGAGTGCCCGAGCAGGCCCAACTGCTTCAATTGCCACAAGCCGTACTGGATTGTTCCATCTGCGAGCAGGCGCTTCGCTGTTGCAAGGCCTCCATATTCACCCAACATCTGTAAAAAGTAGTTGGCATTGTAGCCACGCTCTTTGGCCACTTCGTAAACGCCGACCATCGCGCGGTGGAATTCGTCTTCGAAAGTCATGGGCGTTACCTCCTTTCGGTCGCAGTCGGCTCGTTTTTCCACTCATCTGTGCTCTGCTCCTTCCTGGACATGGCAAAATCAGTATGTCTCACGGCTTACCTATTGACTCACCTTTTTAGATTTGGCGTTCCGGGCTGCCAGTGCTAGGCTCCGAGCCGTCAGGTTCAGCGCTCTCGCTTCCTACGGGGGATGTCCCGATGCAACCCGTAGACGGGAACGCCGTTCGGCAACAACGGCTGAAGTGCATGGAGCATCTGGCGCGCCAAGTGGTTCTTGCTCCGAAAGCCGATCCGCTGCTCGGGCGGGCGTTGGCGGTTGATCCGCCGCACGGTCTTTTCGCGCAAATACAGCCGGACGTCGAAGGTAATGGGAAAGCCGCCGATCCACACATTGCATCCCAGATAGGCCAACCCATTGGCATGCCGGGGCTTGTAGGGGGTGCTCTCGACATGATCGAAATGCCAATCGACGGGTTCGAGGTGCCGGGTGTGCTTGTGCTTGCGCGCAATCGAGTCGTCCAGGCTGACACACAGATAGTCGAGCGTGCCGGCCTGCCGGGCCTGCGCCAACGCCTCGCGCACCAGCAAGGCCCCGACCGGTTGCCGTAAGTCGGGGGCGGTCCAGGGCGCTATCCGCAGGGTGTCGACCATGTTCGATACATCCACGCACTCGACAAACTGGCGCTGCAATTCGGCCAGGGTCTTGTCGGAGTCGCAGACCAGCAGGGCATCGGCGATATTGCGCACGTGCCGAAGTTGGGGCTGACTGAGCGAGAGGTCGAGTTTCTCGATGAAGGTGCATAACGCGGGAGAGTTGTGTAGAATTCGGGTGAGCATGGGATGACCTCCTGTTGGAACCGGTGGGCTGGGTTGACCCTAGCCTACTCAGGAGGCGTCCCATGCTCGAGGTTTAGCCATTTTTCGCCAGACTACAGTTAACTTGTAACCAATGGGCTTATATCTGATTTGTACCGCCTGACCGTGACGCTGTAGGTGCGGAGGTGCAACCATGACAGCCGATATGACCAGGCAGGATTCGCGCATTCACCTACCGAGTGGGTAATTGCTCAAAGTTCTGGCCGGTCTCGCCAAGTAACATGCGATTGCCATGGCTGATGATTGACAACATCATGTAAGTATGTTATCCTGTCATTACAGGATAACGTCAGGTCAGCTGTTTTCCTAATCTTGCTGTTCCTTCGTTGACACGTAGCAGCGGCTATTCATTATCGCATTCTTATATTGATCGCAAAAGCCACCTCCCCTTCTACGTACAGTTGGAGGAGATTCTGCGCGCGAAGATCGAGAAAGGGGAGTTGAAGCCAGGCGAGCGCCTCCCGGGGGAGATTGAACTCTGTCAGGCATACGCGGTCAGCCGGACCGTAGTGCGTCAGGCCCTCAAAGACTTGACCGACGAGGGTTTGATTTTGCGTGATAAGGGCAAAGGGACATTCGTCGCCGAGCCCAAAATCAGCGAGAGCCTAGTCCAGAAATTGACCGGCTTCTACCAAGACATGGTAGACCGCGGATTCACTCCGGTCACCCAGGTTCTAAAACAGGAGGTCGTGCCCGCCAGCGAAAAAATCGCCGGCTACCTGGGCTTGAAGCCCGATACGCCAGTCATTGAGATCCAGCGCCTCCGCTTCATTCAAGATGAGCCGATCGTTTTGGTCACGAGCTTCCTGCCGTACGCGCTCTGCCCTAAATTGATTCACACTGACCTGTCGAGACAGTCGCTGTACGCCTTCCTGGAGAAAGAGGCTGGTGTGTTCATCGCCCGGGGGCGGCGAACGATTGAGGCCGTGGCGGCCGGCGAATACGAGGCCCGCCTGCTCCAAGTGGAACGGGGCGCTCCGCTGATAAAACTCGACAGCGTGAGTTACTTGAGCGACGATACGCCGATGGAATACTATCGCGCCTTCCATCGTGGTGACCGTTCGCGATTTGAGGTCGAGCTCGTGCGCACTCGCGAGCAAATCGGGGCGAAAGAGGGCCCGGCCGATCTGCCGCGCAGCAATGACATAGTCCAGGTAAGGTAATCGTGCCAGAGTGGTCGCGCCACTTGCAGCCGGTCACGTTCAGGGCCTTCGTTCACACACGCCAGGCATATGCCTGGCATGTGTGTTTATTAAGAGCAAGTCTACCCTGAAAGTCTGTGAAGCCCAGATGAGGAGGTGCGGTCGGATGCGCTTTGGAGTCTGACCAACTCACCAAACGGCCAGGTCAAGGACGCTGTGTCTGACCTGGATGTGGATCTCCAGAAGCACCTAGAGAGGAGAGGAAAGCATGTCACACAAGAATGGAGCAAGGCCGATATTCCTACTCGCAACACTAACCATCATCGTGCTAATCGTCACCTCCTGCGCGCAACCCGGGACGACAGTGGCGCCAACGCCGGTGGCACCGACGACAGCGCCCCAGGCCACACAGCCCCCGGCGGCCGAGCCCCGCTGGAAGCAGCCCATCGTGATCGGCTGGACGCCGCCGGACATCACCGGCGTGTTCAAGACGGCCACCGACTTCTTCGAAGCCTCGGCCAAAGATGCCAATGCGCACGGTTTTCAAGTCCAGGTGATCTCGCAATCCCCGGCGACCCACGTGGCGTTTGCCGACCAGGTGGCGATCATCGAGGACTACATCCAGCGGAAAGTGGATGTGATCGTCATCTCGCCCATCGAGGTGGAGGTAATCAAGCCTGTGCTGAAGAAGGCCAATGAAGCGGGCATCCCGGTCGTCATCGTGAACCTGTTGGAGCCGATCGAGGGCGTCGAAGTCGCCTCGTACATCGGCTTCGATAACACAGTGGCGGCGGAAGTCACGGCCTATGCGCTGCTCGACTACTTCGGCGGCCCGGGCGTCCTCGGCACGGGCGAGAAAGTCGAAGTCAAGTCCGACGAATACCTCGACATCGAGTTCTGGCGCAACCTCTACAGCGGCCTCTCTGCAGAAGAGAAAGCCCAGATCAAGGCCCGCGGCGCGATCATCGAGGGCGTGGCCGGCGGCTTCTTCTCCCAGGCCCGGCTGAATGGCTTCCACAACGTGGTGGATCAGTATCCGGGCATCGAGATCGTCGGCGCGCCGTGCGCCGCCGACTGGAACCGGGAAAAGGGAATCAAATGCACGGAGGACTTCCTCCAGGCCAACCCGACGAACCTGGACTTCATCTGGGCCGCCTCGAACGAGATGGGCCTGGGCGCGATGCTGGCCTCCGAGGCCGTGGACCGGCTGGAGCTGGCGACCGAGGCGACCGAGGGCCCGGTCGTCGGCGACGAGAAGGTGGCGGTCTTTACCAACGACGTGACTCCCGAGTCCGTTGACCGCATCGCCGAAGGCAAGATCGTGGCGGAGACAACTCACGGCTTCGCCGACTGGGGCTGGTACGGTACCCAATTCGCGGTGAAACTGGCGTTGGGCGAGGAGGTCCCCGAGACCTTCGACATCCGGCCGCGCATTGCCTACATCGCCAACGCCGGGCAGTTCTACCCCAACCCGGCCCTGCCGACCATTGATTGGGAGCAGATCAAGGCCGAATCAAAATAACGTCGCATCTACTTGCACCGCAGCCGGGGAGCCGTGCATGGCTCCCCGGTTCAACCAATCACCGAATCCGTTGAAGGATGCAGGAGGTGCTGTCATGCGATTCCAAGACAAGGTGGCCGTCGTCACAGGCGCTGCGTTGGGGATTGGCCGGGCGGCAGCCATCGCCTTCGCGCGCGAAGGGGCAAACGTCGCCATCGTTGATAAGAATCAGCAACAGGGCGAACCGGCGGCTCAAGAGGTTCAGGCCCAGGGCCGCGAGGCGTTGTTTGTTCTGACTGATATTTCCCGGGCGGACGACGTTCGCGTGATGGTGGATTGCGTCGTCAGCCGTTGGGGCCGCCTCGACATCCTGGTGAACAATGCCGGTATTTATCTTCAGGGAGACGCCGTGGTGACCTCGGCCGAGGACTGGGAACGCATTCTGGCGGTCAACCTCACCGGAGCGTTTCTCTGTGCCAAATACGCCATCCCCGTCATGATCAAACATGGGGGCGGCGTCATCGTCAACGTTGCCTCAGAGGCCGGCCTGGTTGGGATTAAAGGCCAGGTGGCCTACAACGTGTCGAAGGCCGGCATGATCGCCCTTACCCGGAGCGCCTCTGTGGACTTCGCCGAGCAGGGGATACGGGTGAACTGCGTGTGCCCCGGCACGACCGATACCCCGCTCGTGCGCGAGGCGGTCAGCCGCGCTCCCGACCCGGCGACAGCCCGCCGCCGTCTCGAACAAGTTCGGCCCCTCAATCGCCTGGGCACTCCGGAAGAGATCGCGTCGGCCATCCTCTATCTCGCCAGCCCGGAGGCGGGCTACGCCACCGGCGCAGTCTTCAGCATTGACGGCGGTTACACTGCCCAATGACGGCTCTCAGGGAGTCATCCCGTATGCCATCCGGCCCCCTGCTCCTCCGCATGGAGCAGATTGACAAATCGTTCCCCGGCGTGCACGCCCTCGACCATGTGGACTTTGATTTGTCCGAAGGCGAAGTGCATAGCCTGCTGGGCGAAAACGGCGCGGGCAAATCCACCCTGATGAAGATCCTTTCCGGTTCGATCCCCAGAGACGGCGGCCGCATCACGATTCGGGGCGAGGAAGTTCATGAACTCAATCCGGAACGCGCTCAGGCGTTGGGAATCGGAATGGTCTATCAGGAGCTCAGCCTGGTGTCCAGCCTCAGCGTGGCCGAGAACATCTTCCTTGGGCAGTTGCCGCGTAACCGGGCCGGGATGGTGGATTGGCCGGAGATGATTCGACGAGCGGAGCGCAGTCTGGCCGACCTGGGCGTGAGCATTGATCCCCGCGCGGAAGTGCGCCAGTTGAATGTGGCCGAACAGCAATTGACTGAAATTGCCCGCGTCCTGACGAAGCAGCCCCGCCTCCTCCTGCTCGACGAACCCACCTCGGCCCTTTCTGACACGGAACGCGAACGGCTGTTTGAAGCCATCCGTCTCCTGCAAGCGCGCGGGGTGGGCATTGTTTACATCTCGCACCGGCTGGCGGAGGTGCCGATGATCGGCCAGCGCGTGACCGTCCTGCGCGACGGGCGACGGGTGGATGCCCTGCCGGTGGCGGAGGTAGACGAAGAAACGCTCGTCCGCATGATGGTGGGCCGCCAGTTGACCGAGCAGTTCCCCAAGCACGCGGCCGAGCGGGGCGCTCGACTGCTTCGCGTCGAGAATCTGTCGTTGGACAACGTCCTTCACGATCTCACATTTGAACTTTATCAAGGCGAAATCCTGGGCATCTTCGGCCTGATGGGCGCCGGCCAGACCGAAATGGCGCGGGCGATCTTCGGCCTGGAGCCGCGCGCGTCGGGCCGGATATTTGTCAACGGCGCTGAAACGCGCATCCGCACCCCCCACGACGCTATCCGACATGGATTGGGATACCTGACACGCGATCGTCGCGAGGGGTTGGTGCCGAGACTGTCTATCCCTCCCAACATCACGCTGGCGAACCTGAGCCAGTTTCCAATCTTCCAATATTTGAATCTGCAACGGGAAACCCGGACGGCCGCTCAGTACGTTGGCGACCTGCATATCCAGCCTCCTTCCCTGAGCCGCCACGTGATGTATCTCAGCGGCGGCAACCAGCAGAAGGTCGTCCTCGGCCGGTGGCTGTGCAGTGATTCGAGGATTTTGATCTTCGACGAACCGACGCGGGGCATTGACGTCGGCGCGAAAGCCGAAGTGTTCGCGCTGATGAATCGCCTCACCGAGCGCAGAGTCGGGGTCATTATGATTTCGTCCGAAATGCCCGAAATCCTGGCCATAGCCGATCGCATCCTGGTCATGCGGGCCGGTCGTTGTACCGCCGAGTACGGGCGCGGGCAGGCAACGCAGGAGCAACTTCTGAGAAGCGCGAGTTGAGCAGTTCGGAGGATATCATGACCCAGAAGCCACTCGTTGGCACAGAGATCCCGTCGCCACAACGGGCCGGCCCCGGCACCTTCCGTCTGCGCCACCTGTGGGAGGCGTTGCGCCCGCGGCTCCTGCGCGGCGGGCCGACGATCGCCCTGATCGTGCTGGCGATTTACATTTCCTTCGCCTCTCCCCATTTTCTTACGACCGGCAACCTGGTCAACGTCACCCGGCAATCGTCCATCACGGCCATCCTGGCCGTCGGCCAGACCCTGGTGATTCTTTCAGCCGGGATCGATCTATCCGTCCCCGCTATCCTGGCTCTTTCCGGCTCGGTCTCCGCCGTGCTGATGACTCAGCGGGTGGAGATCCTCGGGCTGGCCGTCGGCCCGGTCGACGTGTGGGTGGGGATGTTGATTGCCCTGGGGGTGGGCGCGCTGGCCGGCTTCCTCAACGGCGTGATCATCACCAAAGGCCGCATCCCCGACTTTATCGCGACGATGGGCATGCTGGCGACGTTGCGCGGCATCGCCCTGCTCGTCACCGGCGGGCTTCCCGTTCCCTCCCACCTGACCGCCACCGAACTTAAGGGTTATCTGCCGGAGCAATGGATCTGGCTGGGCGACGGTGAGATACTGGGTGTGCCGGTCGCTGGCCTGATCGCCCTCGGCGTCGCGCTCATAGGATGGTTCATACTGCGCTACACGGCGTTAGGCCGCTCGATCTTCGCCGTCGGCGGCAACCGCGAGGCCGCGCGTGTGTCGGGGATCAACATAGACCGCACGAAGATCATGGTTTATGCGCTCTCCGGCTTGATGAGCGCGATCGCCGGCATTGTGCTCGTCGGACGCCTGAACTCGGCGAACGCGCTGATGGCCGACGGCGAGGAACTGCGTTCGATCGCGTCCGTGGTGATTGGCGGCACCAATCTGTTCGGCGGCGAAGGCGGCGTGCTCGGCTCGCTGGTCGGTGCGCTGATCATGGGCGTGCTCGGCAACGGCCTCAACCTGCTCAACGTGGAGGCGTTCTGGCAGCGCGTCATCCAGGGCCTGGTCATCATCCTGGTCGTCGTCTTCGATCAATGGCGGCGGCGGCGGTTCGGATCATAGTTGGGCCGTCGAAAGGAGGCTGGCTATGCAATACGCCATCAGTAATTGGATCTACGGTGACGAGCCACTGCGGGAGAGCTTCGCCCGCCTGGCCCGCCTCGGCTACGAGGGCATTGAGTTGGTCGGCGACCCGGTGCGCTGGTCGCCCGCCGAAGTCCTCGGACTGTGCCGCGAATACGGCCTCAAGGTCACTTCGGTCCTCGGCTGGTGCATCTCGGGCATCCCGGGCCGGGACCTCGCCAGCCCCCACCGGGAAGAACGAACGGCGGCCATACGCTACGGCCAACAGTGCATCGAGTTCGCCTCGGCAGTGGGCGCGCCGATCTTCGTCGTGTTGCCTGCGCCCGCCGGACGCACCGCGCCGACCGGACAGCCCAAGACGGAAGCGGATTGGCTGAACGGCTATCACGCCGAGTGGGAGATCGCCGTCGAGTCGGTGCGGCAGACTGCGGCCTATGCCGCTAGGCGCAACGTGACGCTGGCGCTGGAGCCGATCAATCGTTACGAAACGTTCTTGGTCGCCAATCTCGATCAGGCGCTGCAGTTCCTGGCCGACGTCGGCGCACCCAATCTGAAACTGCACCTCGACACATTTCACATGAATCTTGAGGAATCAGACATGCCTGCCGCGGTCCGCCGTGCCGGGGCTGTGCTAGTGAACATGCACGTGTCCGACAGCAACCGCGAAGCGCCTGGGCGAGGGCACACGGACTTTGGCGGCCTGATGCTGGCTCTGCGCGAAATTGGCTATTCGGGCGCATTGGTCTTGGAGCCGGTTCCGCCCGGCTCCGATCCGTTGCTGGCTTCGCGGATGTCGGCCAACTTGCCGCTGCGGGACACATACGCGGAAGAGAGCATCCGCTGCCTGAAGGAAGTCGAGCGAAGCATAGGAGGCTCACGGTGAATTACGCGGTCAGCAACTGGAAAGGGAACACGGCATGATGGAGAGGGTGCGTGTCTGTGTGGTTGGCGTAGGACGCGCCGGGACGGTGCACGCGCAGAACTTCCGCTGGCGCGTGCCACACGCCGCGTTGGAGACAGTGGTGGACGCAGACACGGAGCGCGCGCGGCAGGCGGCGGCAGACCTCGACCTGGGGGACGCCTGCTACGCCAGCCTTGAGGCGGCGCTGACCTCCGCTCGCTTCGACGCGGTTGTGATCACGACGCCCACCTTCACCCACGCCCAACTCGCCGTGACAGCCGCTCAAGCCGGCAAACATATCCTGTGCGAAAAGCCGATGGCGCTCACACTGGAGGAGTGCGATCGGATGATCGAGGCAGCCCGGTCAGCCGGCGTGATTCTGCAAATGGCCTTCATGCGGCGGTTCGATCCACCGTTCGTCGCCGCCCGGCAGCAGATTGACGACGGGCTGATCGGCCAGCCCCTGATTGTGCGATCGTTGACGCGAGGGCCTGGCCTGCCGCCGCCGTGGGCGCGCGACATTCGCAACAGCAACGGCATGCTGGCCGAGGTCAACAGCCACGACTTCGACACCATCCGCTGGCTCACGGGCGGGAATTACACGAGCGTCTATGCCCAGGCCAATGCCCTGAAGGCGCCCGAAATCAAGGACCAGTTTCCCGGCTTCTACGATACCGCCGTCGTCACGCTGCGCCTGGACAACGGCGCATTCGGAATGCTCGACGGCGTATGCCCAGTGGGCTACGGCTACGACGCGCGGGCCGAAGTGGTCGGCAGCGAGGGTGTGCTGTTTATCGGCGAACTGCGCGAGATGGCGTTGACGCGCGTCACCCGCAAGGGCGGCCTGACCGAGCGCCACTTCCTGTCCTGGCCAGCACGCTTTGAGCAAGCCTACGTAGGCGAGGCAAAGCACTTCGTGGAGTGCATCCACAACCGCGAACAACCCGTGGTGGGCGGCCTCGACGGACGGTGCGCGCTTGAGGCAGTGCTGGCCGCCAACCAGTCCATCCGCACCGGGCAACCCGTGCCCCTGCCTCTCGGCCCTTCCTGACGGTTGCCCCGGCCCTTTGCTATGAGAGCGGCTCTTTTCTACGGTATCGGCGATATACGGTACGAGGAGGTTCCCCAGCCTCGCCCCGGCGCGGGCGAGGCGCTGCTGAGAGTCGGCGCAGCGGGAATTTGCGGCACCGACCTGCGCATCTTCGCCAACGGTCATCATCGCATCCCGCCGGGAACGCGGCGTATCCTCGGCCACGAGTTGGCCGGGGAAATCGTTGAGGTCGGTTCGGGGGTTTCGGGCTTGCGGCCCGGCATGAGAGTGGGCATTGCGCCCAACATGGGTTGTGGGACGTGCGCCCAGTGCGTTTCCGGCTGGACGAATCTGTGCCGCGACTACGCGGCGTTCGGCATCAGCCTCGACGGCGGTTTCGCCGAGTATATGCTGATCACCGCCGACGCGATCCGGCAGGGGAACGTGTCCCCGATACCGGATTCCACGCCCTACCCGGCGGCGGCGCTGGCTGAGCCCCTGTCGTGTTGTTTCAACGGCCAGGAGGCGGTGGGGCTTGGGCGCGACGACGTGGTGCTCATCGTCGGCGCTGGCCCGATTGGCCTCATGCACCTGTTGCTTGCCAGATTCAGCGGAGCGCGCACCGTGATCGTCAGCGAGGTGTCTGACGTGCGGCTCAAGCAGGCCGCCGAGCATGGCGCGGATGTGACCGTCAACCCTGAGCGCGAGGATTTGAAAGCCGCCGTGATGGAGGCGTCTGGCGGCCAGGGCGCGAGCGTAGTGATCGTCGCCGCGTCTGCGCGGCGCGCTCAGGAGCAGGCGCTTGACCTTGCCGCCCGGCAGGGCCGGATCAATTTCTTCGGCGGCCTGCCGAAAGACCGGCCGTGGATCCAGATCGACTCGAACCTCATTCACTACAAACAGTTGGTCGTGACAGGCACGACCGGCTCGAACGTCCGCCAGTATCGGTCGGCCTTGAATCTCATCGCGCAGGGCCGATTGTCCGTGGAATCGCTGGTGAGCGCGCGGCTGCCGTTCGACCAGTTGTACGAAGGCATCCAGCGTTCACAGTCCGGGCAGGAGCTGCGGATCGTCGTCGAGCCATAGGAGACATTTCATATGACACACGAACTTCAATTGCTCATCAACGGCGAGTGGATTTCGCCGCCGAAGGACGACATGTTCGCCGTCTACGATCCGGCGACGGGCGAACGGGTTGGAACCGGCGTGAGCGCGTCGGCCGAGGACGCTGCCCGCGCCCTCGAGGCGGCTCATGCTGCGTTCAAGACCTGGGCCAGGCTGCCCGCGCCGGAGCGCGGCAAGATACTCAAGAAGGCGGCCCGGCTGGCCCACGAGCGGGCCGACGAACTTGGGCGGCTGCTCACGCAGGAGCAGGGCAAGCCGCTGAGCGAAGCCATCGGCGAAGTCAAAGCCTCAGCCGACGCGCTCGAATTCTTCGGTGAAGAGGGCTGGCGCATTCAAGGCGAAACCATGCCCACGGCCAGGGCGAATCGCCGCAGTTACGTGATCAAACAGCCGCTCGGCGTCGTGGTGGCGATCAGCCCGTGGAATTATCCGATCCTGCTCATGACCTGGAAACTCGGCCCGGCGCTGATCACCGGCAATACCGTGGTCGCCAAGCCGCCTACCGAAACGCCGCTGGCGACGAGCCGCTTCGTCGCGTTGCTGGCCGAGGCCGGCGCGCCGCCCGGCGTGGTCAACGTCGTCACCGGGCGCGGCGCAGTGCTGGGGCCGGCACTGGTACAGCACCCGCTCACCGCCAAAGTGGCGATCACCGGCCAGACGGAGACCGGCAAGAAGATCATGCAGATGGCCGCTCCGCACCTCAAGCGCGTCTCGCTCGAACTCGGCGGACACACGCCGCTGATCGTGTTTGAGGACGCCGACCTGCCCAAAGCGGTCGAGGACGGCGTGTATCGCTCCTTCCGCAACATGGGGCAGATCTGCAACGCCGTCAACCGCATCTACGTGCAAAACTCGGTCATTGGCCGTTATACCGATGAATTCGTCAAGGCAACGCAAAAACTAACGATTGGCCACGGGCTGGAGAACCCGGACCTCGGCCCGATGTGCACCCTGGGCGGCGTGCAAAAGGCCCGGGCCCACATTGCCGACGCCGTCGCCAAAGGCGCGAAGGTGCTCGCCGGCGGCAAGACGCCAGAGGGCGCTCAGTATGCCCGCGGCTTCTTCTTCGAGCCGACCGTCCTGACAAATGTCAATCACGACATGCTCGTGATGAAAGAAGAAACATTCGGCCCCATCGCGCCGATCATGGGTTTCGACATGGTGGATGAGGCCATCGCCTATGCCAACGACACCCCTTACGGGCTGGTGGCCTACCTCTACACCAACAACTTAAGAACGACGTACCGGGTGACCGAGGAACTGGAGTGCGGCACCGTAGGAGTGAACAACGTGGCCGGGGGCGAATTCCCGTATCCTTACGGCGGCTGGAAGCAGAGCGGCCTCGGCGTTGAAAACTCACACTACGCCACCGAGCAATACCTGCAGCTCAAGCACGTGAGGATTGACCTGTAGCCTCAGCAGTTCACGAAATGTCATTCTGAGGCCGCGAAGCGCCCGAAGAGGCACAGTGGAGATGCTTCGCTCAGCGTGACAGGCTTTTGTAACCTGCTGAACCTCAAACGGAGAGGAGGGATCGGTGATGGAACTGATGGAGCCGTTCTCTTCGACGCTCGATCTACAAACCGGCATTCTGGAGCCTGCGAGTCAGGTGCTTCGCCGGCGCCTGAGCGACATGAAAGACATGTATGCCGACGCCGACGCCGTGAAACGAATATTCGAGCAGGAAGGTGATCGCCTGATCTACGAGGTGTACGTCGGCGGCATACCCGAAGTGGAAGGGCACATGCCCCACAGCACGACGACCATCCACCCCGGTCGGATCGGCGATGAGTTTCATATGACCAAGGGGCACTACCACGTGAAGCGCGACCGGGCAGAAATCTATCTCGGGCTGGCCGGGCAAGGATGCCTGTTGCTGCAAACAGACGATGGAACAGTGCGCCGTGTGGAGATGCGGCGCGGCATAGTAGCCTACGTCCCCCACTTTTGGGCGCACCGCACGGTCAACACTGGCGGCGTGCCCTTCGTCTTCTTCGCCGCCTGGCCGGGGGACGCCGGACACGATTACGCGACGATCGAACAAAGAGGGTTTGCCAAACTGCTCATCTCGCAGTACGGCCGGGCGGTGCTGACCGATAACCCCCGATACAAGTGACGGGGCGACGACCTTCCGAGCCGCCCGCAGCAGGAGGCCGAACGATGGCAAAGACCTATCTCGTCGGCGTGGACCTGGGAACGACCGGGACGAAGACCGCGATCTTTGACTCCGATGGCAACCTGGCCGCCGAGGCCTACGAAGAGTCCCGGCTGTATTATCCCAAGCCGGGATGGGTGGAGCAGCAGCCGGACGAGATTTACGACTCGGCGCTGCGGACGATCCGGGAGTGCCTCACCCGGAGTGGCATCAACCCGTCGGACGTGGCCGGGATCGCCTTCGACGGCCAGATGGCCGGGATCGGGAGCGTGGACGCCGATTGGGGCGCGCCGACTCGCTACGACTCATGGCTGGACACTCGTTGCGGCCCCTACATCGCCCGCCTGAAGGAGAACGAACAGAGGATCATCGCGCTCACCGGCGGGCCGCCCACCATCTCACACGGCGCGAAGATTCTCTGGTGGATGCGCGAACAGCCGGAGGTCTTCCGCCGCATCGCTAGGTTCGTTGTGCCGGGAGGGTACGTCGCCGGACGCATGGCAGGACTGAAAGGCGAACAGGCGTTTATTGACCGAACCTATGTGCACTTTTCCTGCTTCAGCGATACGCAGGCCGGGAAATGGTCGGACGAACTTCTCACGGCATTCGAAGTTGACTCCGACAAACTGCCGAGGATCGTCAACCCGTGGGAGATCATTGGCCATGTCACGGACGAGGCCGCTGCCGCGTGTGGACTGAAAGCAGGCACGCCAATCGCTGCCGGCTGCGGCGATCAGGCCGCCGGGATGCTCGGCGCGGCCATGGTCAGCCCTGGGCTGGTCTTCGACGTTGCCGGTACGGCCTCGGTCTTCGCCGTGTGCTTAGATCGGTTCGTCGCCGACCAGGCCCACCGCACGTTGTTCACTGCGTGCTTGGCGATCCCCGATCTGTATTACACACTGGCCTATATTAACGGCGGCGGCCTCAACCTGCGCTGGTTCCGTGACGAACTGGTCGCGCACCTGAAAGCCGAGGCCCAGGCCGCTGGCGCGAGCGTCTATCAGATGCTCGACCGGCTGGCCGCCGACGTGCCGCCCGGCTCCGGCAAGTTACTGTTCCTGCCGCACCTCGGCGGGCGCGTGTGTCCGGGCGATTCCAATACGCGTGGCCTGTACATTGGCCTCCACTGGTCGCACACACCGGCCCATCTGTACCGGGCGATGCTCGAGAGCGTGGGCTACGAGTACGCCTACTACCTGGGCATCGTGCGCGGCCTGTTGCCCGATCTGGAGTTCCACGAGACGCGAGTGATCGGCGGCGGCGCTCGCAGTGCGCTGTGGAATCAGATCAAAGCCAACATCCTCGGCGTGCCGTATGTGACGCTGAACCGCGAGGAGTTCGCCGTGCTCGGCTCGGCCATTCTGGCTGGGTACGCCGTCGGCATCTTCGACGACCTCACCGGCACGGCTCGGCGATTCACGCAAGCCACCGGCCGCGTCAACCCCGATCTGCGCGCCCACGCCGCTTACCAGCCGCTCGTGAAGGAGTACATCAACCTGTTCGCCGCGACCAAGCCTGTGTTCGACGCGCTGGCGGCCATATCGGAATCATAGACACGACGAGGCTGAAATGAACGCGATGCTTCACCGCTTTACTGATCAGGTCGCCCTCGTGACCGGGGGCAGCCGCGGCATCGGGCGCGCGATTGCCGAACGGCTGGCCGACGAGGGCGCCAATGTCGTGATTGCTTCCTTAAACGAAGAGCGCGGCCTGGCGGCGGCAGCCGCGATACGCGAGAGCGGGGGGCGCGCAGAGTTCATCCGTGCGGATGTCGCCCGGCGCGATGAGGTCGAGCAGATGGTCGCGCAGGTGCTCAACCGCTTTGGCCGCATTCACGTTCTGGTGAACAACGCTGGGATACACGACAGTGCGCCGTTCTGGGACGAGCCTGAAGAGCTCTGGCAACGTATGTATCGCGTCAACGTGATGGGAGTCGTGCTGCCGTCGCAGGCCGTGGCGCGGCACATGAAAGACGCGGGCCGTGGAGCAATCGTCCACGTCGCGTCGAAGGCTGGTGTGGTGGGGGAGCCGGGCCACGCCGCCTACAGCGCCTCCAAAGGCGCGGTGATCGCGCTCACGCGGGCCATGGCAGTCGAGTTGGCTCCCTATGGCATTCGCGTGAACGCCGTCTGCCCCGGGCCGGTGATGACCGACATGCTCCTCGCGGCTGTCTCCGACGAAGCCGGCCGCCGCGCGCTGGCCGAGTCTGCCCCGCTGGGCCGCATCGGGCAGGCCGCGGACATCGCCGCTGCCGTGGCCTACCTGGCCTCGACCGACAGCGATTGGTGCACCGGCCCGGCGATCAGCCTCGACGGCGGCCTGTCCATCTTGAAGTGAGGTTGGACGTGGAGAAGATTTTCATCACCCCTCGCTCATTCCGCAAGATTGACGGGCCGCATCGTCAAGTTCTGATAGACGCGGGCTACGAGATCGTCGAGAGTCCCGCCGAGGGGCCGTTGGAAGCGACCGAGTTGGCGAGGCTCGTGCCCGACGTGGTTGGCGTGATACTCGGCCTCGACGAATTCACTGCCGAGGTCTTCGACCGAGCCGGGCGGCTGAAGGTCGTCTCCCGCTTCGGCGTGGGAGTCGATAAGGTGGACCTGAAGGCCGCCACGGCGCACGGAGTGGTCGTGACCAACACGCCGGGCGCGAACACAGTAGCCGTCGCCGAGTTGACCATCGCACTGATTCTGGCCCTGGCCCGGCGCCTGCCTTATCACGACCGGCTGGTGAGAGAAGGCCGATGGACGCCCGTCTCAGGCTTCGAATTGTGCGGGAGCGCGTTGGGCCTGATCGGCATGGGGAACATCGGACGGGGGGTGGCGAAGCGGGCAGTCGGCTTTGGAGCGCGAATTCTGTACCACGATCCTGTGGCTCCTCCCCAGGAACTTCTGACCAGCCTCGAGGCGCGCTACTGTGAGCTCGACGACCTTCTCTCCGAAAGTGATATCATCAGCCTGCATCTTCCTCTCCTCGACGAAACTCGCAACCTGATTGACGGGCGGGCGCTGGGCCGCATGAAGCCGACTGCGTTGTTGATCAACACCTCGCGCGGGGGGTTGGTGGACGAACAGGCGTTGGTCGAGGCGCTGATGCAGGGTCGGCTGGCGGGCGCTGCGTGCGACGCCTTCACGCAGGAACCGCCCGGCGACAATCCCTTGCTCAGGCTGGACAACTTCATTGCCACGCCTCACATCGGCTCGGCCACGCGACAGACCTCGCTTCGCATGGGGCTGATGGCCGCCGAAAACGCGCTCGCCGTGCTGAGGAGCGAAAGGCCGACTCACGTCGTCAATCCCGAGGTTTACTCTCTTCTCTGACGGACGCGCTTGCCGCGCATTTCACACGATGAATAACACACCCCAAATAACACTTGAGACATTGGGCGATCTCGGCCTGGTGCCAATCGTCAAGATTGATCGGGCGGAAGATGCCGTTCCGCTCGGCCAGGCATTGGTGGACGGCGATCTGCCGTGCGCCGAGATCACCTTTCGCACCGCTGCCGCCGAAGAGTCCATTCGGCGCATCGCCGCGGCCCTGCCGCAGGCCGTCGTCGGGGCCGGAACCGTCCTGTCGGTGGATCAGGCCGAAAAAGCCGTCGCCGCCGGAGTGCGGTTCATCGTCTCGCCCGGCTTTGATCCGAAGGTGGTTGACTGGTGCCTGACGAAAGGCGTGCTGGCGATCCCCGGAGTCGCCACGCCGACCGAAATCAACATGGCGCTGGACAAAGGGCTGAACGTCCTGAAATTCTTTCCGGCAGAGGCGTTCGGCGGCATTCATACGCTCAAGGCCGTCGCCGCCGCCTACGGGAATGTGAAGTTCATCCCGACGGGGGGGATAGGCCCCGAGAACCTGGCCGATTACTTGAGCCTGCCAGCGGTGCACGCCTGCGGCGGAAGTTGGCTGGTCACGAGTCAACTGATCTCCTCCGGCCGGTTTGCCGAAATCTCCCGCCTCGCGCGGGAGGCGCGGGCAACCGTGCGACAAGTGCGGGGCAAGGGCGCGCAGAAGTAGCGTTCACTCTTAGCCCGGTGGCCAACAGATGCTCTAATTCGGGGTTTTCCTGGGGTTGAAAAAAGGCGGCCATGATGTCATCCTGTGGATCACCATACCACAAAGGAGGCGACATCATGACCGGCTTGACTGAGTTTATCACCGAAGCCAAGTAGGAAGACTTGTGCTCGTCTGGTTGTTCTGATGGACGATGCCTACCAGGTCTTGGAAGCCCGGTTTGGCGCGTGGCAGCGACGTGGCCCCCAACTGGCCTTCCACATTGGCGCGAAGTATGGCAAACAAGAAGCATCTCTCGGACATCATCGTATCACTCACCATCATCTTGGGGCTGACGGTGACAGCCTGTCGTGCTTCGGCGCAACCGCTTACCGTGCCGGACGGAGCGAAGCCCGGCGACTTGACATTAGAGCCTTGCGGGTTTGAGATGAAGTCTGGTCGCTACGAGGCCGACTGCGGAAGACTGGTGGTGCCGGAGAACCGAGACAAGGCTCATTCGCGTCTGATCGCGCTTGAGGTCATTCGCATCCACGCGATGAGCGACAATCCCGCCGACCCAATATTCTGGCTCGGGGGCGGGCCAGTAAGTGCGAGATGCTCCCTACGCATGTGGGGATGAACCGTCAACGGACTGAGGCGTCAGGACGTGGCCACCATGCTCCCCACGCATGTGGGGATGAACCGCTGAGGGGACCAGGCTGGAGACGATGGCGAACATGCTCCCCACGCATGTGGGGATGAACCGTACATGTCTTCGCTCGGCATGTGCAGCTCGCCATGCTCCCCACGCATGTGGGGATGAACCGCATTGCACCGCAGCCCGCGACTACGGCTGGGTCAGGGGCGCCTCGGCAAGCGGGAGATAGTAGGCTTCCCCGGCGCACGCCCGGCACAACGTCTCTCCCCCGTAGACCCCCTCGCGCTCGTTGATGATTTCCTCGCCGCACCGGTCGCAGACGGCCGTCACTTCGAAGCGGCTGATGATCTGCTCGAGCGGGGTCTTGAGCTGGACGGTCTGCGCCGAGAGCAAATCGCGGGCGGGCACGCGCTGATAGCCCAGCAAGTAGGCTTCCCACCGATCGCGCGCCTCGGGCGCAAACGCGCGGGCCAGCGTCCGGGCTTCGCGGCGCGGCGCGAGGCGCACAGCCTGCCCGGTGCGCGTGTCCACGAAGGTGGCGGCGACTTTGCCGTAGTCTTCCACGCGCAGGGTCCGCCGCCCCACCCAGCAGTTCGTGGCCACGGCGATCCCGTCGGCGGCGCAGCCATCGGTCTCCACAATCGTGAGCAGGCGTTTGTCGGTTTGCGGCAGGTCCAGGCCGAGGCGTTCCCCGGCCAGCATCCCCATGCGCACGCCGAGCACTTGCTTGGGGCAGAGATGATGATGCAGGGCCGCCGAGGCTTCAAGGAGTTCGGGCAGGGAGGTCATGTCGAGGACTGGGGTGCGCCGGATCGGCCTCAGGCCTCCAGCGGTTGAAAGCCGCGCCCGAGGATTTCTTTGGCCGGGGTGACGATGACAAACGCATTCGGGTCTTCGGCGTGTACGAGCGACTTCAATTGGGCCATCTCCGTCACGGTCACAGCCACCATCAACACCTCGCGTTCTTGGTGTGTGTACATCCCCTGACCGTGCAACGCGGTCGCGCCACGATTCATTTCCTTGAGCACGCGGTCGGCGATGGCCTGCGGTCTGGCGGCGATGATCAGCGCCAGGAGCTGCTGGCGGCGGCGCGTGGGGGCCGCGGCGGCCCGCGCCCGGGATTTGGCCGGGGCCGCCTCCGGGGCCTCCATCGCCTCCCACAGCCGGCTGAGGATGGGGAAATCGCCGAACTTGGGCAGGACCTCCCCGGTGGCCTGGGTCAGCCCCGTGGTGATGAAGCCGATGAGGAACAGCGCGCCGTTGTAGACCAGTCCA
>Ga0184639_10000235_pt1 | contig 20019 bp, 20 predicted proteins | sample PLM31_170_b2_FD_133155 | JGI IMG/M metagenome (GOLD analysis project Ga0184639, IMG submission 133155) | Groundwater sediment microbial communities from an aquifer in East River, Colorado, USA - PLM3-1_170_b2 | ecosystem: Environmental > Terrestrial > Soil > Riparian zone | place: USA: East...
CCGCTCCGCTTGCTATCGAAGCAGAGCGCGCAGCAGGCATCGATGAAACCCAGATCGATCGACGATCAAGTGGCGCTGCTGATGCAGGGAACGGAGTACGGCGATCCGACTCTGCAAGCGGCGATGGCGGCCGAGCTCAAGGAGCGCCTGGCCACGGCCGCCGCCTCCGGCCGGCGGCTGCGCGTCTATGCCGGCTTCGACCCCCGCACTTCGGATCTCCACCTGGGCCACACGATCCCGATGCGCAAGATGCGGCAATTCCAGGAGCTCGGTCACGAGGTCATCTTCGTCGTCGGCAGCTTCACTTCGCTCATCGGCGATCCGTCGGATCAGGACAAGCTTCGCCCACGATTGACGCCGGAACAAGTGCAGGCCAACGCCGCCACCTACGCCGAGCAGGCCTACAAGATCCTCGACCGCGCCGACACCCGCATCGAGTACAACCACAGCTGGCTCGGCCGGCTGACCCTGGAAGACGTGATCCCGCTGGCGGCCAACTTCACCTTGCAGCAGTTTCTGACGCGCGAGACCTTCCGAAAGCGTTGGGACAACGACGACCCGGTCTACCTACACGAGACGTTCTATGCGCTGGTGCAGGCCTATGACGCCTACCACCTGAGAGCGGATGTGCAGATCGGCGGTACCGACCAGCTTTTCAACATCGTGACCGCCGGGCGGAAGTTGATGGAGGCATTGGGGGTGCCGCCCAACATCGGAATCATCATGGGAATCCTGCCCGGCACCGACGGGGTCCTCAAGATGAGCAAGTCGCTGGGCAACCACATCCCGCTCACCACGACGCCCGAGGATATGTACGGCAAAGTGATGAGCGTGCCGGACGCCGCCATGCCCGCTTTCTTGCGACTCGTGACGCGCTGGGACCCGGCTGAGGTGTCGACGCGCCTCGATGATCTGGAATCCGGCAGGACTCATCCTCGAGACGCCAAGATGGGGCTTGCCCGCGAAATCGTCGGGATTTATCACGGCGAGGCGGCGGTGCAGGCGGCGGAAGACGCGTTTCGTACGGTCTACCAAGAAGGGGGAGCTCCGCCCGACATCGAAGAGCGCGTCTTTCCGGCAGCCTCAACCGCGACGGATCTCTTGGTAGGGCTGGGGTGGGTCTCGAGTCGGACCGAGGCGCGCCGGAAGGTCGACGAGGGCGCAGTGTGGTTCGGCGACTCTCAAATCGCCTCAAGCGGCGAACCCCTACACCTTGATTTCGCCGTTCCTCAGTTGTTCAGAATGGGCAAGCGTAAGCAGGTGAGGCTTCGGGCTGAGCCGGCCCCGAGCGCAGGAACCGGACTCAACGATTGAAGGCAGAGATTGAGTTCCCGGCCTTTGGCCCGTCCAATTCTGAGCGCAGGCTAAAGCCTGCGGCTACGGGAGTCAACCGATCGCGTAGTCCCGGCCTTTAGGCCGGGCAGGGCGAGGCGAGGGACCCAGGCTGAAGCCTGGGACTACAGTTCCCGACCGATTGTGATCGAATCGATCGTGTAGTCCCGGCCTTTTAGGCCGGGTCTCATGTGTCGGACCCGGCCAAAGCCGGGGACTACGCGATCCGCTACCCCTTGATCACCGCCACCGGCCGCAGACGCGCCACCTTGGCCGCGATCCCGGCCCCGACCACAACCTCCACAACGGCGTCCACATCCTTGTAAGCGCTCGGCGCCTCCTCGGCCAAGCCGGGGAGGCTTCCAGCGCGCACCCGGACTCCTTGCGCCTCGAGCTCCTGGCGCAATTGATCGCCGCGCACCGACCGCTTCGCTTGGTGTCGGCTCATCCTCCGGCCCGCGCCGTGACAGGTCGAGCCGAAGGCGAGCGCCATCGACCCCTCGGTTCCGAGCAGCACCCACGATGCCGTACCCATGCTACCGGGAACGAGCACCGGTTGGCCCAACGAGCGGTAGCGAGGGGGCAGCCCCTCGAACCCGGGGCCGAAGGCGCGAGTGGCTCCCTTGCGATGGACGCATACGCGCACGACCTCGCCTTCGACGTTGTGGTCTTCGACCTTGCCCATGTTGTGGGCGATATCGTAGACCTGGTTCAACCAACCGCCGCGGCGCTCGCCAAAGGTTTGCACGAACGAGCGGCGCACATGGTGCGAAAGGATCTGACGGTTGGCGAACGCGTAGTTGGCGGCGCAAGCCATCGCCGAGAGATACCGCCTCCCCTCCGGCGAGGAAAGGGGAACGCACACCAATTCGCGGTCGGGCAGCTGGATGCCGTAGTGCATCACGGCCGTCTGTAGTTCGCGCACGTAGTCCGAACACACCTGGTGGCCGAAGCCGCGCGAACCGCAGTGGATCTGAACCACAAGCGCGCCCGAGCGAAGACCCATGGCGTCAGCCGCCGCCGGGTGGAACACTCGGTCCACGACGTCGACCTCGATGAAGTGGTTCCCGGCGCCGAGTGTGCCCAGCTGCGGGCGGCCGCGCTCGCGCGCCCGCGCGCTGACCGCGCCGGGATCGGCGCCATCGATCCGGCCGTCCTCTTCCGTCGCCTCCAGGTCCCCCGGCTCGGCGAAGCCGTTCTGATCCGCCCAGCGAGACCCCTCACGGCAGATCCGGTCGAGCTCCTTGCCCGATAAGGGAACGCTCCCCTTCACCCCGACCCCGCTAGGGCAATTGGCGTACAGTGCGGTGGCCAAGTCGGGAAGCTGGTCTTCGACCTCTCCGGCAGAGAGGTCGCTGGCGAGCAGGCGCACTCCGCAGTTGATGTCGTAGCCGATGGCGCCCGGCGAGATGACGCCGTCGGGCAGCCGCGTGGCGGCCACGCCGCCGATAGGGAAACCGTATCCCTGGTGAACGTCGGGCATCACCGTGACATGGCTCACCAGCCCCGGGAGAGTGGAGGCATTGACCGCCTGAACGAGCGAGGCGTCTTGGAGCGCGCTCTCAACCAGCTTGTCGTCGGCGAAGATCCGCACGGGAACGCGCATGTCACTGCGGTGAGTCACCGGGATCTCCCACAGAAAGGGGGACCGGCGGATCAAGTCCTGTTTTGTGAGGCGGTCGTCGGTCTTAGGCATGGAGAATCCCTCTCTCACCCCCGACCCCTCTCCCGGGCCTCTGGCCCGGGAGAGGGGTCGGGGGTGAGATGTCAGACGTCGAACACAATCGTCACCTCGAGCCCTCCAACCGCCTCCCGGACACTCAGGTCGTTGTACGTAACAGCCTTGATGGGCTTCTCGACCTCTCCCAGCGGGGCATCGGTCCAATGCGCAACCAGCTCGAGTTGGGGAGAAACCGTCACATCGATCCGGGTTGGCACACGGCGGTGCGTTTCGAGGGAGAACAGGATCTCCTCCAGCCAGCTGACCAGCAGTCCCTCTCGGTCCTCGGCGTGGAGCTCGAGCCGCCGGTCGTTCGTGCGACCTTTCGCCGGCCGGGCTCCGCACGCGGCCAGCATCGCCGAAGCCGCCACCAGACACAGGTCGCTCATGTCCCTGCCCCGCACCAGCAGAGCCCAGTCGGCCGTGTGATCGACCTCCTCGTAGGGTGGAAGGTTCATTCTCTTAGTATACGGCGCAGCCGTGGACCTGTGCCGTACTCGTCGGCCGGGACGGTATAATTCTCGACCTATGGAAGACGGCTCGCGTCGCCTGCAAGAGCTACTGCGGGATGGCCTGGCCACACCCATGCAATCGCTAATGGGTGAGCCTCCAATCTGGTCCGTCGTCGCCGAGCATTTGACGCGCGAGGTCGGCGTCACGGCCAAACATGATTCGCGGGGCGTGGTCTACTCGCCGGACCAGTTCACCCTCAGCCTGCACACGGTCGACGCCCGAACTCTGGCCGGAAACTCCCCGAATGTTCAGGTGGAGCTCGCACGGGTGATCCAGGCGGCGCTGGCGCAGGCGGGGTTCTCGTTCGTCCGCAACCCCCACGTCACGCTTTCGTCCGATCCGACTCTCAAGATTGGTGAAGCGCGTGTCATTGCCTGGCACAGCCGTGATCCCCTGAGCCTTAGCACCGAGGCCGGTGTGCCGGAGGAACCGCTCACTCCGCCAGCCGTCGGGGCGTTTCTGATCGTCGACGGCAAGCGCCACTTCCGCCTGGATCGACCGCTGATCACGATCGGGCGAAAGCTCGACAACCACCTGGTGCTTCCCGATCCGCGCGTCTCGCGCCGTCACGCCGAGGTCCGTAAGCAGGGTGGGCGTCACATGTTGCGGGATCTAAACTCGACTTCGGGGACACGCGTGAACGGCTCGCTGATCGATGAGCACCTTCTTCAAGCCGGGGACGTCATTACCATCTCCGGAATCACGCTGATCTACGGAGAGGATGCGGCGGGTCCGCCGGGAACCACGCAGCGCTATACGCCGCCGTCGATGGGTCGCAAGGACCCGAACCAGGTCACTCCTCTTGACTTGCGCAAGATCGACGGGTCTGCCACCCGGCCGACTGAGGACCAGGGCGGAGGCCCGAAGGGCGATTGAGGGTCTTGGCCAAAGCGGCGAGAACCGAAGGATGAAGGACCAGCTCGCCCAGGTTGAGAAGCGACTCCAGGCGCTAGTCGAGATCCCGCTGTCACGTCTGGTGGGGGGAAAGATCTCGCCGGCGACCATCGCCAACCAGCTGGCGACTGGAATGACGGAGGGACTGTCCTGGGATGCAGATGGCCGGGCCTATGCGCCTGACGAGTACGCGATCACTCTGCATCCCACCGACGTCCAGGCCCTGATCCAGCAGGTCCCCGACCTGTCCACCGATTTCTCTCGAGCGCTCCTCGAAGTCGCACAGGCCAGCGGGTACTCGATGGCCAGTCAGGCGCATGTCACTCTTGCGGCGGACCCGACGCTGAACAGGTGGGACGTGCGAGTCGTCGCCTGGCACAGCGGCAGCCACCTGGAGTTCACCAAAGCCGGGGAAGCCTCGAGCGTCCCCTCCGGAGGTCTGCCGGACGGGGCCTATCTTATCCTTCACGGAAGAAGACATTTCGCCTTGGACCGGCCGCTGGTCAATATAGGGCGGAGGCTCGACAACCAGCTTATCCTGGATGACCCGCGCGTCTCCCGAACCCACGCCCAGCTCCGGGCACGCGAAGGCCGCTTCGTAGTGTTTGACCTCGGATCGACCGGTGGGACCCTGGTCAATGGTCACAAGGTGCACCAGCATATTCTCCAACCGGGAGATGTCATCACCATCGCCGGAGTCTCGATGGTCTATGGAGAGGACCCCGGAGGCCCGCCCGACTCGACGCCCGCCTACACTCCACCCTTTCCGCCGCGTCCAGCGGGAGATCAGATGACGGGCACCTGGAACGACGACGATCTGACGGAAACATGAGCGTGCCCCTGGTTCCCCAGGGGTTGCAGCTACTGCTCCTGGCGACGCTCTACCTGTTCTTGGGGACACTGCTGTACTTCCTGTGGAGAGATGAGCGGCGCGCAGCGAGGGGGGTTACCCCTCCGCCTGCGGCCCATTTGGCGCTGGTGAGCGATAACGAGCCGGCGCTCTTCTCGTTGGCCTCCTCCAATCTTCTGGGGCGAGCTGCGGACAACGCGATCTGCCTCGAGGATCCCCTCGTCTCGGCTCATCATGCCCGGATTTCTTTCGCCGGTGGGCAGTGGTTGGTGGAGGACCTCGGCTCCCGTAACGGAACCCGCGTCAACGAGCTGCCGGTCGACACGCCCATCGCGCTCGCCTCGGGAGACATCGTGCATTTGGGAGGGAAAGCGCTGCGCTTTTCCAGCGGGCCACCGCCTGCCGGTGACGGGCGTGCCGGCGGGGAGGGGCGGTGATGGAAGAGAAGCCTGTACTCGGCGTCCTGGGAGGGTCCGGCTTGTACCGGATCCCGGGAATGGAGCTGCTGGAGCGGATCGAGATCGACACGCCCTTTGGGTCGCCTTCGGCCCCGATTGTTCTCGGGCGGTGGCACGAGCGGACCCTCGCCTTCCTCGCCCGGCATGGCGAAGGGCACACCCTCAACCCCAGCGAAATCAACTACCGTGCCAACATCTATGCGCTGAAAGCGCTGGGTGTCGAGCGGATTGTGGGGGTCAGTGCTTGCGGATCGCTGCGGCAGGAGATCGAACCGGGCGACATCGTCGTCCCCGACCAGATTTTCGACGGTACCCATGGGCGGGCGAGGTCGTTTTTCGAAGGTGGAGTCGTGGCCCATCTCAGCGCGCCGGATCCCTTCTGTCCCATCCTGTCGTCCCTCCTGGCGGCCGGCTCCGAGGCTGCCGGGGGCCGCGTTCATCGGGGCGGGACGTATCTGACGATTGAAGGGCCACGCTTCTCGACGCGCGCCGAGTCGCACATCTATCAGGGCTGGGGCATATCGATCATCGGGATGACGACCTCTCCGGAGGCGTTCCTGGCCCGCGAGGCGGAGCTATGCTATGCCGTGTTGGCCCACGTCACCGACTATGACGTCTGGCACATCACGGAAGAGCCGGTCACGGTGGAATTGGTCGTGCAGCGCTTGCGCCAGAACACGCAACGAGCCGAAGGGGCGATCGGGCATCTGGTTGAATCCCTTCCCCCAACGCGAGACTGCGTCTGCCGCGACGCGCTGCGGGATGCGCTCCTGACTCGCCCCGAGGCGATCCTGCCCGCCGCCCGCCAGAGGCTTGGCCTGATTGGTGACCGCTATCTCGGCTGATACGGGGCAGGAAGCAGGCCGCCGCGAGGCGTTGTTACTTGCCCTGGGATTCATCTTCCTGTCGCTCAGCGCCGTCGTCCTGGCCTGGGCTTCAACGCTGAATCCCGGTACGGACCGGTCGGCCGGGTATCGCGGATTCCTGCTGATTCTCCCGGCCTGGGCTGCGTCCGCCTGGGTCCTCCACCGAGCGCTCAATCGCTGGCTGCCCTCCCGCGATCCGCTTCTTCTCCCTTGCGGAATGATGTTGATGGGATGGGGCCTCCTGGCCGTTTGGCGGCTGCTGCCGGAATTCGGGGCGAGGCAATTGGCGTGGTTCTTGGCGGCCGTCGGCATTCTCTACGAGATCTTCAGGATGCGCTCTGCGACACCGTGGTTGCGCCGATACCGCCTGGTCTGGTTATCGCTCGGGCTATTTCTGCTTGCGTTGACCCTATTCTTTGGAACGAATCCGTCCGGTGCGGAGGCGCGATTGTGGCTCGGTTGCTGCGGGCAGTATATGCAGCCTTCCGAGCCGCTGCGCCTGTTGTTGATTGCCTACCTGGCCTCGTACTTCGCCGATCGGCTGATGCCCGGATCCGACCAACCGGCGCGAGAGGGTCTCGGGCCGATTCTGCTGCCACTGATCGTCGTGTGGGGGCTGGCCGTCGCGTTGCTCGCCGTCCAGCGCGACCTGGGCGCCGGCAGCCTCTTCCTGGCCCTCCTGGCGATGCTCCTGTTCGTCGTCTCCCGCCGATGGGAGGCGCTGGCGATCGGCTTATTGCTGCTGCTGACGGCCGGGGCTGCGGCGACCTCATTCTCGGACGTCGTGCGCGCCCGGATTGAGACATGGCTCAATCCTTGGAGCGACCCGCTAACGACCTCCTATCAGACTCTCCAGGGATTGCTGGCGATGGCCGCGGGCGGCTTGTTGGGGACCGGTCCTGGCTTCGGATCGCCCGGTCTGGTCCCGGCCGTCCATACCGACTACATCATCGCCGCCATCGTCGAAGAATGGGGATTGGCCGGGGGTCTGGGCCTTCTCGCGCTGCTCGCCGTGCTGACCGGACGCGGATTACGGGCGGCCACCCGCAGTCGAGATGCCTATGCGGCCATCCTCGGCGCCGGCCTGTCGATCGCCATCGGCCTTCAAGCGGTGCTCATCATTGGCGGAGTCGTCCGTCTGCTGCCGCTGACCGGAATCCCTTTGCCCTTCGTTTCCTACGGCGGCTCTTCCTTGCTCACCACCGCGGTCTCGTTGGCGTTGTTGATCCGGATCTCTGCCCATCCGGGTGAACGGCCCCGCTTCGCCCGCTCGATTCGGCGTGTTCACACCGCGAGTCTGGCGTTGTGGGCGGCGCTGGCTCTGGCCCTCGGCTGGTGGACGGTCGTGCGCGGTCCGGAGCTGCGCGCCCGACCGGAGAACCCGCGCAGCGCGGCGCCGGTTCCGGTCCCGCAAGACGCAGCGTCACAAACCGCAGGAGTCAGCGGCCGCAGCCTGGGAGCAGTCCCCGCTGCAAGGTGCTGAGTAGGGGACGTCGCTGGCTCGCCCGCGGCGGCGCTGCGCGGGGACGATTGACTAGCCAATTCCCCATGTCATGCAAGCGGGGGTCAAGAACAGCCTCAACATGAGACCTAATATGAGACCTACTGGGAAAACAACGAAGAAAAGGAGTGCCGCCGCTCTTCTCTTGCCCGGCAAGGACAACGCGTACCAAATCGCGACCATGATCGCTATGATTGCGACCGTAGCTAGTTCGAAGAACAACCAGACATAGCCCCATCCACTGTCACTGTACACACACGCCGCTACGGCGATGTTGCTCATGACAGCGATGGCCAGAAGGAGCAGTAATCCACCGAGGAGGTTGGCCGGCTTCTTGTAGACATGCCTGTCGTCAAAGCCGGTATGGATCAAAGAGGCTGCGATTCCAATGGTGACCCAAGGTGTAACGGAGAGAAGGGTGACTGTTGCGTCTGAAAAGTGCTCAAGGGGCATTACGGCCAATCGAATACTGATCCCTACCAGGACCAGGAGCAGACCGATGGAGGCGAGTCGATGGATGCGGTTCGACCAATCCAATCGTCGGGCAATCGAATGAACGATCCAAAGACAAGCGCCGATCGTTGCGAGCCAGGCCAATAAGCCAGGCCATTCCATCTTCGTTTATCCTTCCCATACCGAGCAACGGCGTTCGCGCTCTTTGTCGCGCGCCGACGGACTTGTTTCCAAGACCGCGATGTTCGAGGCGGGATTCATCGATATGCCGAATACAGCCGCGAACACCGCACGCTGAGCTTGGATGAGTTCGACCTCAGCTGGCATCGCGCCCTCGGAGCGATCAGCCAACGATGCCGGCCGCTGCATCGACTCTAGCGCGGCGATTCTTGGAGCTGCCACAGTTCAATCCACCTTGCCCACCCGGCACCCTGGAAGCACTCGAATGTGACGGCAAGTATGCTCGCATCAGGGCTAAACGCCACCACGTCAAAACAGGAATCCTCAGTGAGGAATAGATGCCGGGCGCCGGTTTCTACCTCCCAGAGACGGATGGAGGGCTGATAACCTGTGTGACCCTGAGTTGCCGCTAGGATCTGGCCATTGGGTCGAAAGCCGATATCGGCGACGGAATCTTCGGTTCTCCAGATCCTTGGGCCGCTAAGCCGTGTGCCCTCCTCGACCCGCCAGAGTGTGATCCTTCCCTCGACCGTCAGTTGGCCATACCCACCACTGTATCCGCTTGCGGCCAGGATCTTTCCATCGAGGCTGAAGGCAACGGCTCTGACATGGTGGATATTCGCCCCGGTCATCCTCAGCATCTCGCCGCGGGGCATAGCCCAAAGCGCGAGCTCGCCTAGCGCGCTTGCGGAAGCCAGCAACGCACCATCGGGGTGGAACGCGACGGCTCTCACCTCACCCCGGTGCTCGGCAAGGATCGAGGTTGACAAGACATTCGCCGGCATAAGCCAGAGCCTAACGGTCTTGTCCCTTTCTCCCGCCGCGAGCAACGTGCCATTCGCATTCGGGGCGAAGGCAAGACTGAGCACTTCATTGTCGTCCCGCCAATCTAAAGGCTCGTTGGCAAACGTGCCCAAAAGAGTCCCGTCGGCGACCCGCCAGAGGATCACTTTTCTGCGATCGGCCGTCGCCAGGGTCTGACCATCAGGACTCCACACGATCCGCTCACTTGAGAACCGGGATTCAGGCGCCTCGAAGGATGCGACCAGCACTCCATCCCCGGCCCGCCAGATACGAACGACCGAGTCTCCCGTGGCCGCCGCGATGAACAACCCGTCAGGGCTCCACGCCACGTCTGCGAAACCGACCCCCTCATCCTTCAGGGTGATCGTTCGCAAGAGACTTGGTTCGATGTCCAACTGCCTTGGATTCGCCAGCGACGCCAATCCAACCATGACAACAGCCATCGCGGCGAAACCGAGGAAGAGGGGATGGTGGAGCCTGCCGCTTCGTGCTTGAGGCGAGAGGCTCGGTGCCGCCAACGGGCCGGCGAGCAACCCCAAGCCCAGAGCCACGGAAAGCCAGATCCTCAATACCTCCAGAAGCAAGAGCCCGATGAACGGGTTCATGTCGGCAGGCATCCTGAGGTAGTACACCGCCGCACCAGCTATCGCCCAGCGGAGAAGGCCGAAAACCAGGATGGCTACGCTCAGGCCTCGGTACAAGGCGTTGCGCAGGAGCAAACCGCCCAACGCCGCGACCAGAATGGCGATCGGCGCCGTGAACAGCAGGGCGGTTTCCGTCGACAACAGGAAGTTCGTCGGCGACGGAAACGTGTCGGACATCAGGACCTTGTAGGTGGCTATCCAATAGATCCAGGTCGCCAGGGGCTCGAACAGGTAGATCGCCAAGAAGAGCAGGGCGACGGAATAGTCTCCCCTGTTCCGCAGCGAACGGATTGCCGCTACCACCCCGAGCAAGAAGGAGAAGAATGCGCCGGCCAGGTGAGGAGGCAGAATGAACGTTACGACCAGCCAACCGAGGATGACGGCGCCTGCCATGATCAACCTCCTTTGGTGCCGGGGCGGGGGACGGGCAGCCCGACCTCGATTGGTTCTCGCCCCCGATCCGCTGCTGACCTCCAAACGGTCTTCATCAAGCCTCAAATCTCATGACCAACCTTGAGAGTTCCTCCAGGCGTGCCAGAGATCGGGCGACCGGCCTGAGCCTGAGGGCGGGCCGAACCAGGGCGAGCAACTCGCGCGTCAAGGCCAGCATCTCCCAGGTCGCTCGAGACTCTGCACTTCGATCGTGAAGCCAAAAGAGCAACAGGCCGAGATGCAGCCCGTATAAGACAGTCGCCATCTGCCCGGCCTGCGGTTCCTTAGGGGCGTCGGCGGCACCCGTCACCACCCTGACAAAGGCGGCGCGCACCCTTTGTCGGACGTCGGCCGTCTTGTCGCCCAGCACGGCGATGTTGGAGTCCGGGTTCATCGCCGCACCGAAAACGGCGGCGAAGACCGGGCGGTGAGCCTGGACGAGTTCCAGCTTGGCCTGCATCGCGCGCTCGAAGCGATCCGCCAGCGAGGCCGTCGGGATTCCCGCCACCTCCGCTTCAAAAGCCGCCGCCAGGCGTCGGTAGAACTCGAGCACCAACTCATCCTTATGGCCGAAGTACCGGTAGGCAAGCCCCGGAGAAGCGCCGGCCCGAGCGGCGATTTGGCGCATCGTGGTCGATTCGTAACCCGTCGTGTTGAACAGCTGGAGGGCCACGCCAAGGATCCGCTCCCTCGTCAATTCGCCTTTGTTGGTCAACGGAGCTCCGGGTAGGACTATCATGGCCGCACCTGTTGTGAAATGAACATGTTTACTTTTCTGCATTCTAACCCCGATTCTCGAAGTGTCAATGGGCAGTCTCATCTGCCGCAGGTTCTGTCAGCGAAGCGTCTCGCTTATGTCGCCGAGGGAAGGCTCCGGCGGCACTCTTCAAGGCGCGGAGCGCGCCGTGGTAGTCGGCGCGAATAACCCGCCGCTTCGCTTCCTAGGCCACAGAGTTTCGTCAGGGCCCCGCCTTTCTCTCCTTCATACTGAACGCGAGCCACCTCGACAAAGTCTCCGGTCGCCCTGCGTGGGAGACCGCCTGGAGCCGGTCCTACCTGGAGCCAACCTGCCGACCCCGGGCGGCTCACAGAGGAATCGCCAGCTTGACCGATTCGCAATCGCGCCTGTATAATTCGGTCGCGTTTTCACGGACCGTCCCCGCCGGTCCGACTGCCGCCAGTGGGCAGCAGTCCGATCGGCGGACGTGTTGCTGACGACCGCGACGCGCCGGGGGCGCGACCGTGGTGCTCCTTCCAGCACCCCTCGCGTGCCGGGCCTCGGGTGTGTCGCAATCGAACCTTGTGAGGAGAATATGGTCCGAATCAGGTTGCGCCGGGTCGGATCCCGGCATCAACCAAGCTACCGCATGGTCGCGGCTGATGAGGAGAGCCCGCGCGACGGGCGTTTCCTCGAAAACATCGGCCAGTACAATCCGCGCACAAATCCTGCCACTATCAAAGTCGATGAGGCCAGGGTCTTCCACTGGTTGGAACACGGTGCCCAGCCTTCCGACTCCGCGCGGCGCGTCTTGATCAGCTCCGGTTGCTGGTCGCGCTGGGAACGGCTCAAGGCGGGAGAGGGGCTCGAGGCCCTACTGGCGGAGGCGAAGGCTTCCTCCGGCGCCGTGGATGCACGCACTTCGGACGCGCCTCCAACCGCCTCCCGGCCGTCGAAGAAGAGCCGGGCTCGGGCCGAGGCCGACACAGCCTCAACCGCAGCGGAAGCCTGACTGGTGGATTCGCAAGCTCCATTGGCGGCCGGATGAAAGCGCTGATCGAGTACATCGCCCGCTCGCTGGTGGATGACCCGACCGAAGTGCGGGTGACCGAGAAACAGGAGCGCGGCGAGATCCAGCTCGAACTGGAAGTGGCCGCCGAAGACATGGGCCGCGTGATCGGACGCTCGGGGAGGGTGGCCTCCGCGATGCGAACTCTTCTCCGTGTGGCTGCGGTCAAGAGCGGCGTTCGAGCCACCCTGGACATACGGTGATCGCGCATCGTCGCGCTTCGCATCGCGCATCGTCGCGCTTCGCATCGCGCATCGCATCCCGTAGGGGACCCTGGAGAGGGCATCCCGTCGGGGACCCCGGAGGGGGCACACTTGTCCCGGCGTCTTTCGGGATCCCGAAGGACACCCCGGAGGGGGTCGTGCCTGAAATCTCGCAAGCGCCCCCGCGCTCTTCCGCTCCGTCCTTCAGGGCGACCGCAGGGTGACTCGGAGCGGCACCGAGAACCAAAGGCGTCCTTCCGGCGCCCGGCGAACCAATGACTATCTGGTCGCCGGGCGCATCGTTCGTCCCCACGGAGTTCGCGGCACGCTGGTGTTGGAGGGCGCCTCCGATCTGATGGGCCAGATCAAGCCTGGTCAGGCCGTCTTCCTCGGCGACGCGAGGCGGAGAGAATACATCGCCAGTCTGCAACCGCACGCTGGCCGGTACCTTCTCTATCTGAAAGGCATCTCGAGCCGCGAAGCCGCTGAAGAGCTGCGCGGCCTGCCGCTTCTCCTCAACGCCGAGGATCTCGAGCCGCTCCCGGAGGGCGTGTACTACCGCTGGGAGATTGTGGGCCTGCGCGTTCTGGAGGAAGACGGGGCCGAGCTGGGGACGGTCATCGAAGTCCTGAGCACGGGCGCCAACGACGTCTACGAAGTCGAGCGAGGCGATGGGAGGAAAGTGCTCCTGCCTGCGATCACCTCCGTCATCCGCCAGTTCGACCTGGAGGCAGGGATCCTTCGGGTGCATTTGCCTCCCGGCCTGGTGGAATAGAGCTTCGGCGGAGCTCCAAGCTCCCCGGAAGCTTGACCGGCTTGCCGCGGCCGCATGGCTGTGTTAGACTGCCGGCTTGTTTGCCGGCCGGGTGAAGGGTATTCATGGACAGAGCGCGCAGGGAACAGCTCGTCAAGCGGTTGCGCGAACTCCAAACGAACACGACCGACGTCGAAGCCTCGGCCGTCGTCTCGGTGGACGGGCTGATCATCGCCTCGTCCCTTCCCGGCGGCGTGGAGGAAGACCGGGTCTCGGCGATGTCGGCGGCGATGCTGAGCCTGGGCGAGCGCATCGCCGGGGAACTCGGCCGCGGCGGATTGGACGAGGTCTACATCCATGGGAGCAGCGGATACGTGCTCCTGACCGGTGCCGGCAGCGAGGCCGTGCTGACGGTCCTGGCGAGAGAGCAGGCCCGCCTCGGCCTGATCCTCCTCGAGATGCGGCGCGCCGCCGAGGATATAGGGAAAGTCGTCGGATGACCGACCGGACGCAGACGGAAGCCGGGAACGAAAGGGTGGGGAGGTCTCCCGAGGGCGGCCTCCCCACCGACCTTTTCGGGCGGCGTTGGTCGTCGCCGGAGGTGGGACGATGAGCGGAGGGCCGAAGTACATCTTCCTCACGGGCGGGGTGGTCAGTTCGGTTGGCAAAGGAGTGACGGCCGCCGCGCTCGGGCGGCTGCTCAAGGAACGCGGGTTCCGCGTCACGATTCAGAAACTGGACCCCTACATCAACGTCGATCCGGGGACGATGAGCCCCTACCAGCACGGCGAGGTCTACGTTCTCGATGACGGGGCCGAGACCGATCTCGATTTGGGCCACTACGAGCGTTTCATCGATATCAGCCTGAGCCGGGTGTGCAACGTCACCTCGGGTCAGATCTACTCGGAAGTCATCGGGCAGGAGCGCCGCGGAGATTTCCTGGGCGGGACGATCCAGGTCATCCCGCACATCACCAACGAGATCAAACATCGCATCGGGTTGGTGCCGCGCGTCACCGGGGCCGAGCTCGTGCTGGTGGAGGTCGGGGGGACCGTCGGCGATATCGAGTCGCTTCCTTACCTCGAGGCGTTGCGCCAGATGCGCAACGATGTCGGGCGAGAGAACACCCTTTTCATCCACGTGACCTGGCTGCCGCACATCGGCGCGACCGGCGAGTTGAAGACCAAACCGACGCAGCATTCGGTGCGCGAGCTGCGTTCGATCGGAATCTCGCCCGATGTGATTGTCGCCCGATCCGACTTTCCCGTCGCCGAAGAACTGCGGGAGAAGATCGCCCTGTTCTGCGACGTGGAGGCGCGCGCCGTGATCCCGCTGGTCACGACCGACGTCCTCTACGAAGTTCCGCTCTTGCTCGAGAAGGAGGGGCTGGGCGAGTTTGTCGTAAGTCGCCTCAGCCTGAGCGCGCAACGGCGGCCGGACTGGTCGGAGTGGGAGCGGTTGGTGGCGGCCGAGAGGCAGCCTCGGCCGCCGGTTCGGATCGCGCTTGTTGGCAAGTACGTCGAGCTGAGGGACGCCTATATATCTGTCCGCGAGGCAGTTCGATCGGCGGCGCTGGCGACCGGCGTCGAGGCCGAAATCCTGTGGCTGCATTCGGCAGAATTGGAGAAGGGCAAGGGCTGGAGCGAACTCGAGACAGTCGACGGGATCATCGTTCCCGGCGGCTTCGGATCGCGCGGCATCGAAGGCAAGATCGCCGCCGCCCGCTACGCCCGCGAGCGCCGCGTGCCCTATCTGGGTTTGTGCCTGGGGATGCAGGTCATGGTGATCGAATTCGCCCGGCACGTGTTGGGTTCAGAGGACGCCAACTCCACCGAGTTCGACCGGTCGACGCCTCATCCGGTCATCGACCTGCTGCCCGAGCAGCGCGGCATCGCCGATTTGGGGGGCACGATGCGCCTCGGCTTGTATCCGTGCCGGCTGATCCCCGGGACCAGGGCGGCGAGCGTCTACGGAGTCCCGGAGGTGTCGGAGAGGCATCGCCATCGCTTCGAGTTCAACAATACCTATCGTGAAATCCTCGGCGAGCACGGGATGACGTATTCCGGCATCTCCCCCGACGGCCGGCTGGTCGAGATCGCCGAGTTGAGGGACCATCCCTACATGCTCGGCAGTCAGTTCCACCCCGAATTCCTTTCGCGACCGAACCGCGCCCACCCGCTTTTCCGGGGGTTGCTGGAAGCGGCCGCGGCTTACACCGATCGCCCGGTCATCTCCGACAAGAAAGTGACCACCCGCTCTTCAGCCAACTGACTCGATTCGGATCAGGCCCCACTTCGCGCCCTCACCCCTTCGGGTGCACCCTGGGTGTGCGCCGCCCTCACCCCTTCGGGTGCGCCGAAGGGCGTGGCGCCCTGTCCCCTGCGGGCACCCCTTCGGGTGCACCCTGGGTGTGCGCCGATGGGCGTAGAGGGCGAAGGGCGTGGCGCCCTGCACCCTGCGGTGCGCCGAAGGGCGTAGAGGGAGAAGCGCGATGCGCGGGGGACCAGGATCAGGCTGGTGCCCTCAACTGACCTGTATCGAGTCGCCAGACACGGTCAAGCAAGCTTCCCGCGAGCTTCAAGCTCGCGGGAAGCTCGATGGGCTTGGCGCGAAACGGTCAGGGCCTTGGCCCTGACCGCTGCGTCTTGCGAAGTTGGCTAGCGCGTTGCAGCTCTTAGCTCTCGGGGCTGCCACCTTCCCGCGCGTCGTCGGCGCCGACGTTGGCCCGCTGGCGGTCCATGTTGAGCTTGGAGATCCCGTTGCGGGCCTGAGTCAGCAGGCGCGTCAGCTCGCCTTCCAGCGCTCCCAGCGCCTCCAGGATGTAGTCGTCGGCTTCGCGGCGGAGGTTCTCGGCGTCGGCGCGGGCTTGCGCCAGGATCTGCTCCGAGCGCGCCTGTGCAGCCTGCACGATGGCATCCCGCGTGACGATCTCGTCCGACTTCTGCTTGGCCAGACCGACTGTCCGTCCGGCCTCTTCTTGCGCCTGCGCCATCAGGCGGTCGCGCTGCGCGATGACCTGCTGTGCCTTCTTGACCTCTTCCGGAATCGAAATGCGCATCTGGTCGATGATTTCCAGGAAGCGGTCCTCATCGACGACGACGCTATGCGTCAGCGGAATGGGCCGGGCCTGGTTGAAGAGCTCCTCGAGCCGATCTACGAGATGAAGGATATCCATTAGCCGCCTCTGGCCGGAGTGCTCTCTCCGCCCGGGGTGCAAGCTTCGGGCCGAAGGTTACACCGAAGCCGCGCGCCGGTCAACCGGCCCCCTTCGGTGGCCAGTCACCCGTGACCAGTGACCAGTGAGGAGTGGCCAGCATTGGGAGGTCCATCTTGGGGAGTAGACCGACACTGACCACCGACCACTGCATTAATCCCTCAACGAGGTCATCGGGACCAGACCAGGGCCGTCGTCGCCCAGCTCTTTGAAGCGGCGCTGGAGCGCTTCGATGACGTGTGGCGGCACCAGGCTGGTCACGTCGCCACCGAGCGACGCAATCTCGCGCACGGTGCTGCCGGTGAGGAAGCTGTGCTCCTCGCTGGTGATCAGGGCGACCACGTCGACTTCCGGCGCCAGCCGATGATTGGCCAGCGCCATGCGGAACTCGTGCTCGAAATCGGAGAAGACCCGCAAGCCGCGCACGATCACCTGGGCCTCGATCTGGCGGCAGTAGTTCACGATCAAACCGCTGAAGACCGTTACCCGCACATTGGGCTTGCCGGCAAAGGTCTTCTCGACCAACTCCACGCGGTCAGCCGGGCTGAACAGCAGCGATTTCAGCGGGCGGTCGTACACCGCCACCACCAATTCGTCGAACAGTCGCATCGCTCGAAGGGCGATGTCGATATGGCCGTAGTGGATCGGATCGAACGTTCCGGGGAAGACGGCACGGACCATCAGCTTATCTCTCCCTTCTCCGAGACGACGAAGGTCTCCAGCGCGCGGCGCAAGGCCTGGTGCTGCGGCTGATCGAGGCCGGGATCGGCCTCGGTCAGCCGCGAGGCTTCCCGCCGGGCGCGTTCGATCAAGTGCACATCCGTCAGACGGGCCAGTCGCAAGTCGGCCAGGCCCGATTGGCGGGTCCCGAGAAAATCGCCCGGGCCGCGCTGCTCCAAATCGAGCTCGGCCAAGACGAAACCGTCGTGCGTCGATTCCATGGCCTTCAGGCGCTCGTTCTCGGCGGCGTCGTCGGAATCCGGAACCAACAGACAGTAGGATTGGTATTCGCTTCGGCCGACACGGCCGCGGAATTGGTGGAGCTGCGCCAAACCGAACCGGTTGGCGCCCTCGATGAACATGACGCTGGCGTTGGGCACATCGACGCCGACCTCGACGACGGAAGTCGAGACCAGGATCTGGTACGCGCCGCGCCGAAAGTCGGACATGACCTGGTCCTTTTCGTCGTTGTTCATCCGGCCATGCAATAGCCCGAGGCGCAGACGCGGGAACACTTCCGCTTGCAGTCTCTGCTGCTCCTCCACCGCCGCCCGGGCCGCCACTTTTTCGGACTCCTCGACCAGCGGGTAGATGAAGTAGGCCTGCCGGCCGGCTTCGATCTGCGATTCGACGAAACGATACCCGCGTGATCGCTCGACCGGGAAGAGCACGCGCGTCTCAATCGGCTGGCGCCCGGGAGGCATCTCTTCCAGGAGCGTCAAGTCGAGATCGCCAAACACCGTCAGGGCGAGCGAGCGGGGGATCGGCGTGGCTGTCATCACCAGCAAGTTCGGATTGTCGCCCTTGGCCCGCAACGCGGCCCGCTGCTCGACGCCGAAACGATGCTGCTCGTCAATCACGGCCAGACCCAAACGGCCGAACCGGACCGGTTCCTCGAGCAGCGCGTGCGTGCCGACGACGACCCCGATCGTTCGATCTTCCAGGCCTTGCCGGATCTCCGCCTTCTCCGACTCCGGCGTGGCACCGAGCAGCAGGCGCACCTGCGCCGGCGGGATGCCGCACGCCGACTCGAGAAGGCTGCGCAGCGTCTGGTAGTGCTGATCCGCCAGAATGCTTGTGGGCGCGAGCACGGCGGCCTGGGCACCCGCCGCAACGGTGATACCGATCGCGGCCGCGGCCACGACGGTCTTGCCGGAACCGACGTCTCCCTGCAGCAGTCGGTTCATCGGGCGCCCGCTGGCCAAATCGCCTCGCAAATCGACGAGCGCCCTCTCCTGGGCCGCGGTCAGCGTGTACGGCAAGCCGGCGTGGAATCGGTCGACCCACAGATCGTCGACCGCCAACGGATGCGTTATCAGAGTCGACCAATCCTGCTTCTGCCGCATGACCGCCAGTTGAAGCAGCAGCATCTCGTCGAAGGCCAGTCGCTCCTGCGCCTGCCGGAGCGTCTCCCAACTGTCGGGGAAGTGGATTTGTTCGATCGCCTGCGGAAGACGGAACAGACCCAGCCGCTCGCGCATCGACTCGGGGATCGGATCGGGAAGACGTGGTGCCAGACGCCTCACCACGGAGTCGATCACTCGCCGCAACCAGCGCGCGGTCACTCCCGCCGTCAGTGGGTAGACCGGGACGATCCGGCTGGTGTGGAGCTGCTGCCTTTCCAGCGGTTCCCATTCAGGCGAGTTCAACGTCAACCGGCCGAGGTACTGATCGATTCGGCCGGAAAGCGCCAGGGCCTCTCCGGGGTGAAGCTGGTTGGCGATCCACGGTTGGTTGAACCACGTCACGCGCAGCGTGCCCGTTCCGTCGCCGACGACGGCCTCGACGAGCTTCATCTGCCCGCCGCGCGCCGGCCTCACCTGAATCTCCTCGACGGTTGCCAGGACGGTCACTTCCTCGCCGTACCACAGGTGATTAATCGTCTTGAGTTCGCTGTAGTCGATGTAACGCCGAGGCAAGTACCACAACAAGTCTCCGAGCGTCTCCAGGCCGAGGCGCTCGAGAGTCTTGGCCGATTTCGGGCCGATGCCAGGGATGGTGGTGAGGGGCGCCGATAGAGCCGGCGTGGGGCCGCCACCGCCGGGTGCGCGCTCCGTTCGTGGCCTTCGCGAATCATCGCGCGAGGCGTCTTGAGGGACGCCCTCCGGCCCCGGCGGAGCAGCCTCCCCGCCCGCCGTTTCGCTCTGCCCCCAGTCCTCGTCAAGATCCTCAGGCGAAACTGGAACTTCGTTCTCGTCCGGCTGCTCGAGGATGGCTTTGACCTCGGTCAGAGACTTCTGGCGCGCCTCGGGGGCCTGGCCGGCGTACTCTCGCAGCGCAGCGGCCACGGCGGCCACGGTCGTTTCTTCGAGGCCGCTTTGGCGGGCCTCCTCCTGCCACGGATCCACGGCGCGTTCGAGGCCGCCCATCACGGCACGATTGTCGTAGCCGCGGCTGGCCTCCAGGTCGAAATACTTGATCAACTTCTCGACGGCGAGGTTGGTCATGGGTGACTTCAGGTGTGCCTTCGACAGGCGTGCCGGCGATCAGGGTGGCCGCTGGGCCTCGCATGGACCAAGGCCCGGGGCCTTAAGTAGCAGCTCTTCATTTCACCGCCGGCGGGTCAGCCGCGGCCGGGTCTTGAAGGAGCCCGACCAGCCCGAGGGATCGCGGGCCTACATGGGCGCCGATGACGGTCGTCACGTCGACGACGAGCGGGTCTTCGGCTGCCAGGGGGGCGAGACGCGACGCCAG
>Ga0184639_10000236_pt1 | contig 19978 bp, 22 predicted proteins | sample PLM31_170_b2_FD_133155 | JGI IMG/M metagenome (GOLD analysis project Ga0184639, IMG submission 133155) | Groundwater sediment microbial communities from an aquifer in East River, Colorado, USA - PLM3-1_170_b2 | ecosystem: Environmental > Terrestrial > Soil > Riparian zone | place: USA: East...
CATCACCGCCGACACGAGCAGCGTCCCCCCGATCAGGATGGCGTCCATCACCAGGCCGATCTTGGCTGCGGTGAGGAGGAACCAGCCCAGCGAACGCCCCTGGGCACGACCGGCGAGCCACAGGACCGTGGGGCCGCTGGCGCCGAAGAGGCCGATGTAGAGCCCCGGCGCCCCGAACAGCTCCGCGGCGCCCAGCCGCACGCGCAGCACCCCGACAGCGAGGACCCAGGCGCCGAGCAGAGCGCTCCCGGCTCCGACCCCGATCAGCCAGGCCAGCAGCAGCGTGGCTGTGCCCCCAGAGAGGCGCTCGACCAGCTCGCCGTCGCTCCCCTCCACCAGCCGGGTCGGCCCGTCGTTGGGGAGGGTCGGCGGGGCGCCGTCGGGCACGCTCAGCCGCCTGATGCCGCGAGCGCCGCCTCGAGGTCGGCGATCAGGTCCTCGACCGCCTCGATCCCGACCGAGAGGCGGATGAGTCCGGCCGGGACCTCCAACGGCGACCCGGCCACCGACGCGTGCGTCATGGCGGCCGGCAGCTCGATCAGCGACTCGACCGCGCCCAGCGACTCGGCAAGGGTGAAGAGGCGTGTCTGCTCCGCGACGCGCCGCGCGGCCGGCTCGCCACCGCGCATCTCGAAGCTGAGCATCGCCCCGGGGAGGCGCATCTGGCGCTCGACCAGGTCGCGCTGCGGATGGTCCGGCAGGCCGGGGTAGTAGACGCGACTGACCTCGGGCCGCCCGGAGAGCCACCCCGCGATGGCGGCGGCGTTCGCGCTTGCTCGCTCCATCCGCACCGCCAGCGTGCGCATGCCGCGCATCACCAGCCAGCAGTCGAACGGCGATGGCACGGCTCCGGCAGCGTTCTGATGGAAGCGGAGCCGCTCCGCCAGGTCGTCGCGGCTCGTGGCCAGCAGGCCGCTGATCACGTCCGAGTGGCCGGACAGGTACTTGGTCGCGGAGTGCATCACCACGTCGGCGCCGAGCTCGAGCGGCCGCTGGATGAAGGGCGTGGCGAAGGTGCTGTCGACCACGGTCAGCGCGCCGGCCGAGGCGGCCACGCGAGCCACCGCGCTGATATCGACCACCTTGAGGAGCGGGTTGGTGGGCGTCTCGACCCAGACCATTCTGGCCGGCGGCGAAGCGGCCAGCGCTGCTGCCACCGAATCGAGGTCGCGCAGGTCGACCGCATCGGTGGCGACGCCGTATCGGCTCCAGACCTTGTCGGCAAGCCGCCACGTGCCGCCGTAGGCGTCGTCGGAGAGGATCAGCCGGTCGCCGGGGTCGAGCAGGTAGAGAACGTTCTGGGTGGCAGCCAGCCCGGAGGCGTACGCCAGCCCGTGGGTGCCGCCTTCGAGCGCCGCAATCGCCGACTCGAGTGCCTCGCGGGTCGGATTGCCACTGCGGCCGTACTCGTATCCGGCCCGCGGCCGGCCGACTCCGTCCTGCTTGAAGGTGGTGCTCATCTCGATCGCCGGTGAGACGCCGCCGGTGCGCGGGTCAGGATCGGCGCCGGCGTGAACGGCCAGCGTCTCAAATCGGTCGGTCATGGGGCGGTCAGCGGGTGCGCGGGAAGCCGAGGTCGACCTTGCTTGTCCCCGGATCGGGCCAGCGCGAGGTGATCACCTTGGCGCGGGTGTAGAACTGCACGCCCTCCGGACCGTACATGTGCAGGTCGCCGAAGAGCGACGACTTCCAGCCGCCGAAGCTGTAGTAGGCAACCGGGACAGGAATCGGCACGTTGATGCCGACCATCCCGACGTTGACGTCGAACTGGAACTGGCGTGCCGCGCCCCCGTCGCGGGTGTAAATGGCCGTGCCGTTGGCGTACGGATTCTCGTCGATGACGCGGACCGCATCGGTGTAGGTCGGCACGCGGACGACCTCCAGCACCGGCCCGAAGATCTCGTTGCGGTAGCAATCCATCTCGGGCGTCACGTTGTCGAGCAGCGAGACACCCAGGAAGAAGCCCTCGCCCTGCTGGTAGAGCACGTGCTCCCGCCCGTCGACGACCAGCTCCGCTCCCTGTGCGGGACCGCTTTCCAGGTAGGAGGCCACCTTGTCGCGGTGCTCCCTCGTGATGAGGGGGCCCATCTCGGACTCTGGATCGGTCCCCGGCCCCACCCTGATCTTTGGCAGGCGGGCGGAAATGGCTTCCACCAGGGGATCCGCCACGGCACCAACCGCCACCACCACGCTGATCGCCATGCAGCGCTCCCCGGCTGAGCCGTACGCAGCCGAGACCGCGGCATCGGCCGCCATCTCGATGTCGGCATCGGGCAGGACGACCATGTGGTTCTTGGCCCCGCCGAGCGCCTGGACCCGCTTCCCATGCGCGGTGCCGGTCTCGTAGATGTGGCGCGCCACTGGTGTCGAGCCCACGAAGCTCACGGCGGCGATGTCCGGGTGCTCCAGGATCCGGTCGACCGCCACCCGATCGCCCTGCACCACGTTGAAGACACCATCCGGGACACCAGCCTCCTTCAGCAGCTCACCCAGATAGACCGATGCCGATGGGTCCTTCTCGGACGGCTTCAGGATGAAGGTGTTGCCGCAGGCGATGGCGTTGCCGAACATCCACATCGGCACCATGGCCGGGAAGTTGAAGGGCGTGATGCCGGCGGCCACGCCGAGTGGCTGGCGGATCTGATAGACGTCGATGCCGGTGCTCACCTGCTCGCTGAAGCCGCCCTTGAGCAGGTGCGGGATGCCGGTCGCGAACTCCAGGTTCTCGAGGCCGCGGGCCACCTCGCCCAACGCGTCACTTGGGACCTTGCCGTGCTCGGCGGTCAGGTGGGCGGCGATCTCGGCGCGGTGCTGGTCGACCAGGTTGCGGATCCGGAACAGGATCTCGGTGCGCCTGCTGAGCGACGTCGCGCGCCAGGCCGGGAATGCGGCCTTGGCGACGGCGACAGCGGCGTCGACCTCCTCGACCGATGCGAAGTCGACCTCGCGCGCCAGCTCTCCGGTGGCCGGGTTGTAGACGGGGCCGGTCCGGCCGGAGGTGCCGGCCACGTGACGACCATTGATCCAGTGGTTCACGCGCTCGGTTGCCGACCGGGCGGCGGCCGTGGGCGGCTGGGCGAGGCGGGTCATCGAGCTGCAACTCCGTGGTGCATGAGCCTCAAGAGTACTGCGCCAGGGCGCGAGTTGCCCGTCCGATGACCTCGACCGCCTAGGGATAGCCTTGGGCGTGGTCAGCCGCGGCGCCGCCGCGCGAACGAGAGGATGCCCACCGCGCCGATGTAGAGGCCAGCCGCCACCGTTGCGGCGGCCAACGGCCCGCTGTCGGCCGCGAGGCCATCGGCGAGGCCGGGGACGTTCGTCAGGAGAATGGCAATGCCCATGACAGCCCCTCCCACAACGGCGGCCAGGGGCGACCATGCGGCCCAACGTGGTGACACCTGGACCCCGAAGCCGGCCACGGCCACGCCCGCCACGACCGCGAACAGAAGGATCGTCGACCCGATGTAATCCGGGTCGCTGGCTCCATACCGGGCGATCGCCCAGTCCGCCAGAACCCAGAGATGCGCGCCACTGAGCAGCGCTCCGACCAGCAGGACGAGCCACGCAGAGGCGCGCACATCAAGCCACGTGCCAAGTGCGACCCGACCAGCAAGGAATGCAAGCACGCCGCTGGCCAGGACCCAGGCCAGCGCCCACAGGCCAAGCGTGAACGCGTGTGGCAGGCCGGCCTCCTGCAGCCGCCCAATTGGCCAAACGAGCGCGCTGACCGTGGCGATGAAACCGACGAACGAGAGGAGCCCCCAGGCCAGCGCTCGCAGCCCGAACTCAATCCGCGAGGTCGTGACTCCCGAAGGAACGCTCAGGTCGGTCTGCATGCCCGTCAGCCTACGCCGTGCGGTCTCGTCGCACCACGACATCGGCCTGCGTCGAGCGCCAGTCGTAGTCGGCGGCCTGCTCATCCCCCCCGAGGATGCCGACCTCGCGCAGCCAAGCGTCGTTGTAGAGCTTGCCGAGGTAGTTGCGGCCAGAGTCGGGCATCAGCACGACGAACAGGGCATCGGCGTCCTCGACAGATCGCGCGACCTGAAGCGCCGCCCACAGCGCGGTGCCGCATGACTCGCCCATCAGGATCCCCTCGGCGGCGGTGGCCTGGCGGGCGGTGAGCATCGCGTCGCGGTCGGTGACACGGACGATCAGGTCGCAGACATCGGTGTCGTACGTGATCGGCCAGAAGTCCTCGCCGACCCCCTCGGTCAGATACGGTTGCGCCGGCCCGCCCGAGAAGACGCTCCCCTCCGGGTCAGCGCCGACCACGATGATCCCTGGCTTCCGCTGGTGCAGGTAGCGCCCGATGCCGCTGATCGTGCCGCCGGTACCCACCCCCGCCACGAAATGGGTGACGCGCCCCTCGGTCGCCTCCCAGATCTCCGGCCCGGTGGTGAGCGCATGCGTCTCCGGGTTCGCCGGGTTCGAGTACTGGTCCGGCTTCCAGCCGCCGGGCGTCTCACGCGCGAGCCGGTCGCTGACGCGGTAGTAAGATCGCTCGTCGGACGGGTCGACATCGGTTAGGCAGACCACCACCTCGGCACCGTATGCGCGGAGCAGCGCACGCTTCTCCTCGCTCTGCTTGTCGGCCATCACGAAGATGCACCGATACCCCTTCACCGCGGCCGCCATCGCCAGCCCGACCCCGGTGTTGCCGCTGGTCGGCTCCACGATCACGCCGCCGGGCTTGAGCAGCCCGGCACGCTCGGCGGCCTCGATCATGGGCATGGCGATCCGGTCCTTGACCGATCCGCCGGGGTTCATGTGCTCGAGCTTGGCGACCACCCGCGACGCAAGCCCGGAGGCGAGCCGATCGAGCGCCACCAGCGGGGTGGCGCCGATGGCGGCGGTCACATCGGGCAGGATGCCCTCCCGCTCAGCCAGGCTGGGCCTCCGGGTCGGCCGGCGGATCGATGAACATGTGCCCGCGGATTCTACCCGCAGTCCCGCCGCAGTCCGCCGGGGGCACCATCCGGGGCGTAGAGTTCCCCGCACGCGCCCAACCGGGAGGTAGCGACCGATGAGCCGGCGACCCAGGAGCAGCGACCGATGAGCGACGAGAGGGCCACGCTCCCCCTCCGCGTCCTGGTGACCCTTTCGGTCTACTGGCTCGGAATCCTCACCCTCCAGTATGGGCTGGGGGTCGTGATCCTGCCCAGCATGGTCGAGGACGAGGTTGGGCGCGAGAGCGCCGGGACGGGATTGGCCGTCATCAACCTTGTTGCCGTGATCGCGTCCATCTTCGTCCAGCCCACGGTCGGTGTGATCAGCGACTACACGATCACCCGCTGGGGGCGGCGCAAGCCGTACATCTTCATCGGCGGCCTGCTCGACATCCTGTTCCTGTACGGCATCGCCACCTCGAACACCTTCGTCGCGCTGGTGGCGTTCTACTTCCTGATCCAGGTGTCCTCGAACTTCGCCCAGGGTCCATTCCAGGGCTACGTCCCGGACCTCGTCCCCGCCCGGCAGGTGGGCACCGCAAGCGGGCTGATGGGTCTGATGATCGTCCTCGGGTCGATCGTGGGCGTCGGGATCGCGACCACCGGCCTGCAGGAGGGAGGCTCACTATTCGTCGCCACCATCGCCCTCGGCGCGGTGGAGATCGTGGCCATGCTCATCGTCGTCACCCGGGTCCAGGAGGGGACGACCGGACCGAAACGGACAACCTCCTGGCCGCGAGTCGCCCTCTCGGCGTGGGGGGGCGATATCCTGCGCGAGAAGAGCGTCCTGTGGCTGCTGCTCGTCCGTCTCCTGTTCCTGGGGGCAGCTGCAGCGGCCACCTCGCTGGGCCTGTACTACTTCCAGCGAACGCACGGGCTGCCCAGGCCGGAGGCGAGTCAGTTCGTGTTCTATGCCACCGTCATCGTGGCCGGGATGTCCGGCCTGGCCTCCATCCCGGGAGCTCGCCTCTCGGACCGATTCGGTCGCAAGCCGGTCATCTACGGCGGCATGGTCCTCACCGGAATCGGCCTGCTCGGGCTCGCGCTGGCGCCCAACCCCGTGCTGGCCATCGCCCTCTTCGTGCCGGCCGGCATCGGTATCGGGGCGTTCCTGTCGGTGGACTGGGCGCTGATGACCGATGTCATCCCCAAGCACACCTCGGCCCGCTACATGGGCATCCTCAACGCCGGGACGGCGATGGCCACCCCGGTGTACCTCGTCGTTGGCGGGTTGACCATGGATGCCGTCGGTCGGATGGCCGGCGAGGCGGCTGGTCCGGTGGCCGCCATGTACGTCGCCATCGGCTTCCTGGGCCTCTCCGCGCTGGCCCTCCGCCAGGTGGACGCACGCCGCCGGGAGCTGACCGACGTGCCCGAGACCGTGGCGGCTTGACCCTACCCTCCGCATCGGGAAAGATGCCGGGTCGCTCAGCCGGGCTGGGCCCTCGCCGGGCCCGCCACCTCCGGCGCCGCCTCGGCCGATCGGATCCAGGCGCCGGGCGTCCCCCAGCCGCGTGCGTGGCGCAACCACAGATAGCCGCCGGCCAGCACGAAGCCGCCGATCCCGAGCCAGGTCGCGGTGGGGATCCCGGCGATCAGCCAATTCTGGACGCGGAAGGTTTCAAGGCAGGAGCGCACCAGGCCGTAGCACATAATGAAGATGAGGAGCATGTCGCCGTCGTACAGGCGGCGGGCGAACCGGCGACTGATCCAGAGCATGAGTCCGAGGGTCGCCAGGCTGAGGAGCGCCTCGTAGGCGAAGAGCGGGTGAAAGCGCGTGGTGTCGACCGGGTACAGGTTCAGGTTCGTCCATTCCCCGATCCGATGGGCGGCGGCGATCGGGATCCCCCATGGCAGGTCGGTGGGCGGCCCGTACAGCTCCTGGTTGACGAAGTTGCCGAGCCGTCCGACCGCCTGGCCAAGCGGCAGGGCGATGACGAAGATGTCGAGCCAGCGAGCGGTCGGCAGCCGGTTGATGCGCGTGTAGATGAACAGGGCGAGCACGCCACCGGCTATCGCGCCCGGGATGCCGAGGCCGCCGATCCAGACCTGGGGGATGAGCGCGGGGTGCGCGGCGTAGTACGCCCACTCGTGGATCACGTGGTAGAGTCGCGCGCCGACGACGCCGCCGATCGCCACCCACAGCAGCATCGACCAGCCGACCTCCGCGTTCTCCCCGCGGCGTCGCGCCTCCGCGGTCCCCACCAGTGCGGCGAGGAGGATAGCGGTCGCCATGATGACGCCGTACCAGTGGATGGCCAGCGGGCCGAGCCGCACGGCGATGGGGTCGATCACGCGGCGGATGATACCCCGGGGCCAGCACTCCGACCGCAGCGCGCGCCGGTCGCCCCCGCCTGATGGACCCAGCAGCGGAGCGGGCGCGGCGCACCGGACCGCGCGATTCGACCGTCGGGGTCACGCTGCGGTACCGCGTGCTCCGGGCCATCGACATCGTGCTCGTGCGGCTCCTCTTCGACGTCCGCACCGAAGGCCTTGAGGGATGGCCCCGGGCTCCCTTCTGCCTGGCCCTCAACCATCACAACGGCTGGGACCCGATGCTGGCCCTGGCGGCCACCCCCGAGCGGCCGCGCATCACCTGGTTCGGCCCCCGCGAGGCCGATTTCTCGCGCGGCTTTCGAAATCGGCTGATGACCTTCTACGGCGGGGTGATCCCGTACAACCCGGAGAAGACGACGCTCACGTCAGCGGTGCGGGCGGTTCGCCATGTGTTCGCCTCCGGGGGCGTGCTGGGCATCTTCGCCGAGGGCACGGTGGGCTTTCGCGAGACCGATCTGCTTCCCTTCGAGGACGGGGCGGTCGCCTTCGCGGCGGGGAGCGGCGTGCCGATCGTGCCGTGCGCGATCGTGGGCAGCACCTTCCTGTGGTTCCGCAAGCGCGTGGTATTCCGCTACGGCGACCCGATCCCGACCGACCAGGCGCGCGGCCGCGAGGCCCGAGCGGCGCTCGACGAGCGGGTGCGGGCGGCGATCAAGGCGCTCCTCCCGGAGCGCGAGCCGCGGCTGCCGCGGCGCCGCCCGTTGCGCGCTATCGGAGACATGCATACCAGCGCGGCGGACCTGGCCAGGCGGCGCGCCGAGCTGGGAGAGTAGCTGCCCGCCGCGCTAGCATCGAGGCGTGCTTCCGGTCATCTGGACGATCTTCGCGCTCTGCGTGGTGGGGGGCTTCATCACCATCGCCGCCTACTGGCTCGACGTCCAGGACCGCCCGGACCTCACCTTTCGATCGCGCGTCGCGTGGTCGATCGGGATCTTCCTCTTCCCGGTGACGATCCCGGCCTACGCCTTCCTGGGCGGGCCGGGCTGGCCGCGGGCGCTGCGCATCGCGTCGTTTCTGCCGGCCGTCGCGCTCCTTCTGCTGGCCGGGTTCATGGCCGAGCTCTTCGCCTAGGAGACCGTCCTCGAGCGGCGAGTGAAGGCCCAGGCGGAGATGCCGGCCAGCACGATCAGCGCTCCGATCGCCAGCAGCAGGGCGACCGGCGGCGGGGCCGGGGTCTGCGGCGGAATCGGCGCGTTCTCGGCAAGCAGCTCGTTCCCCGAGCAGAGGCCGGTCTGGAGTTGCCCGACGTCGGTATAGGCGAAGACTCGCCAGCGCTGGGCAGCCGCGAACTCCATTCCGCAGCTGGCGCTCGAGCGAGATGACAGGACGTCCACGCTCATCGCCGGGTCGCCCTTCAGCGTCGACTCAACGGCGAAGGTGTAACGCAGGGCATCGCCGCTGCCGACCAGGGGCCCGCTGTTCGGGTCGTCGATGGCGGCCACCACGCCCACGAACGCCACCTCGGCGTTGGCAAGCGCCTCCTGGGGGTTCATCTGCGGGCAGGAGCAGGCGAAGACTCGGGCCGCCGGGGCGGACAGCGTGACGAGCGTCGCAAAGACGGCCACGCTGATAAAGCGTCGTAGCATGCCGTTTGGACGCTGCCGCGAAGCGATCGGTTCCGCCATCGCCTCTATCATCGGCCCATGACCGCCACCGAACGCGGCGTTGATGCCGCCCTTGCCTACCTGCACGACCACGCCGACGAGCACCTGGCCGGGCTCGACGAGTTCCTGCGCATTCCGTCGGTGAGCGCCGACCCGGAGCGCCGCGACGACGTCCGGCGAGCGGCGCATTGGATCGCCGATGAGCTGACCCGGATCGGCGCCGAGCACGCGACAATCACCGACACCAGCAGCCATCCGATCGTCACCGCCGACTGGCTGCACGCGGGGCCGGACGCCCCGACCGCGGTGGTCTACTGCCATTACGACGTCCAGCCGCCCGACCCGCTCGACGAGTGGGTCCGGCCGCCGTTCGAGCCGCGCTACGAGGACGACATCCTCTACGCCCGCGGCTCCGGCGACGACAAGGGGCAGCTCTTCATGCACCTCAAGGCGGCGGAGGCCTGGCTGCGCGGCGCCGGGCGGCTGCCGCTCAACCTGCGCTTCTTCTTCGAGGGGGACGAGGAGCACGAGAGCGAGCCGTCGGAGACGTTCGTGAGGACGCATCCCGAGCTGCTGGCGGCCGACGTCTGCATCGTGTCGGACTCCGACATGGCCGATGACGACGGGACGCCGGCCATCACCTATGGCCTGCGCGGCATCGCCTACTGGGAGGTCAAAGTCCACGGTCCGTTCCAGGATCTCCATTCGGGCGGGTTCGGTGGTGGCGTCGACAACCCGGCCAATGTCCTGGTGCGGATGCTTGCCTCCCTGACCGATGGGCACGGCCACATCACCATCCCCGGCTTCTACGACCGGGTTCGTGACCTGTCGGCGGACGAGCATGCGGCCTACGCCGCGCTGCCATTCGACGAGGAGGACTGGGCGCGCCGCATCGACGTCAGCGGACCGATGGACGGCGAGCCGGGCTACACGCTGGCCGAGCGCCTGTCGGCCCGACCCACCTTCGACATCAACGGCCTGTGGGGCGGCTACTCGGGTGAGGGCAGCAAGACGATCATCCCGGCGTTCGCGGCGGCCAAGGTCAGCTGCCGGCTGGTCCCCGATCAGGACCATCACCAGATCGAGCGCCTCCTGATCGAGCACCTGGAGCGGATCGCCCCGCCCACCGTCCGGGTCGAGGTCAAGGTGATCCAGGGCGGCCAGCCGGCGGTCACGCCGCTCGACCACCCGGCCATTCAGGTGGCGGCCCGTGCACTTGAGCAGGCATTCGCCAAGGCGCCGCTCTTCCATCGGTCCGGCGGGTCGATCCCGGTGGTGGCGGCCATGGACGCCATCCTTGGTCTGCCGAGCATCATGGTTGGGTTCGCGTCGCCGAACGGCAACTTCCACGCGCCCAATGAGTGGATGCCGCTCGCCAACTACCGCGGCGGGATGGACGCGCTGGTGCGCCTCTGGCAGGAGCTGGGCAGCGTGCCGGCCGCGGAACTGCGCACCGCGTGACGGCGTGAGCGGGCCGGACGATCCGTGGCTGGCCCTCGGCGCGGCCAGTCGACTGGTCGGCGTGGCGCCGGACACGCTGCGCCGATGGGCCGACAGCGGGCGCATCGAGAGCTTCGTGACGCCGGGCGGCCATCGGCGCTTCCTGCGATCGGCCCTCGAAGCGATGATGAATGCTCCGCGGCGGCATCGCTACGGCGTCGAACGGCTGACCGGCTCGGCCGGCACCATCTCCGGCGACGTGCACCGGCGCATGGCGCGCAGCGGGCTCGCCGCGCCGCCCTGGCAGGCCCGCCTCAACGCCGACCAGCGCGCCGATTTCCGGCGCTGGGGCCAGCGGACGTTCAACCTGGTCCTGGAGTACGTCGCGGCCGGCAAGCGGGCCGAGCGGGCCCTCCTGCTGGGCGAGGCGGAGAAGATGGGCGCCCTGTACGGCGCCGAGGCATCGAAGGCCGGGCTCTCCCTGGCTGAGGCGGTCGAGGCGTTTCTCTTCTACCGGACCCCGGTGCTCGACGCGATCGCCTCGCACCTGCGGCGCCGCGCGGCGGAGCTGTCCGACCTCTCCGCCGCCTACCGCGAGGCGACCGCGGCGATCGACGGAGTGCTGACCGCCCTGGTCGGGTCGTACCACGAAGGGTCCGACGCTAGCTGACGAGGATCAGCTCGGTGCTGTTGGTGTTCAGGCGCTCTCCGCCTGACTCGGTGCAGACGACGATGTCCTCGATGCGGGCGCCCCACTGCCCGGCGACGTAGATTCCCGGCTCGACGCTGAAGGCGTGCCCGGCCACCAGCGGCTCATCGTTGCTCGCCACGATGTACGGATCTTCGTGGGTCTCCATCCCGATCCCATGCCCGGTGCGATGAAAGAAGCGCTCGCCGTAGCCGGCCTCGTCGATGATCCGCCGCGCTGCGCGGTCAACGTCACGGGCGGGCACGCCGGGCGCCACCGCATCGCAGGCGGCCGCCTGCGCCAGCCGCAGCACCTCGTAGAGGGCGACGAAATCGGGCGGTGGATCGCCGACGAAGGCGGTGCGGGTCGTGTCGGAGCAATACCCGGCACGGACGCCCCCGATGTCCAGCACAACGGCGTCGCCCTCGCCGATCACCCGCTCCCCCGGCCCATGGTGCGGGCTGGCGGAGTTTGGCCCCGATCCGACGATGGCGAATTCGGCCGTGTCATGGCCGGCGGTCAGCAGCAGCTCGTGGATGCGGCGGCTCACCTCCGCCTCGGTCCAGCCGGAAAGGCGCTCCCCGGTGATCGCCCGCATGGCAGCGTCGGCGGCCGCCGCCGCGGCGCGCAGCCGCTCGATCTCCTCACCGTCCTTGATACGTCGCACCGCGCCGATCGCCGGGCTGGCGTCGACCAGCTCGGCGGGGTCGAGCAGCGCTCGGAGGCGAAGGACGAAGCGCGACCACATCTGGTCCTGCAGACCGACGCGCAGCACGCCGCGCAGCTTGGATTTCACGAGGCGGAACGGGTCGTCGGTCTCATCCCAGGCCACGATCTCGAGCTGGTCGACAAGGCCGCCCAGCGCGTAGCGCGCCAGCGGCTCCTCGAGGTGCGGCAGGACCAGCGTCGGCTGTCCGTCGGCGGGCAGGACCAGGCAGGTGAGTCGCTCGAGCGCCGGGGGCCGGTAGCCGAGCAGGTACTCGTAGTCGGCCGAGGGGGTGACCAGCAGGGCCTCGATCGCCCGGGTCGCCGCCTGCGCGGTCGTGCGCTCAATGCGATCGGCGTAGACGCTATCGGCGAAGCGGGCAGTTGCGGTAGAGATGATGGCCATCACCGAGAGGTTACCCGATCGTCAGCGGCACCTCGAAGGCCTGCCCGCCGTGGATTCGCCAGGCACGCAGGGCGCGCTCCGGCGGCGCATCGGGATCGGCCAGGCTGGCGAGCAGGTAGAACGGGTCGGGGTACATCGCCGTGCGCCGGTCGGTCACCGACGGGACCGCCGGGGACCGGGTATGCGAGTGGAAGATGGCGACCAGGTCCTGCCCGGCATCCTCGATGGCGAAGGTGATGCGCACCAGGTCGTCCGGATCGACGTTGTAGCGCAGCGGCGAAGCCTCGGCGTTGCGTGCCGGATGAAAGGTCGTCGCCTGCCCAGCGGCCAGCGAACCGGCGAGCAGGCCACACGCCTCGTTCGGCAGCCCGGCGCGGGCGTGTGCGATGAGTGCATCGACCAGCGAGCGCGGGAGCGTCAGCCCGCTCACCACAGGAGCGAGCTCTCCAGCTCATCGGTCAGCTCGTCGAGGTCGCGGCTGAAGATGCCAGTGGACAGATACTTCCAGCCGCCGTCGGCGAGCAGCGCCACCACGCTCCCCGCCTCCATCCCGGCCGCTACTCGCATGGCCACGTGGATCGCGGCGCCGGCGGAGAGGCCGGCGAAGATGCCCTCCTCGCGCATCAGCCGACGCAGCCCGACCAGCGCGTCGCGGTTGCTCACCAGGAATCGGTCGGCCAGGACCGATGCGTCGAGCACCGGTGGCACGAATCCCTCATCGAGCGATCGCAGCCCCTGCACCTGCTCGCCGGGGAGTGGCTCGGCGGCGATGATGCGCACCCCGGGCCGCATCCGCTTGAGGAAGCGGCCCACGCCGGTGAGCGTCCCGCCGGTGCCCAGCCCGGCCACGAAGACGTCGACCTCGGGCACCGCCGCGAGGATCTCCGGACCGGTCGTCTCTTCGTGCGCCGCCGGGTTGGCCGGGTTGCCGTACTGGTAGGGCATGAACAGGCTCGGATCGGCGTCGGCCAGCTGCTGGGCCATGCGGATCGCCCCGTTCGACCCCTCGACGCCCGGCGAGGAGACGATCTCGGCCCGGTATAGCTCCAGCAGCTGGGTGCGCTCCACGGTGGTGTTATCCGGCATCACGATGCGGACCGGGTGGCCGAGCAGCGCGCCGACCATGGCCAGGCTGATGCCGGTGTTGCCCGATGACGGCTCGAGGATCGTCTGACCCGGCTGCAGGGCTCCGGACGCGCGCGCCTCGAGGATCATGGCCCGGGCGATGCGGTCCTTGACCGAGCCGGTCGGGTTGGCGCCCTCGATCTTGGCGAAGAGGCGGACGGTGGGCGACGTGGCCAGGCGCCGCAGCTCGACCATCGGCGTGCCGCCGATCGCATCAAGCAGGTCGCCCGGCGCGCCGCCGGAGGGGAGCATCGGGCTAGCGAGCGCCTCCAGCCATGGCCGGCAGCAGGATGACCGTGTCGTCGGGACCGACCGGCGTGGCCAGACCGTCTCGATAGCGAACGTCCCGATCGTTCAGGTACACGTTGACGAAGGGCGACAGCTCCCCGTCGGTCGTCACGCGGTCGCGCAGCGCCGGGTAGGTGGCGAACAGGTCGGCCAGCACTCCGGAGATGGTGCTCCCGGAAGCCGACACGCTGCGGCTGCCGCCGACCGTCTCGCGCAGAACGGGCGGGATGCGGACCGTGCTCATCCCTGCGCACTTCCGCAGCGCACGGCCGTCGCGGCGCTGCCGTCATCCGCCGTTGTGCAGCACAGCCGCTGTGCAGCACGGTTGCACAAGCGTTCCTGACGTGGCGATCGCGAGCGCAGCGCGCCTGCCAAAGCTCTCATTGAATCGTCCCCTCCCCGCAGGCGGGGCAGGCCGGGTCGCGCCAGATCCGAACCTCGGAGAACTCGCTGGTCATGGCGTCGAACATCAGCAGGCGCCCGGCGAGCGTCTCCCCCACGCCGAGGAGCAGCTTGAAGACCTCGTTGGCCTGGATCAGCCCGGCGATGCCGGGCAGCACGCCCAGCACGCCGGCCACGGCACAGCCGGGGGCCAGCTCATCGGGCGGCTGGGTGGGGTACATGCAGCGATAGCACGGCCCTGCGAACGGGACGAAGGTGGTCACCTGGCCGTCCCAGCGGTAGATCGAGCCGTGGACCACCGGCTTGCGCAGCCGCACGGCCGCGTCGTTGAGCACGTAGCGAGTGTCGAAGTTGTCGGTCCCGTCGACGATCACGTCGTAGTCGGCGATCAGCCGCTCCACGTTCCCGGCGTCAAGGCGCTCGCGGTGCTCCACCACGCGCGTCTCGGGGTTGAGGGCGCCGAGCGTCATGACCGCGCTCTCGGTCTTGGGCATCCCCACCCGGTCGGACGTGTGCAGCACCTGGCGCTGGAGGTTGCTCTCGTCGACCACGTCGTCATCGACCAGGCCGATGGTGCCGATCCCCGATGCAGCCAGGTAGAGCGCCGCCGGCGACCCCAGTCCACCAGCTCCGATCAGCAGCACCCTGCTGTCCAGCAGCTTCCGCTGGCCAGCCTGCCCGATCTCGGGGATCAGCACCTGCCGGCTGTAGCGACGCTGCTGCGCGGGGGTGAGCAGCTGCTCGGGAGCCTCCCATGCCCCGCCCAGCCGGCGCCAGTCGAGCAGGGCGGCACCACGCATATTGGCCACGTTGCGGTAGCCGTTCTGGACCAGCCAGGCCGATGCCCGCAGCGAGCGGGCGCCGACCGCGCAGTGCACCAGCAGCGGTGCGTCCCGGTCCGGCGCGACATCGGCGATGCGGGCCGGCAGGTCAGCGAGGGGGAGCAACGTGGCGGTCGGAATGTGACCCTCGTTCCACTCGACCTGCTCGCGGACGTCGAGGATCCGCCAGCCGGACGCGGCAAGCTCAAGCGCCTCGGCGGCGCTCACCTCACGGAAGGGAGTCGCGGTTGGCAAGGTCAGCCGACGGCCTCCGCCTCGGCCGGCCAGGCGACCTCGCCGCCGCTCACGGCGCCCTGCAGCACCTTGTAGGCCAGCAGCGCGCATTTGAGGCGGGCTGGGCCGATCGGAACGCCGAGCTCGTCGAGCAGGTCCCTGGGGTTCAGGCCGCGTACCTCGTCCAGGGTCTGCCCGCGCAGCCCATCGGTCAGGATCGAGGCCGAGGCCTGGCTGATGGCACAGCCGCGCCCGTCAAACGCGACATCGGCGATTGCGCTCCGGCCCTCATCCAGCCGCAGCGTCATGCTCATCTCGTCGCCGCAGGTCGGGTTCGAATCGGCGAAGTGCAGGTCGTGCGGGTCGAGGGTCCCCTTGTTGTGGGGGTTCCGGTAGTGCTCCAGGATGAAGTCGCGGTACAGGTTGTCCATGGAAGGTGCGCCTAGCCGGCGAACAGGGTCTGGGTCGCGCGCACGGCAGCGGCCAGCGCGTCGACGTCATCGGTGTCGTTGTAGACATAGAAGCTGGCGCGGGTGGTGGCCGGGATGTCGTAGCGCAGCATCACCGGCTGCGCGCAATGGTGGCCGGCGCGCACGGCGACCCCCTCGCTGTCGAAGACGGTGGCCACGTCGTGCGGGTGGATCCCGTCGAGCACGAAGCTGATGACGCCGGCATGCGTGGCGGCGTCATCCGGACCCAGCCGGCGCACGCCGGGGATCTCGCCCAGGGCGGCCCAGGCGCGTTCGAAGAGGTATCGCTCGTGCTCCCGCACGGCGTCCATGCCGAGCGCCGTCAGGTAGTCGATCGCCGCCCCCAGGCCGATCGCCTCGACGATCGCCGGCGTCCCCGCCTCGAACTTGTAAGGGACCTCGTTCCATTCCGCCCCGTCCATCGTGACCTTGATGATCATGCTGCCGCCGGTCATGAAGGGCGGCATGGCGTCGAGCAGCTCGCGCCGGCCCCAGAGTGCACCGATCCCCGACGGGCCGAGCATCTTGTGCCCGGAGAGCGCGAGGAAGTCGCAGTCGAGAGCGGCCACGTCGATCGGCATGTGGGGCGCCGCCTGGGCCGCGTCGACCAGCACCAGCGCCCCGGCGTCGTGGGCCATTGCGACGATCTCGGCCAGCGGGTTGATGGTGCCGAGCGCGTTGCTGACCCCGGCCACGGCCAGCAGCTTCGGTCCGGCTGCCAGCTTGGCGCGCAGATCGTCCATCTCCAGCCGCCCATCGTCGGTGATGAGCACGTAGTCGAGCGTGGCGCCGACCTCGCGGGTCAGCTGCTGCCACGGCACGATGTTGGCGTGGTGCTCGAGCTGGGTGGTCACCACCCGATCGCCGGCGCGCAGGTTGGCGCGGCCCCAGCTGTAGGCGACCAGGTTGATCGCCTCGGTGGCGTTGCGGACGAAAACGATCTCCCGATGCGACGACGCGCCGATGAAGCGGGCGACCTTCTGGCGGGCCGCCTCAAACCGCGCGGTGGCGTCCTCGGACAGCTCGTAGATGCCGCGGTGCACGTTGGCGTAGTGGTGGCCGTAGGCGTCAGCCATCGTGTCGATCACAGCACGCGGCTTCGGGGCGCTGGCGGCGGCGTCCAGGTAGACCAGCCGCTTACCGGAGCGGGTGGGCGCGTCGAAGACCGGGAAGTCGGGCCGCAGCGCCGCCCCGGAGAATGCTCCGGGGGCCACGGTCGTCAGCGCCGGCTCGGTCGTCATCGGCTCAGTCTAGACGTGCCCCGCCACCGGCTCGGCGACCTCGTCACCGATCCCGGCCGGCAGGCCCACCTGCTCGCGCACCCAGTCGTAGCCATTCGCCTCCAGCTTGTGGCTGAGCTCCTCGCCGCCCGACATCACCACCCGGCCGTCGAGCAGGACGTGGACGAACTGGGGTTTGACGTAATTGAGCATGCGCTGGTAGTGGGTGATCATCAGGACGCCCATCTCCGGCGAAAGGGTGGCGTTGATCCCCTCGGCCACGGCGCGCAGCGCGTCGATGTCCAGGCCGGAGTCGGTCTCGTCCAGGATCGCCATGGTCGGGTTGACGATCGCCATCTGGAGCATCTCCAGGCGCTTCTTCTCCCCGCCCGAGAACCCGTCATTGACGTAGCGCGCGGCGACCCCCGGATCCATGTGCAGGAGCGCCATCTTCTCCTCCATCAGCTTGCGGAACTTCGCCAGCGGGATGCCGGTGTACTTCGGCATCGCCCCGTCCGAGGCATCGGCGGCCGGCTGCTTGGGATGGTGCACCGCGTTGTAGATGTTGCGCAGGAAGCTGGCCACGGTCACCCCCGGGATGGCGCTGGGGTACTGGAAGGCCAGGAAGATGCCCGCCTGGGCGCGCTTGTCGGGCGTCATCTGCTTGCTCACCAGGTTCTGGCCGCGCCAGGTGACGGTGCCGCCGGTGACCCGATAGTCGGGGTGACCCATCAGCGTGAAGGCCAGGCTCGTCTTGCCCGATCCGTTGGGTCCCATCAGGGCGTGCACCTCGCCGACCTTCACGGTCAGCGAGAGGCCCCGCAGGATCTTCTTCTCCCCGATGCTCACCTCGAGGTCGCGGATCTCCAGCTCGTCGCTCATGAGCGTGTTCGCTCGCTCCATCAACTCGGCGCCGCGGCAGATGGGGCGGCCGTGTTCTTGGCGTGGGCGGCCACCACGCGTCGCCGCACGGCGGGCGGATACGGCGGGCCACCGGTGCCGGCGGCGACATCGGCCAGGGTCGTGGCGCCCAGCGTGCCGTTGAGCGAGTCGAAGAGCCGCTGGAAGACCTCGTGCACGCTGCAATCCTGGGGTCGATCGCAGGACTCCAGGTCGTTGGGGCCGGCGCATGGCATCTCGATGATCGGCCCATCCAGCGCACGGACGGCCCCGATCAGCCGAATCTCCTCGGCCGGACGGGCGAGCCGGTAGCCGCCGGCATGGCCGCGGGTGGCGGTCACCAGCCCGGCACGCCGCAGGTCGCCGACCAGCTGCTCGATGTAGGCGTGCGGCAGCTTCTCGGCGCGCGCAATGGCGGCCAGCGAGGTGGGTCGCTCGCCGTCGGCATGCGCCAGGGTGACCAGCACCCGGATGCCGTACTCCGCGCGGGTGGAGAGCTTCATGTCAGGTCCACCACGATCTCGTCGCCGTCAAGGTGCACCGGGTAGGCCCTGACCGGGACGACCGGCGGCAGGGCGAGGACGCGGCCCGTGAACAGGTCGAAGCGCCCGCCGTGGCGCGGGCACTCGACGGCATTGCCGTCCAGCTCGCCGTCCGCCAGGTCGCCGCCGTCATGCGTGCAGACATCCTCGATGGCGCCCCAGCGGCCGTCGAGCGTATGTCCCACGCACAGCGACTTGCCGTCCACCATCACCGTCACCACGGTCCCGGGGGCAACGTCGCTGGCCCGCAGGCCCGCCGCGAAGCCGGTCATCATGCGGCCGCCTCCTCGGCCGAGCCGATGCGCTCGGCGAGCGCCTCCAGGATCCGCGCCTTGATCGGCTCCGAGTCGATCTGGGCCACGACCCGCTCGAAGAAGCCACGCACGATCATCCGCTCGGCGGCATCTGCCGACATGCCGCGGCTCTGTGCATAGAAGCGGACGATCGGGTCGATCGCTCCCGCGGTCGCCCCGTGGCCGCAGCGCAGGATGTCGTTGGTCTCGATCTCCAGCACCGGGATCGGCTCGGCGCCTGCCTTGGGGGAGAGGAGCAGATTGCGACACTCCTGGTAGCTGCTCGTCTGCTTCGCCTCGGGGCGCACCCGCGTCACGCCGTAGAAGGACGCATGCGACTCGTCGTAGAGCGCCGACAGGTAGAGCAGGTCCGAGGTTGTATGGCTGCCGAGCAGGTCCTGGCAGCTGTTGAAATCGACCCGCTGCGCGCCGCCGGCGGCGAGCAGACCCAGGAGCCGGCTGGTGCCGCCCTTGCCGGTCATCCGCACATCCATCCCGACCTTGCTGATGGCTGACCCGATCTCGGCGTTCAGGGTGATCACGCTGGCATCCTGGCCGACCTCGACGCGCTGAGCACCGAGGCGCCAGGCAGCGTCGCCCAGCCGCTGGAGGTTCGCGTAGCGCAGCCGGGCACCGTAGCCGACCTGCACGTCCGCCGTGCCGCCGAACCAGATCGGTGCACCGTCGGGCGAAGAGATCTCCTCGAGGAGGGTGGCGGAGGCGTCCTGCTCGAGCACGACAAGCGTGTGCGGCAGGTAGGTGTAGGCACCACCCGGCAGCTCCGTTCGCGCCACCAGCGGTCCATCGACCGCCACGCCGGCCGGCACGTACAGGAAGGTCCCACCCGTCCAGGCGGCCAGCGACCGGCCCCAGAAGGGCATCTGCGCCGCCAGCGTGTCATGGCGGCCCAGGTGAGCGCGCAGCAGGTCGCCATGCTCGGTGACGGCGGTCGCCAGGTCGCTGAAGATGACGCCCCGCGCTGCAAGGGCAGGGTCCAGGTCGTGGGTCGCCGTGGGCGGATCGCGCAGAAGCTCACCGTCGCGCGGGAGCTCGTCGAGGGAGGTGCGGCGCCACTCCTCGGCGGCGCTGTCGGGCCAGGGCGCGGCCTCGACACGTGCCCACCAATCGGTTCGCAGCTTGCCCAGCCACTCCGGCTCCCTCCGCGAGACGTGGGCGATCGTGGCGGCGTCGAGCGCCGCCGGCGCCTGCACCGACATCGGGCTAGCCGACCGCGCCTTCCATCTGGAGCTGGATCAGGCGGTTCATCTCGACGGCGTATTCCATCGGCAGCTCCTTGACGATCGGCTCGATGAAGCCGTTCACGATCATGGCGCTCGCCTCGGCCTCATTCATGCCACGGCTCATCAGGTAGAAGAGCTGCTCGGAGCCGACCTTGGAGACGGTCGCCTCGTGACCGATGGTGACATCGTCCTCGTCGATCTCCATGTACGGGTACGTGTCGGAGCGCGCCTCGTCGGAGAGGATCAGGGCGTCGCAGCGGACGGTCGACTTCGACCCGTGGCAGCCGGGGTAGACCTTGATCAGGCCTCGGTA
>Ga0184639_10000237_pt1 | contig 19954 bp, 14 predicted proteins | sample PLM31_170_b2_FD_133155 | JGI IMG/M metagenome (GOLD analysis project Ga0184639, IMG submission 133155) | Groundwater sediment microbial communities from an aquifer in East River, Colorado, USA - PLM3-1_170_b2 | ecosystem: Environmental > Terrestrial > Soil > Riparian zone | place: USA: East...
CATGATGGTTCTGGTCGAAGCGAATGCTGTCAAAGATGAAAAACTCAATCTCGGGCCCCCAGTAGCTGATGTCGGCTAGAGCGGTGGACTTCAAATACTTCTCGGCCTTCTGGGCAACGTATCTGGGATCGCGGGTGTAGGGCTCGCGGGTGATGGCGTCCAACACATTACAGATAAAGCTGATGGTGGAGTGCTCGGTAAACGGGTCCATCATGGCGGTGTCGGGATCGGGCACCAAAATCATGTCGGACTCGTTGATCGACTGAAATCCCCGGATGCTCGAGCCGTCAAACCCTAAACCGTCTTCGAATAGCTCCGCGCTCAATTCCGTGGCCGGGATCGAGAAATGCTGCCACAACCCCGGCACGTCGATAAACTTCAAATCCACAATCTCCGCTTTGTTCTTCTTCGCCATCTCTAAAGCGTCTTTGGCTGACATGGTAATCCTCGCGTCCTTCCTTTTTTTGGAGTCGGTGGGGCCCCGGCGAAGTACGACCGGGGCCCCGGTTGAAATTAATTATTCGACGATCTTCGATCCTGAGTGCAGCTGAAAATCCGGATAGCCCAGCGTGCCCATTTCCGGACCGTCGAGACCTTCAATCTCGGTTTCCTTGCTGACGCGAATCGGCGTGATCAGGTCGCTGATCTTGAACCAGACGTAGGCCATGACGAAGCCGAACACCGCGACGGTCGCGCAGTCTATGATCTGCATGATAAACTGCGAGAAGTCGCCGTAGAGCAGACCGCGCACGCCGTCGGAGCCGTAGAGCTTCACCATTTCTTCACGAACGACACCATTCCAGCCCGCGCCGTACTCGCCGGTCGCGAAGATACCGACTGACAGCACGCCCCACAGACCGTTGACGCCGTGGACCGAGATCGCGCCGACCGGATCGTCGACACCCTTACCCTCGAAGAAAAAGACGCTGTAGACGACCAAAACGCCGGCTACAAGACCGATGATCGCCGCGCCCACTGGATTCACGAACGCGCACGGCGCGGTGATCGCGACAAGGCCGGCGAGCATACCGTTACACATCATCGTCGGGTCGGGCTTGAGGCCCTTGAAGCTAAGAGCAATGTGCGCGCCGAGCGCGCTAGCCATGCTCGCCAGCAAGGTATTGACGACTACGAAGCTAATACGCAGGTCGGTGCCCGCGAGCGTGGAGCCCGGGTTGAAGCCAAACCAGCCAAACGCGAGGATGAAAGTGCCGAGGACGACCATGGGCACATTATGGCCCGGCAGAGCTTTGGGACGGCCCTGAGAATCGTATTTACCGATACGCGGTCCGAGAACGATTGCCCCGGCAAGAGCGATGATTCCACCCATCGAGTGGACGACGCCCGAACCGGCAAAATCGACCGCCCCATGGCCGAGGCCCCAGTTGATGCCGCCCTGCGCCAGCCAGCCGCCGCCCCAGACCCAGTTCGCATAGAGGCAATAGGGCAGCGCAATCCACAGGCCATAGAGACAGAAGTTTTTCCACGACCAGCGCTCTGCCATCGCGCCCGTTGGGATCGTCGCCGTGGTGTCCATGAAGACCATCATGAAGAAGAAGAGCACCATAACTGCAACGTCATTGACCGCACTAGTCAGGAAAAATCCCTTGGTGCCAAAGATGCCATACGTGAATGCACCCGTAGCTTTCCCCGCCGCGTCGACCGCCGCACCTAGTCCCCAACCCTCGTTCAGCACCGAAAGGCCGGGACCCAGGGACGGATACCACCCAGGAGGCACAGGGCCGTTCCACCAGTTACCCCAACCGATGGCGAAGCCGTAGACCCAAAACCCAAGGCAGCCGAGGGGGTAGATCAGAAAGTTCATCGCCGCGGTGTGGGAAGCGTTCTTGGCGCGGCAAAGACCCGTCTCGACCATCATAAAACCTGCCTGCATGAACATGACGAGAAAGCCCGCGACCAGCGCCCACACGTAGTTGATCGAGTACAGATTGTGGGTCATCCGGTCATACACGTCTTGTATGGATAGCTTATCCGGGACGTCACCCTTCGCATCGCCGGCCGGCGTTGCCCAAACGCCGGACGCACCGCCGGTCGGATCGGGCCATACCGGCGGCTTCTTCGGATCATCGCTCGTGGCCGTAAAATAAGTCGGCAACTTGGGCGCAGGCTCTGCCGCCGCGGGTGGCGCGGGCGCGACCGCCGCCGCTTCGGCTTTCGCGGGTTCCGGCGCCTTGGCGTCTTCGGCGCCGAAGACCAGATTTGAAAACAACATCAGTACAAAGCCGAGAACGACGGCAAGAAAATGATTAGGTATTCGTGTCTGCATGATTTTCTCCACTCTATATTTTATTCTTGATTCTTAGATTGCATCCGGGCCTTTTTCACCGGTGCGGATGCGGATCACTTCCTCGACGTTGGAAACGAAAATCTTGCCGTCGCCGATCTTGCCCGTGCGCGCAGCATCGGTGATGACTTGGACAACCGTCGCGGCCTTATCATCGGGCACGATGATTTGAATTTTGACCTTGGGCAGAAAGTCCACGGTATACTCCGCGCCGCGGTAGAGTTCCGTGTGCCCCTTCTGGCGTCCGAAACCTTTGACCTCTTCTACCGTCATTCCCTGGACGCCCGCCTTGGTCAGCGCCTCTTTGACCTCGTCCAACTTGAACGGCTTGACGATCGCTTCGACCATTTTCATAAATTTGCTCCTTTGGTTCTGACTCTTTTCGAGAACGCGCCGCACAAACAACTCAAGCGCCTAAGAGCAACTGCGGTGCCATAGTGTTCAGCTCGCGATGGGGGTGGCTGCGACGCTTGAAAGAATTGGAAAATTTTTATCCCGTGTAAAAATTATCGACGCGAGTCTAGCCGCGTGATGCACAACAATTAAGCGGCTCGCCTAGTTTCTGAGCAGCGCCAGAGAGTGGAGAAAAAACTGAGCGCGATGACTTGAATCAGGATCTCAACCAAGCTTGCGGTGGTCGAGAGCGGGAAGCTCGGCGCGGATCTTAGCTAGATAATGATTCTGCTGAAATACCCTATGAATGCTTCGACGAAGCTCAGCATGAACGGAAAATCTCCAATGATTTCAGAAGCTCCTCCGTTCGTCCTGAGGCTCTCGAAGGATGAACGGAGGGTTTTTCAGCAGAATCGATAATCGAGATCGATCTCGGCCATGATGATGCCCGGACCGTCGGGAAGCACGGCGATAACTTTACCCCAGGGATCGACGATCATGAAATGGCCGTGGGTTTCCAAGCTATTCGCGCTTCGGCCGTACTGATCCGGCGCAACGACGTAAACCTGATTCTCGATGGCGCTTGCGGCTTGGCGTGGTACCTGACCCGTCAGTTCTTAGGTGAAATTGTTTAACGCTTCGACGCGCCCGCGCGTGTTGATGATCAGCCGGGGGGGGGATCCCGGAAAGAAACGTCACCCGACGCTATCTATTGGCCATCATGATTGGGCACGGTTGTCCCGAGCGGCCGGAGCGCGAAAAAGGTGTCGAAGATGCATTGATCCACCAAATTCAACTTGGTCTGTAAGGCGTCGAGAAATTCATGTAGGCCGCGCGTAACGATCTGGCGCGTGTCGGTGTAAGCCAACTCGGAACGCAACGGGCCGAGGCGCTGCTCGGCGGTATTGCGGTACATGCCGATAGGCGTGCCTGAAATCGCGTGCAGGGAATCATTGGCGGTCGTCAGGCAGTAGTGAATCGAGCGCGGAAACTCATGGTCGAGCACGAGAAAATCGATAATCTGTTCCGGCGCGATGTGGCCATGCCGCTTGCGGTACATCTCTAGCCCGCTCGCCGATCGTAGCACCGCGGCCCATTGGATATCGTCCAACGGGGTTCCCACGTCGCTGACCGATGGCAGCAGCATAAAGTATTTTACATCGAGCAGCCTCGAGGTCTTATCGGCGCGTTCGAGCAAACGCCCCATTCTATAGAAGTGCCACTCTTCGCCGTGCAGCAGGGTCGCGTCGGTAATGCCGTGAAACAGTTGGCCGGCTTTTTTGACTTCGCTAAAAAAGCTCGAAGGCGAAAGCATCAGTCGCTCGTTTGCGGCCACCGCGTTAACCATTAAATAACAACTGTTGACCTGCTCCCACATCTCCGGCGAAATCGATTCGCGGATCGTCCGAGCATTCTCCCGCGCGGCGCGTAGGCAGGACACGATCGAATTGGAGTTTTCCCCGTCAAAGGTAAGAAACTTGATGACGTTGTCCCGCGTCGCTACTGGATAGTTCGACGAGAACGCCACGTCGCCGCCGGAGATGCTCACCAGGGGATGCCATTGTTCCTGCGAACCGCTCGGCAGATCGAGCATCATTTGCAGGTTGACATCGATGAAACGTGCGACGTTGTCGGCCCGCTCCATGTATCGGCTCAACCAGTATATCGAATTGGCGACCCGGCTCAGCATGATTTCAATCCACGATTCCGGCGCGCGCGGCGGAACTAAGGTATCCAGCGCTCAGGGCTGCAGCACCCAGGTGTCCTTGCTCCCTCCGCCCTGAGATGAGTTGACCACCAATGACCCCGCTTTGAGCGCGACGCGAGTGAGTCCGCCGGGCAGCACGTAGATGTCGCTGCCGTAGAGCACGTAAGGGCGCAGATCGACGTGGCGCCCGACGACGCGACCGTCGGCGATAACCGGCACTCGCGACAACCCCAACGTCGGCTGCGCGATATAGTTGCGCGGATTTTCTTGAATCCGCCGGGCAAACTCCGCTCGTTCATCTGACGTCGAGTGCGGTCCCACAAGCATGCCGTATCCGCCCGATTCGTTGACCGCTTTGACGACCAATTTATCTAAGTTGGCCAGCACGTAAGAAAGCTCCTTGGGCTCGGCGCAGATATGGGTCGGCACGTTGGGAATGACGATTTTTTCGCCCAGGTAGTATTCGATGATTTTAGGCACATAGGCGTAGATCGACTTGTCGTCGGCGATACCGGTTCCCGGCGCGTTCGCCAACGCCACGCGGCCCTTTTTGTAGATATCCATGAGCCCCGCAACGCCCAGCAAGGAGTCCGGCCGAAATATTTGCGGGTCGAGAAAATCGTCGTCGATGCGCCGGTACAGCACATCGACGGGCTCGAAGCCTTTGGTCGTGCGCATCATGATCCGGTTGTTAAGCGCCACCAAATCACGCCCCTCGACCAATTCGACGCCCATTTGCTGCGCCAGAAAAGAATGTTCGTAGTAGGCCGAATTGTAAATGCCCGGAGTAAGCACGGCGACTTTGGGCGAGTCGATGGCGGCGGGGAAAAGCGACTGCAGCGTCGCTAGCAGGCGGCTCGGGTATTCATCGACCGGACGCACCCGCAAGGCCTCGAAGACCTGAGGGAAGGTGCGCTTCATGATGCGGCGGTTTTCGAGGACGTAGGAAACGCCGGAGGGACAGCGCAAATTGTCTTCCAACACATACATCTGGCCGTCGCGGTCGCGCACCAGATCGGTGCCGGTAATGTGGCACCAGACCTTTTGCGGCGGGTTAAGTCCCACGCATTCCTTTCTAAACGAGCGCGCGGATTGGATCAGATATTGCGGAACGATTTTGTCTTTGACAATTTTTTGTTCGTGATAGATATCATCGATGAATAGGTTGAGCGCGTAGACACGCTGCTTCAAGCCCCTTTCGATCCAATCCCACTCGCCGGCCTCGACGATCCGCGGTATGACATCGAAGGGAAAAATTTTCTCGGTCGCCGCGCTGTCGCTATAAACGTTAAAGGTGATGCCGTTCTGCAATAGCAGGCTTTCGGCGGCCGCTTGGCGGGCGAGCAACTCGCCGTCCGGCAACGACTCGATCAGTTCCTTCAACAAATGGGCGCCGTCGCGGGGAGCACCGCCGGAGATAAACATCTCGTCATAAAACTTTTCGGTTTCGTAGGACGTAAATTTCATACCCAATCCGCTAGGCCGCGCGGCTGCGTCGGAAAAATCGAACCTGGGGCAAATTTACCTAAACGAACAGTATCCCGCAACGACCGTGCCAAGGCGGCTCACCGGTATTTCAGGATGGCCAAATGCCGACACCGCGAGCGAGCGACTAAATTTTCAGCAGTCCGCTGCCCTTACTTTAATCAACGGCGATGTCAATCGACTCGTACGAATTTTTCCAACGAGTAAAATCCTCTCTTTTCAGCGTGGTATGTATTCTGCTTAGTCAGATTGAGGAAACGTTTTCGAACCGACAAGAACCCGGCTGAAAACCTGGTTCGGTGAACAGGTATAAGTCTAACGAAATAATTCGTGCTCACAATGAACTTCGGCTGCAAGGCGCTAGAAGTGGGCGGTTTTTCGTGTTAGTCGTCTGCCCGCACGCGCTCAACCAAAATGCTGGATACCAACTACTTAACGAAACCCTCATCCCGTGATTCCTAAAGAAATTCGCCCGAATCACATCGCTTATTTTTCCATGGAAGTGGGCCTTGACTCGTCGATGCCAACTTACAGCGGCGGGCTTGGCATACTTGCCGGCGACACCTTGCGCGCGGCGGCCGACCTCGGTCTGCCTATGATCGGCGTCACGCTGTTACACCGCAAAGGATATTTCCGCCAAACGCTGAACGCGAGCGGAAATCAGACTGAGAGCCCGGCAGAGTGGGACGTCGAGGAGGCGCTGGAGCCGATGGTTCCACGCGCCTTTGTGCCGATCGCCGGGAGAGCTGTGATGGTTCGAGCGTGGCGCTATGTCGTTCGCGGCGTCTTCGGCCATACGGTCCCGGTTTATTTTCTCGACACCGGTCTGGCGGAAAACGAGCCCTGGGAACAAAGCTTGACCGAGGCCCTCTATGACGGCGACACGCGCCACCGTCTATGCCAGGAAATCATTCTCGGCATGGGTGGCGTGGCGATGCTCCAAGCGCTCGGCTACAAAAACGTCAGCACACACCATATGAACGAGGGCCACGCCGCGTTCTTAACTTTGGCGCTGTTGGAACGAGAAGTCGCGCGCGGAGATTTGGCGGCGGTGGCGGAAACCGATTGCGAGGCGGTCCGGCAGCGCAGCGTTTTTACCACTCACACCCCGGTGCCGGCCGGCCATGACCAGTTCTCCGTCGAGCTTGTCAGCGAGGTTTTAGGGCCTGAGCGCTTGGCCGCTCTAGAGAAGCTCCAGTGTATTCAGGGCGGCACGCTCAATATGACCTATCTGGCGCTGCATCTGTCGCGTTATGTGAACGGCGTTGCCATGCGCCATGGGGAAATTTCCCGCGATATGTTTCCCGATCACCCCATCGATTCGATTACCAACGGTGTCCATGCCCTGACCTGGACCACGCCGCCGTTTCGCAATTTGTACGACCACTTCATTCCCGAATGGCGCCGCGACAGTTTCTACTTGCGCTATGCGATCAAAATCCCGATCGCCGAGGTGCAGCGCGCGCATACGCTCGCCAAACGCGAAATGTTGGCGCAGATTGCCCTGCGGACCAAAGCGCATTTCGCCGAAAATGTCTTGACGATTTGTTTTGCCCGGCGCGCCGCCGGCTATAAGCGCGCCGATTTGTTGTTTACCGATCTTAAGCGGCTGCAGTCGATCGCCGAGCAAGCCGGACCCTTCCAGGTTATCTATAGCGGCAAGGCGCACCCTCATGATGAAGCGGGGAAAGCCATGATCCGCCGCATTTTCGAATTTTCTGAAAAACTGAAAGACGTGCTTCGTGTTGTCTACTTGGAAAATTATGATATGGATCTGGCGCGCTCACTCTGCGCCGGAGTCGATCTTTGGCTGAACACGCCTGAAAGACCCCTGGAAGCCTCCGGCACCAGCGGCATGAAAGCCGCCCTCAATGGCGTGCCGAGCCTCAGTGTATTAGACGGCTGGTGGATCGAAGGCCATGTCGAGGGCGTGACCGGTTGGGCGATCGGCGACGATGGCGCAGCTGATCTCGCCAGCGAAGCTAAGTCACTCTATGATAAGCTGGAACACGCGATCTTACCGCTGTACTACGGCAAGCCCGACGCCTATGCGGAAATCAGGCGCTCCGTGATTTCACTGAACGGTTCGTTCTTTCACACCCAACGAATGGTCCTGCAATATGTGCGCAATGCCTACCTCGGCGTCGAACCGTGATCGACCAACGGGGAATCTCTTTTCTTGGACGCATTGCAGCGCAATCTGCGTGTCAAAGACGGCGTCTGACTAATGGTCATCCAAATGCGAACTCAGAGCATCCACGGTCCCTGGCTTGATCCCGGCAGGCTCATCTTCTAGATTGAATCTCCGTCCGCCGACGCATAAAAAATCATGTCCATCCATGTCGCGCTCCATCACGTTACCCACTACCACTACGACCGGCTGATCAACCTTGGGCCGCAAGTCCTGCGCTTGCGTCCGGCGCCACACTGCCGCACAAGAATTTTGAGCTACTCGCTGCGGGTTAAACCCGACAAGCACTTCATTAATTGGCAGCAGGACCCGCAGGCGAACTATTTAGCCCGCCTGATTTTTGCCGAGAGCACGAACGAATTCCGCATTGAGGTCGATCTCGTCGCCGAGATGGCGGTGATCAATCCCTTCGATTTTTTCCTCGAGCCGCGCGCCGAGCAATATCCTTTTGAGTACGAGTCCTGGCAGCGCGATGAGCTGGCACCCTATCTTCGGCGGCAGCCGCTTACGCCGCTTTTTGAGCGCTATCTTGACGGGATTCCGCGTGAGCCGCGGCGCTGTCAGGATTTTCTCGTCAACTTGAACGCGCAATTATCGCGCGACGTCAAATATTTAATTCGCCTTGAACCGGGCGTGCAAACGCCGGAAGAGACCCTCGCCAAGGGTTCGGGCTCCTGCCGCGACTCCGGTTGGCTGCTCGTGCAGTTGCTGCGCCATCTGGGACTGGCGGCGCGCTTCGTCTCGGGTTACTTGATTCAACTCACTGCCGATGTTAAATCTCTCGACGGTCCGACCGGTCCGGAAAGGGATTTCACTGATCTTCACGCCTGGGCGGAGGTTTATTTGCCTGGCGCTGGCTGGATCGGTCTCGATCCGACCTCGGGGCTATTCGCCGGGGAGGGTCACTTGCCGCTCGCCTGCACGCCCGAGCCGGGCTCGGCGTCTCCGGTGACCGGTACGGTCGACGACTGCAAAGTGGAATTTTCCCATGAGATGTCGATCACAAGGATCTGGGAAGCGCCGCGCGTCACCAAGCCCTACACCGAGGAGCAGTGGAAAAAAATCGACCGCCTCGGCCATGACGTAGACGCCGATTTACAGCGTAACGACGTTAGGCTGACCATGGGCGGCGAGCCGACTTTTGTTTCCATGGACGATCCCGATGGCGAAGAATGGAATACCGCCGCGCTGGGAGCCGACAAGCGTAAGCGCGCCGCCGAGCTGTACCTTCGCCTACGTCACCATTATGGCGCCCGCGGTCTGGTCCACTTCGGCCAGGGCAAATGGTATCCCGGCGAGCAACTGCCGCGCTGGTCGCTCAACTGTTTCTGGCGCGCCGACGGCGAGCCTCTATGGAGTGATGAATCATTGATCGCCGACGAGACCCGGCCCGGTAAGGTAAAGGCTGAGATCGCAGGCGAGTTTCTACAAGGCGTAGCCCAAAGACTCGGCTTGGATCAGCGCGATATTTTTCCAGCCTACGAAGATTTGTATTATTACCTATGGCGCGAGCGCCGCTTGCCCGCCAACGTCGATCCCTTCGACTCACGTCTCGACGATGCGCTCGAACGCGAGCGTCTCGCCCGCGTGTTCGGCCAAGGCTTAAAACAGGTCGTGGGTTATGCCCTGCCGGTGGCACGCGACCCCGCGACCGAACGTTGGCGCAGCGGACAGTGGTTTTTGCGTGGCGAGCGCTGCTATCTGGTTCCCGGCGATTCGCCGATGGGCTACCGGCTGCCGCTCGACTCGCTGCCGTGGACCAGCGCCAACGATTACCCCTATATTTTCCCACCGGATCCCGCCCAGCCGCTGCCGCCGCTTGCGACTCACGCGCAAATTCGCTTTCAGGTTGGCGCAAGTAAGCCCGTGGATAGCACAGCATTAGGGCTCACCAGCAGTGGCGCGGCACAGGGTGGCAATACCGCGCGCATTCCCGGCAAGCATGAGAGCGCGGCCTGGATCTCGCGCACCGCAATCTGCGCCGAGGCGAGAAACGGCGTGCTTTACATTTTCATGCCGCCGACCGCCGCCCTGGAAGATTATCTCGAACTCGTTGCCGCCGTGGAAGCGACCGCGGAAGCGATGAACCAGCCGGTTCTGTTTGAAGGCTACGAGCCGCCGCGCGATCCGCGCCTGCCGCACTTTCGCATCACCCCCGACCCGGGAGTCATTGAGGTCAATATTCATCCTTCGTCGACCTGGGAAGGGTTGAGCGAACGCACCACGTTTCTTTACGAAGCGGCGCGCCAGTCGCGCCTATCGACGGAAAAGTTCATGATCGATGGACGCCACACCGGCACCGGCGGCGGTAATCATTTCGCCCTCGGTGGCGCCACGCCGGCGGATTCGCCCTGGCTCAGGCGGCCGGATCTCTTGCGCAGCTTTTTAAGCTACTGGCACAATCATCCGTCGCTGTCTTATCTTTTTAGCGGTCTTTTCATCGGCCCGACCTCGCAGGCGCCGCGCATCGACGAGGCGCGCAACGATTCGCTTCGCGAAATCGAAGTGGCGTTCCGCGAATTGGAGCGGCGCATGGATTCAAACCGTGACGCTTGCCCGCCGTGGCTGATCGACCGGCTGTTGCGCCATCTGCTCATTGACGTCACCGGCAACACCCATCGCGCCGAGTTCTGCATCGACAAACTGTATTCGCCGGACAGCGCCACGGGACGCTTGGGTTTGCTTGAAATGCGCGCCTTCGAGATGCCGCCGCACGCGCGCATGAGCCTGACGCAACAGTTGTTGATCCGCGCGCTGATCGCGCGCTTCTGGAAAACCCCGTACGCGCCGCCGCGTCTGGTGCGCTGGGGCACGGAACTGCATGACCGTTTTCTTCTGCCGCACTTTGTCTGGCTCGACTTCGAAGACCTGATCACGGAGCTGAATCAGGCCGGCTATGCTTTCGATGCCGGCTGGTTTGCGCCGCACTTTGAAATCCGCTTTCCCAAGTACGGCGACTTCGCGACCCGTGGCATCGAGCTGGAGTTGCGCGCCGCCCTCGAGCCTTGGCATGTGCTGGGTGAAGAGGGCGCCCCCGGCGGCACTGCGCGCTACGTCGACTCGTCGCTGGAAAGAATGCAAGTCAAAGTAACCGGACTGCCGCCCGATCGCTATGCGATCACGTGCAATGAAGTGCCGCTGCCGCTGCAATCGACGGGGACCGTCGGAGAATTCGTCGCCGGCGTGCGCTATCGCGCCTGGCAGCCACCATCGGCCTTGCACCCGACCATCGGCGTGCACACTCCGCTCACCTTTGATATCGTCGATCGCTGGATGAAACGGAGCCTCGGCGGCTGTCAATACCATGTCATGCATCCCGGCGGCCGCAGTTACGAGGTCTTTCCCGTCAACGCCTTCGAAGCCGAGAGCCGCCGTCTCGAGCGCTTTTTCCGCATCGGCCATTCGCCGGGAATCATGGAAATCAGCGCGGCGCGCGTCGACCCGGAGTTTCCCTTCACCCTCGATTTGCGTAAAACTTAATGCGGCGCTGGTATAGTTAACAAGTGATTCTGTGCTGGCAATAGGTTATTCTAGCGTTCAGAAAAAATTTGATCCAGGACACCAGCATTTCTAATTCAGGGCCGATGCAAAAGCATTTATGAATTACCTACTCAACCCCGACCGTTATGATGAAGTTTTCGAAGCCCAAGGGCGCCCACGCCGGCATTGGACGCGTTTGGCCCAGGCGGCAAGGGCGGGCCGCACGGCGTTGTCGCACCGCGCCGGTACGATTCGCCGCGCCGTCGAGCAGGATGGCGTCACCTACAATGTCTACGGCGATCCCAAGGGAACCGACCGCCCGTGGGAAGTCGATCTGCTGCCGTTCGTGATCGCAGCGGAGGAATGGCAATCTCTGTCCAAAGCCGTCGCGCAGCGCGCGCGACTGCTCAATCTCCTGCTGGCCGACTTGTACGGCACTAACCGGCTGCTCGCCGAAGGGCTAATCCCGCCGGCGATTATTCACGGCCACCACAACTACTTATGGCCCTGCCGCGGCATCAAGCCGCCGGGCGCAACATTTCTACACCTTTACGCTTGCGATCTCGCCCGCTCGCCCAATGGCCGTTGGTGGGTGATTGGCGATCGCACCCAAGGCCCCTCGGGGGCCGGTTATGCGGTGCAAAACCGCCTCATCGTGACGCCCTTGTATGAAAACATCTTTCGCTCGCTGGGCGTGCAAAGGTTGGCTAATTTTTTCCGCACGCTGCAACAACAGCTCGCCGCCCTGGCGCCCACCGATGGGGAAGCGCCGCTGGTCGCCCTATTGACGCCGGGGCCGTACAACGAAACCTATTTTGAACATGTTTTTCTCGCGCGCTATCTGGGCTTCCCGCTCGTCGAAGGATCGGATCTGACCGTGCGCGACAACCGTGTTTATTTGAAAACATTGCACGGTCTGAAGCGCGTCCACGCGCTCTTGCGCCGCCTCGACGATGAGTACTGCGATTCGGCTGCCTTACGCACCGACTCGACCCTCGGCGTGGCGGGCCTGATCTCGGCGGCGCGCGCGGGCAACGTGCTGATCGCCAATGCGCTGGGCGCCGGCGTTCTCGAATCGCCGGCGCTGCTCGGCTTTTTGCCCGCCATCTGCGAGAGCCTGCTCGGCGAGCCGCTGGCGCTGCCGTCGGTGGCTACCTGGTGGTGCGGCGAAGCGCCAGCGCTCAAGCACGTGATCGACCATCTGCCTGAGCTGGTTATCAAACCGGCCTTCGCTTCGATGAAACTCGAACCGACTTTCGGCCATGACCTCGATGGCGCAGGGCGCGAAGCCCTGGCGGAACGACTGCGGGCAACGCCCCACGCCTTCGTCGCCCAGGAATGGGTGCGGCTCTCCCAAGCGCCCACCTGGTCGAACGAGACCCAGCAGTTCGAACCGAGGGTCGTCGGCTTGCGGCTTTATGCGACCGTCAACGGCGATGGTTACGACGTCATGCCCGGCGGGCTCGCCCGCGTCGCTCCCGAGTCGGCCACTGAAGTCATCACCATGCAACGGGGCGGTTCGAGCAAGGACGTCTGGGTGCTCGGTGACGGCGCGACGCCGTGGCAATCGCTGCTGGTACCGCGGCTCGGCGCCCGCAATATCGTCCGCGGCGGTTTTTATTCGCCTTCGCGCGCGGTGGAAAATCTGTTCTGGATGGGACGCTACGCCGAACGCGTCGAGAACATCGGACGCTTGCTCCGGTCTGTCGGTCAACGGCTCACCGAAAGCGATCCAGCACATTTGGCAACGCTCAAGGTGCTCACCCTCTTGTCGGATAAAGCGCGTTTGCGCGAACCGGCTGCGACCGCGAGTTCGCCGGCGCCGGCTAAGAAAAAATTGTCGCCGAGCTTTGGCCCAGAGTGGGTGATTGCCGCGGTGGGAGACGCGAAGGTTCTAAACGGTATTCCCGCCAACGCCGCGCGGCTGCTTTTCTGCGCGACCCAACTGCGAGAACGCATGTCGCTCGATCATTGGCGCACGGTGCAGCGGCTCGCGCATGTGCACGAGCCTGCGCCGCAAAGCCTGGAGGCGGCATTGGCCATTCTCGATCGCGTGATTCCAGTCTGCACGGCGCTGGCCGGCTACGCCTTTGACGACATGACCAGGGATGACGCCTGGCGCTTTCTCGTCATGGGGCGGCAGCTGGAGCGCATGGCGTTTCTAAGCTCGGCGGCAATGCAGGTGCTAGGGCTGCCGCACGAAGATTGCGACGCTGTACTGGGCGCGTTATTGGAAATAGGCAACGTCAGCATGACCTATCGGGCGCGCTACCAGCGCTCCCCCGAACTGCTGCCGGTTCTCGACCTCTTGGTGCTCGACGAGCTGAATCCGCACTCGGTTTGTTTTCAGGTGGCGGCGCTCTACAACCATCTGCAACAAGTCGGCGCGCGGCTGGAATTCCGGCCGGTCAACGATCCGGCCTCGCTGTTGCTGGCGCTGCGAGGATTCGATCTCGCCGAATTCGAATATCTGCGCATGCCCCAGGGTGAACCGCTCGCCGCGCTGCTCGCGGCTTGCGAACGTTACGTTTACGGCCTTTCCGACGAGCTCACGCAGCGATTTTTCATTCACGCCGGCGAGCGCCCGCAGACGAGCGTGGCGGCATGAGTCAAAACGGCGCGCGCCACTATCGGGTCGAACACTACACCGCCTACCGATACTCGGAGCCGGTGATGCTGTCGCATCAGCAGCTCCACTTGACGCCGCGGACGCTGGACTACCAACCGATCCAAGGGCATGAAGTCGTCATCAAACCGGCGCCGACGCAGCAACGCAAAATGACCGACGCCTTCGGCAACCCGGTGACCGAGATCGCCATCGAAGCGGCGCATATGACCTTGGATATCATTGCCCGCACCGCCGTAGCAGTGACGCAACGGCGCGCGATCGATCCGGCGGAAACGCCTTCCTGGGAGACCGTTCGCGAAGCGCTCGCCTACCGCGCCGCCTGGCACCCTGAGCCGGCGATTCTCGATGCGACTCAGTTTCTCTTCGAATCCCCATACGCCCGGGTGAAACGCAGCCTCAGGGCCTATGCCGGCGATTGCTTTGAACCGGGCCGGCCGATCTTAGCGGCGGCGACAGCGCTGATGGCTAAAATTCACGGCGAGTTTAAATTCGACGCTGTGGTGACCAGCATCACGACACCGGTGATGACGTTTTTCGAACAGAAGCGCGGTGTATGCCAGGACTTTACCCACTTGATGATTTCGTGCTTGCGTTCCACCGGGCTGGCGGCACGGTACGTGAGCGGCTATTTACTCACGCGCCCGGCGCCGGGTAAACCGAGTCGCGTCGGCGCCGACGTTTCTCATGCGTGGGTGTCTGTATTCGTCCCCGGCAACGGCTGGGTGGACCTTGACCCCACCAACAACGTCATGCCGTCGTTGGAGCATATTACGATTGGCTGGGGCCGCGACTTCTCTGACGTAACGCCGCTGCGCGGCGTCATCAACGGCGGCGGCGAGCATACCCTGGAAGTCAAGGTTACCGTCGAGCCGCTGTAGGGGCGCAATTCATTGCGCCCTGGTTCGCCCCACCCGCAATTCATTAAGCGCCGCTTTAGCACACCGCGACCACGTCCTACTCGGTCAGCTTCAACAAAACATCGGCATACCAGGCGCAGTTGAGATCCAAACGCTCGTCCTGATCGATATCGCGGTCGGCCATGTCCATGCGCGCCTAGTGGACGCCAAGCAGCATCCAGGCGAGATCGCCGCGGCCGGAGCGATCATCAGTAACGCGGGCGACCACCGGCGCGCCGCTGGTGCCGCGGTGCATCCTGGCGTCCGTCAAAAAATAGCCTTGTCCCTGAAAACGAATACCGAACGCCGAGGCGATCACCGCTTGGCGCGCCACCGGCAGATGATGCAAGTTATCATGAAAGCCCAATGGGAAACCGACAATCAGCACGGGATTTCCCACCTCGACCTGATCTAATTCAGCGACCAGATGGGCGGGTGTAAACGCCGAGAGAAGGATTGTCTCGGGCAGAGCGGTTCGGTGAATCTCGACGGCGACGACGTCGACGCTGCCGGCGGAATCGACACCCTGGCGCCAAAGCGGTTGGTTTCCTCCATAAAGTGGAATCGACCACTGAATTACCACACCGATGTTTTTCGCATCCGCGTGCAGCTCGATTTCCAGCCGATCCGGCCGGTGGTTGCTGGCCTCATCCAACACGACGTGCCGGCTGGTCACGAGATATAACCGGTCGTCGCGCTCGAAAAAAAAGCCGGTGGCGTTGGTCAAAGGTTTTTCACCCGACATCGTCGAGACTCGGGTTACCGCCAACAGCAGTGATTCAATCAAGATTGAGCTCCTTGAAACATGACTCACGAAACACGTCGGCACCAGGGCTTTCCACGTCGCGATGACTCCCGGCGCCCTAAATCAAAAGGCTCGTTTCACACTACGTTCGAGTCTACTCAAGTTCAAGGCTGAATGGTTTGCACTCGTTCTCGCGCTCGGATAAAGCAACTATCGTTTCGCTGTCACGCCGCATATTTTCTCCCCATCGAAGTTCCCGACGCAACGACTCGCGCGACAAAAATCTCCGGCGCGCGACCACGACATCGGGCAATATGATCGCGCTTTCGATTAGCGCCACCCTTGGCGCGCGACTCGCAGCGAGATTATCCCAGCACATCCACGGCGATTGGGTAATCCGCAGCCTCGCCGTCGTTCTCGGTCTGGTCGGACTCGGGCTGGTTATATCGTCGCTTTAGTAAAGACAGTCCGCGGGCGATTTTGTGCGCTTCTTCGGACGACCGGCTTTCACCCCTACGACACCGGCGACGATCGCGCTGCGCACCGGCGCGCCCATCATATTCTGCTGGCATCAGCGGCGCCAAAAGCACCACAAAATCAGCTTTGAGCGGATACATTTCGCGCCGACCGGAGATCCCAGACGCGACGTCTTGGCTTTGACCGCCATGTTTAACGACCGTCTGGAATCAGCCATTCGCACTGCGCCCGAACAATGGGTGTGGCTGCACGCGAGGTGGGGCAAAATTCCGGGAAAATAACGAATATACGGGTGCGCTGATTGGCGACTCTGCGGACGCATCGGCCGTGATGAATAGTCCCTGCTGCTATGCCAGACGATTAAGGGGCAAAGTTCCGCGCGTTTGCGAAGCAGAAATCTTAATCACCGGGCTTGGTTGAAAATCTCGCAACTACAGTCTGCGGTGAATCAGCGCGGGCAGCTCAGCCCGGACTTTGGCGAGGTAATCAAGATCGATCTCGGCCGTGATCACTCCGGGGCCATCGGACAGCTCGGCCAAGACCTTCCCCCAGGGATCGACGATCATTGAGTGGCCGTGGGTTTCGAAGCTGTTCGAGCTCTTGCCGAATTGGTCGGGCGCAAGGATATAGACTTGATTCTCGATCGCGCGCGCGCGCAGCAAGGTTTCCCAGTGCGCTTGGCCCGTGTAAGCCGTGAAGGCGGACGGCACGAAAATCAATCGCGCGCCCTTGGCCACGAGCGCGCGATAGAGCTCGGGAAAGCGGAGATCATAGCAAACCGACAAACCCATGTCGCAAAGCTCGGTTTTCGCGACAACAATGCCGTCGCCGAACGCCCGGGTGTCCGATTCTCTGGCCGAAACGCCATTGGCGAGATCGACATCGAACAAATGAATCTTGCGATAACTCGCCAGCAGTTTTCCTGATGGATCGAAAAGCAGACTGGTGTTGTACGCCTTCGGACTTCCGGCAATTTCTTCCAAAATCGAGCCGCCGAGTAAATAGATGCCCAGCTCCCGCGCCAGATGGGAGAGAAACTCCGAGGTCGCGCCGGGAATGGCTTCGGCGTTTTCCCGTTCCTGCTTCTTGACCCCGCGCCAAATAAATACTTCGGGAAGCGCTACGACCCGGGCGCCTTGGGCGGCCGCGGCGCGAATCCAGCGCTCCGCCTCAGCAAGATTCGCCGCCTTGTCATCGCCGGCCAACATTTGCACGGCAGCAGCGAGGAACTTCATTAATTGAAAATCCCTGAACCTTTGAACTCTTGAACCAGCGGAACGATGTCGATGCTAACGGTTCAGAAACACCGGGCAAGAGGCGTTTCTCAGCACGTACTCCGTCGTGCTGCCGAGAACCATTTCGATAATGCGCCGGTGGCCGTAAGCGCCGATGAACAGCAGGTCGTGATCGGATTGGTTCAAGTAAGTGAGAATTTTTTGCTCGGGATATCCACGATCAAGCTCGTAGCGAGCTTCTATCGAATAAGCGCTGAGGTAGGCTTTCGCGCCCTGGAGCACGGTCTGGCCGACTCCTTGGTCCTTGGCGATCGTGAGCACGGTCAAAGGCAGCCCCATCACAGTGCAGAACTCCGCCGCCGATTCCATGGCCGTGCTAGCACGTTGGCTGCCGTCATAGGCGAGCAGGGGCCGCTCGACCGCCTTGAACTGTTTTGTCGAAACGAAGACGGGCCGCGGACACTTGCGTGTGATGCTCTCCGCGGTGGTGCCGAGAAGGCCGGTGGAAAATTCCTCGTTGACGCCGCGGTGCCCGATCACCACCAGATCGGCGACTTTGGCGCGTTCGCAGATTTCGTTGGCGATCAGTCCCATGTCCAAGAAGGTCTGATGCCGGATACTTTTTTGACGACAGCGTTCGGCAAACCCATCCAGGATCATCTTTCCCCGTTCCTCGAGGGCCTCGCGCATCTTGGTGGTGAAATCCAAATAGGGCTCAAACCCCAGCGAACCTGAGATGTCGTGGAAAAAGGTTCCTTCGAGAGAAATGGTGTCGATGATATGCTGACCGATCAGCATGCCGTTGAACTTCTCGGTCATCCAGATGGCATAATCGAGCGCCGTGTTCGAGTGTTCCGAACCGTCGAGAGGAATCAAAATATTTTTGATCATGTTCCCCTCCGTGCTTTTGGTAATCTCATGTCATCCGCGACGGCCGCGATCCCGCGGTAGTTACCCACGGCTGGCTGCGTTGCCAAAACCGTGGCTACCATAACAACCTGCGGCGATTTTGCAAGCAAAGTGGAGCCCCACGGGTAAGCCCGTGGCCCCTTCTGGCGCGCCCCCGGGGCGCAATCCTGAGCAGGAGCCCCGGCCAAGGCCGGGGCTCGAGTCGAAGGGTCATCATCTTGGGTTTACAAAGGGATTTCGATCCGACATAATGGCGCCACTCCGACGAGGTCAAGCATGGCAAGATCGAAGCAAAATAACGAAGCGCGCCTGCAAGAATTGCTCGGCGCGGCCAAGCAAATGAACATCGAGGTGCGCACCGAGAAACTGTTTCGGGAGGTTGGCTACCGGGTCCACAGCGGACGCTGCCGCGTCAAAGGCCAGGATCTGATTATCATCGACCGCAACGCGCGGATCGACGATCAGATCGATTTTCTTGTGTCGGAATTAGCCCAGCGTTCTAACGAAAAAATTCCACCGCACCCACAGGCAGAAAAGCCCGTGAAGGGCTAAACCCCGCCGCTTCGGTATACCGGCTAATATGATCAGTGAACCCGGATCTTCTTCGCCGCCTCGATTCCGAGCGAGAACTCGTCCTGTCCAACCTTGAGGCTCATCGTCCCAAGAGAAGGGGCGACGTCGAGGATGCGAACCTTGGTTCCAGGGACCAAACGGTGCTCCTGGAGGAAGCCCAGCAACCGGGCATCTCGTTCGCCTCCTTCCGTAATGTAGTCGAGTTCGACCTCTGTTCCCGCAACGACACTATTCAGGGGACTCCCTACCTTCTTCTGCGCCCGCTTCGAGTCCTTGTCGGGAATCAGATTGCCATGTGGGCAAGTCGTGGGATAACCCAGCAATTTCGCCAGTCGATCCTCCACTTCCTGGGATACCGCGTGTTCGAGACGGTGGGCTTCCTGGTGGGCTTTGACCCAATCCATGCCCAATAAATCCGTCAGAAAACGCTCAAGAAGAAAGTGGCGGCGGAGAATCCTTTCGGCCACCTGCTTCCCCTCGGCCGTTAGATGAATTTCCTTGCGCCGCAGGACCTTTAGGTAACCCTCTCGCTCCAGCCTACGCAGCGTACTTACCATCGTCGACGGGGTAACCCCCACCTCCTCCGCAACCCGAGCTGCGATTACCGGCTGGATCTCCTCTTCGAGGGCGTAGATGGTCCGAAGGTAGTCTTCGATCGCCGAGGTAATTTGGGAACGGGCCATAGCCTTGACAAAGTAATTTTATTTCACTATAGGAACTTTATAAGTTAGATGATACAAACTTTTCTAACCGGACGCAATAAGCAAGTTAACTCTTCTTCGCATATAGACTTGGCGATAGAAAAGTTCAAGCCGTGAGGAGGACAAATTCATGATCATTGCCCGCAAGAAAACGATTCGCCGGCTCTCCATAATTAATCTTCTCGCGCTTTTCTTGACCATCAGCGTCACAGAGCGTGCGTTGGCCC
>Ga0184639_10000238_pt1 | contig 19938 bp, 18 predicted proteins | sample PLM31_170_b2_FD_133155 | JGI IMG/M metagenome (GOLD analysis project Ga0184639, IMG submission 133155) | Groundwater sediment microbial communities from an aquifer in East River, Colorado, USA - PLM3-1_170_b2 | ecosystem: Environmental > Terrestrial > Soil > Riparian zone | place: USA: East...
GGCCATCGACGCGAGAAGAATCGATTCGACATGCGACGGCATGCGCTGTGGCTCGATCGGGGGCACCGCCGGCGGCGAGTCAACGAAAATGATATCGTATTCAGAGCGGATTTCTGCGAAGAACGTGCCGAACTGCTCGTCGTCATAATATTCGCCGAGGGGTCCCCTCGGCTCGCCGCTAGGAATGACGGTCAGCAGCGGAATGGACGTCATCCGCGACGCGTCCCGAACGGTCGCGGTGCGCCGAAGGACGTCGAAGAGTCCCGGAGCCCGCGTCACTCCGAGTAGTGAATGAAGGGAAGGACGGCGAAGATCGCCATCAAGCAGGAGGGTTCGTTTCTGGAATATCGTCGCGGTGACGATCGCCAAAAGGGAGCAAATCGTGCTCTTTCCCTCCCCGGTCCCCGCGCTGGTCACGATGTATGAGCGCGCCCTGTCGGATCCGGACTTCTGTTGTCGGTAGAGGTTTTGCAGGAGACGGCGGGTCTCCGTGATATAGGGGGCGTCGACGCTGAACCCGTCGAGGAGGTTCTTGTTTGCGTGCTTGGAGTGGTTCACGGAGAGCCGCTAGGGCCGCAGCCCGAGAGTCGCGCTTGGCGTAGACCGATTGGCCACCACGACTGCGTCGACCGCGAAGTAAATGCAGGTCAGCGCCAGCACCGCGATCACGGCAAGCGGAGCCCAGTGAGTCTTCAGGTAGCTGCCGGGCCGCGACCAGCCTTCGATGCGTGGAATCGTGCCGATGACCCGAAGGCCGAACTCGCTTTCAACCTGCTCCAGCGATCGGAGAACCAATGCCAGTCGTTCCCCGGCGAAGACGATCCCGCCGGCGAGGATGGGGCCCAGCAGCGCCGCGATCCCGAAGATCTTGAGCGGCTGGGGGGAGGCGGCAGTGAAGGGCAGCAGCGGAGGTTCCACGATGTCGAGGCGAAGGCCCAGGGTGCTTGTAGCGAGCGCCTCAGAGAGTCTCGATGACGTGGCCTCCTTCTGCAGTGTCACCAGTAGCTCACGGCTCGCCTGGAGATCCGCCCTCAATCGTTGGAGCTCCATCTCTTCGCGGGGCGATCGTTCCACGCTCCGCAAGTACGTGTCGATCATCGCGGAAAGGCGGTCCCGCCTCTCCTTCAATGACCCCAATACCGCGCTGTCCAGGGCGATACCGGCCGCTGCGGACCGGGCTCCTTTGGAGAAGTCCCCCGGTAATGCTTGCGCTAGCTCGTCGATCTCCGCGAACAGAGCCTGACGGGAGGCAGCGATTCGCGTCTGTATCTCCTCGCTTTCCGATTGACTGTCAAGACCCGCGCGGAACAGAGACAGCCCGTAGCTCACCTCCAGTTCGCCCAGACGTGCGGTCCACTGCGCGGCGCGCGGACTCGTCAACTCGGGAACCGGCGCGTCTCCCGCCCTCGACCGCCATTCATCCCTTCCCGCTTGAATTCGAAGGCGAAGCTGCTGCATCTCTTCATCGCTGGACCTGTGGACGCCACGAGCGTAGTTCAGATTCTGAGCCGTGATCGGGCCTGACGCGAGGCCCTCACGGAGGCTGGATTCTTGGAAGGTGCGAAGGGCGTGCTCGGCCTTACGCAGCCGGTCTTCGTATACCGCGATCTGATCGTTGCTGAATTCGCCCCGCGCCTGAACGCTCGCCAGGGTCGATCGTCGACTCTCCTCGACGAGAGCGTCGCCGATCATCCCGGCGAGTTTGCGCGCCGATTGGGGGTTGCGATCTGTGACGACGATCCGGATGAACGAGGCCGGGCCCGGTGAAATGGAAATCTTCTTTCCTATGCGATTGATCGAGATCCGGAGCGCGTACTCCTCCGCGGTGACTCCGCGCCAGCGTTTCGAGGCCTCGCTGGCTTGCAGTAGCAGCACGGGATCCCGGTTCATCCCGAGCCGCTGCACGATATCGGCGAGAAAGGCGCGGCCCCGAATCTTGCTTTCCACCTTCAAGATGCGCTCGCGTGGATCGAGGCGATCACGGTCGGAGCGTACCAACGGCTCGAGCGCAGAGGACATCTGGGTGGTCTCGTCCACCGCGACGACGATTTGGGACTCGTACAAAGGCGTGCTGTTCTTATAGTAGATCGCGGCAGCGCACAGGCTGAGTTCGAGCGACAGGATGATCGGCCACGTGTAACGCCGCACCGTCCACAAGAGCTCGCGAAGATCAATGGATTGTCCCTGGGGCTCCAAGGCGCGCTCCGAACCGGAAATCAATTGTTGTTGCTGATGATCAAAATGGACGTCGTAAGGCCGATGACCGTCCCCAGCAGCCCGAGTGCCCCAAACAGGCCGAAAGCCCGCGGCTGTCGCGGCAAGTGAACCGTGTCTCCCGCCTGGAGTTCCGGATTGCCCACAAGGCTAGCGCCGGAAAAGTAGTCGTTCATGTTCACCTTTATGCTCACCACTTCGGCTCCGCTTAGGCGAACAATTTCAACTGATTTGAAATCGGCATCGGGACTCGGCCCGGAACGGATGAGAGCCCGTACCAAGTCGGGGGCCTCGGCGAGTGGCTGCGGACCCTGCAATCCGACGGCGCCAAACACGTAGACGACGCTTGCCACCATCCCCTTACCGGTGACTCCCCGCCGTGGAACACGGACCGTGTCTCCTGGACGAAGGCGATGCAGGGATGCGAAATCCGAAGCCCGCACTGCGGCAGCGACATCGACGATATTTGGGGCCGTCTGCGCCTCCGAGAGAATTTCCACTACCGAGAGGTCGGCGTCCTCGGTCGGCCCCCCTGCCTTGGAGATCGCCTCCCAAGCGGTGGGAGGCTGGACGAAATTGTAGGAGCCCGGGAGCAGGACGGCCCCGAGCACGAAGTACTTGCTCGAGGATGCTTCCAGGACCGTAACGGTGACCAGGGGTACACTCCGCGAGACTAGGGAAACACGGCGGGAGACGTCGGTCGCGATTTCGCTCGTGGTGCGTCCTGCCGCGTTCACACCACCGATCACGGGCAGCCTGATCGTCCCACCCACTTCCACCGTATACTGCCCGGAAATGTCCTTCCTCCCCGCCACGTCAACTCGGAGCAGATCTCCCACAAGGACTTGATAGCGGGCCGAGCTGGGTGCGGTCTGCGAGCGTGCATCCGGAGCGATCGCGGAGAGCGCCAAAAGGCCGATGAGGGAGCTGCCCAGAACGGCGAGCAACGCCCCCGTGGGTCGGTGACCGGCTTCGAACCGGACCAGTTTCATGATCGCGCGTGGCAACATAGAGTTAGACGAGTCTAGCATCGGCCCTATCAAGTGTCAATCAACCCCCAGATAGCGCGCTATTTCGGCCGCGATCCGCTCGCCCGCGTGGCCGTCCCAGAGCGCCGGGCAACGCGGTTCGGGCGTCCGCCCGGCCAGCAGTTCCTCAACGGCCGGCTGGATCGAGGCCGGATTCACGCCCAGAAGCTGGTTCGTGCCTTCGGAAATCGTGATCGGACGTTCTGTGTTTTCGCGGAGCGTCAGGCACGGGATACCCAGAGCCGTGGTCTCCTCCTGGATTCCGCCGCTGTCGGTGAGAAGAAACCGGGCCGTCGCCATGAGGCTGAGGAAATCCAGGTAGCCGAGCGGCTCACTGAGGAGGAAGCCCTCCCCTGGCTTGAACCCGATCCGCTCCAGCCGCTCCCTGGTACGAGGGTGAACGGGAAACAGGATCGGGAGACGAAGCGAAAGCGCCTGCAGGGCGGTCAGGAAGTTCAACAGGGGTTCAGGACGATCCACGTTGGCGGGGCGATGCAGCGTGACCAGCCCATACGACCGATCTTTGAGCCCAAAGCGCTCCGCCGTGCGCCGCCTCCGCGCTTCCGGGAGATGGCGCTTCAAAGTGTCGATCATGGGATTTCCGACCAGATACACCTTGGATCGCGGGATTCCCTCGGCGGCGAGATTTTCTAGCGCATCGGGCGAGGTCGCGAAGAGAAGCTCCGAGACCGCGTCCGTGACGAGGCGATTGATCTCCTCGGGCATGCTCCGGTCGCGGCTTCGAAGCCCCGCCTCCACGTGTGCCACGGGAATCCCGCGCTTTACCGCGACCAGGCTGCAGGCCATCGTCGAGTTGACGTCCCCCACCACAACGACGAGCCGCGAATCGCGGTCGTCGAGGAGCTCATCGAACGCGATCATGATTCGGCCCGTCTGGCGCGCGTGCGTGTCGCTCCCCACATCGAGATCCCGATCCGGCTTCGGCAGCCCGAGTTCCGTGAAGAAGACGCGGGACATCTCCTCGTCGTAGTGCTGTCCGGTATGGACGAGGAACGGACGGATGTCCGGATAGACGCGCAAAGCTTCCAGGATGGGTGCGATCTTCATGAAGTTCGGACGAGCACCAACCACACACACGATTTCTGTCATGCCCTCCCCCACCCCCAGGCAGCCGCCGCGGAGGCCAACGCAACCGCGACGATGGACACGAGCATGTTTCTGCCGAAGTGTCCAAGCCGGATTCCGATGGAGCTACCCGCGATGAAACTTTCCGCCATGGTCGCAGCGAACCCGGCCGCCGCCGCCACGGCTGCTTGCGCGCCTCCGTGGAGCAGACCCGTGATCACCGCGCTCCAGCCGATCAGGAGCGCGCCGAGGGCCGCTGCGCCTACCCCGGCCATGCTGAGGCCGCCCAGCGACCCGTGGGAGGCTCGCTCCAAGCGGAAACCCTGCAGGCGCACTACCCGTCCTCCGACCAGAGGGCCTGTTTCGGTTGCGGCAGTATCGGCAAACGCGGCAGCGATTGCGGCCACATAGGCGAGGGCGAGCGAATGCGTTTCGGCACCCAGGATCGCGCAGATGCCGAGGAGCGCGGGGAGACCGAGCTTAGCCAGGACGTGACGGACGCCGCGCCGTCCCTGATCCGCCTCCGCTGATCCGGTCGCCTCCTTGCGCGCGCGGCCCCATCGCGTCAAGGCTCCTGCTCCGAGCACAAAGATCGCGAGCGGCAGAAGCGCCCCGGGGCCGAGCCCCAGAATCACGAGCGAGGCGACCGCGAGCCCGGCGAGCGCTCCCGAGCGTGTTCCCTGCCTGGTCGCGATCACGATGGCCGCCCCGCCCGAGGCGAGCGCGAGTGCGGTCAGCGTGCGCGGGTCGAGCATCAACTCATGCCAAGAAATGGTACGCGGTCGCGACGGCGAGAGGGATCGTCACGTTATCCCAACCCGACGGGGTGAGGGACTCCGCGGCAGCGCCGACAAAGCCGCACCCGAGGCCCATCCGCCAGGGGAAGGATCCGCCATCCGTTCCTGCCGCGATGATCCCCGCGCCGACCGCCGCCACCACGAAAAACGCGGCGGAACCTTCTACGGTCCGACCGTGCCCAAAGCCGAGAAATCGCCGCTGCCCATACCGGGCCCCCACGGTTGCCGCGATCGGATCGGCGAACGCGAGCGCCACGATTCCGGCCAGGATCGCCTGCCGCCCGGCATCCTGCCAGAAGAGGAGGTACACCAGAACGATTCCGAGCGGAAACGTCCAAAGGCCTCTCGCTTCCGCTCGGGTATTGGCCAGTCCCGGCATCAGCAGAGCCGCGCTCTTGGAGGAGTTCAGGACGACGAAGAGCGCGGGCGGCAGAATCGCCCAGGCAAGGTGATGGAACAGCGGTGTCACGATCAGCGTCCAGGCGCCCACCGCGGCGTGGAGCGCCTTGCGCCGGGATGACGGCGAGGTCCGGCCGATCGCCGGGACTCGGCGGGAGAGGAGCGCAAGCGCCCCCACCGCGAGAAGCGAGAGAAGCACGAGGCTTGGATCATGGAACGAGGCTGGCACGGGCAGACTCTAGTCGGCCGCGCCAGGGGAGTCAAAACGTATCCCCGTCATCGGATCCAAGCGCCGGTGGCTCCTCCGTCCGGGCCCGCATGCTTCCCGTTGGTGATTCGGTCGTCGTCGAGACGCGGTTCTTTCCAGCCTGCTTCGCGGCATAGAGTGCGACGTCCGCCCCCTCGAGCAACTCGCCGGCGGTGATCCCATTCTCGGGATAGGTAGCCACCCCGATGCTGACGGTGATCACTCCGGGCGCGACGAGGGGAAAGGCGGTGCTCTCCACCGTCTGCTTGACGCGGTCGGCGAGCACGCACGCACCCTCCGGGGCGGTCTGGGGAAGGATCACCACGAACTCGTCCCCGCCATACTTCGCGACGAGATCGATGGAGCGCGCTTCGCGGACGAGGATCTGAGCCACCGTGCGCAGCACCTCGCTTCCACGCAGGTGCCCGTTCCGGTCGTTATAGCGCTTCAGGTTGTCCACGTCGAGCATCAGAACCGAGAAGCGCTGGCTGAACCTCGCGGCGCGCTTCACCTCCCGGCGGAGCGCCATCTTCAGGAATCGGTAGTTGTAGACCTGCGTGAGGTCGTCCGTCACCGCGAGCTGTTCCGCGTGCCGGTAGAGCTTTCCGTTCTCGATGGCGATGGCGGTCTGGTTCGCGAGCAGCGAGAGGATGCGCAGGTGGCGCATGTCGAAGGGCGTAGCGTCGAGTCGGTTCACCGCCACGAGAACCCCGAGCACGGCGTCGCGCACTTTAAGCGGGGCCGCCAGCACGGAAGCCGTCCTCAGCCCTGGCAGGGAGTCGATGCTCGGGTGATAGCGGGGGTCCTGGCCGACGTCAGGCACATGGACCGGCTGCCCTTCGAGGAGGACCCAGCGAGAGATGCCGGCATGGCTGGGCAGCTCATAGCGTTCGAGATTGTGGAGCTGGCCGTCGGAAGAGACCCTGCGAGCGAATTTGCGGATTCTGCCGCTGTCGACGGTGACGAGGAAGACGGCCTGAGCCTGAAGCATCTGCAGGGCGCAGCTCAGCACCGAATCGAAGATCGTCTCCTGGGCCCGGCCGCCATTGATCAGGCTGGTAATTTCCTGGAGGGTGGCAAAAAACAGTTCGTTCCCTGCAAGGTCATCCGTTGCAGGTTGCACGGTTTTGCGGCCCTGGGATTCCACGGCGAGGAACAGAAAGCAATCTCCGTGCCCCGGGAGACCGCTATAAGTTATTCCTGAATAGAGCGAGGTGGTTAAGAAACCTACGTGTGGCGAAGGCGAACACGAGGACGATCCCCGCCGGAATGTACCAGTAGGCCCTCCAGCCGCCCGGGAGACCGGAGCCGATGCGGATGAACACGGCGAGGAGCACCAGGTCGGCCGCCACGACCGCTCCGCTCACCAGCATAGTGGCGAGCCTGGCGGCTCGGCGCTCGGTCCAGCGGAATTTGCTCTGGCTCGGGGTCATGAGCAAGTGGTGCGCCCGAAGGGATTCGAACCCCTGGCCTTCTGCTCCGGAGGCAGACGCTCTATCCAGCTGAGCTACGGGCGCGACACGAGCGGTACATTCTACCGTAGCTCATGCAGGAGGTACAGATCATCAGATGGTTGGCGGCGGCGCCACGCCGTCGGAGTACTGCGCCACGATCACCGTGACGTTGTCCGGGGCGCCTCGCGAGAGCGCCATCTCGATAAGGGCGCCGCATGCCCCCTCGCTCTCGCGCTCCCCCTCGAGAACGTGGACGATCTCCTCGTCGCCGAGCACCGCATTGAGCCCGTCCGTGCACACGAGGAGTCGGTCGCCGGGCTTGAGGAGGAGGTGGTGGGTCTCCCCCCGCATCCAGCCTCCGGATCCGCCGATCACATTCGTGAGCACGTTTCTCCGGGGATGCTGGGCCACTTCCTCCTGTGGGATCGCGCCGGCATCCGCGAGATTCTGGGCGAGCGTGTGGTCGTGGGTGATGCGGCGGAGGTCTCCTTCGCGGTAGAGATAGGCCCGGGAGTCGCCGACGTGCACGACGAACAGATCCCAACCGACGCTGTAGGCGCAAGTGAGCGTCGTGCCCATTCCGGCCTTGCTCGGATCCGCCGCCACCGCTCGGGAGAGCGCCGCGTGCATCCCGGCGAGGTAGGCCTTCGTGCGATCAAGGAAGGCCTGAATTTCAGACTCGCGCGTGGAGGGATCGTCGAGCTGGAGTAGCCATTTCGGTGCGCGGAGCACGAGCCGGAACGCCTCGGTGAGGGCGCTCCGGCTCGCCACCTCGCCCGCGGCCATTCCGCCCATTCCGTCCGCCACCGCCATGATGTACCCGCCCCCGCTGAACCCCGAGGGCAGCTCGGTTTCAGGGATGTTGCTGTCGAGACGCTCCAGGACCCGACCGGTGCGGTAGACGAGATACGCATCCTCGTTGTTCTTCCGCACCTTGCCTTGGTCGGTCCTCGCCGCGATGTCCAGAGAGGGGGAAGGCATGGTCGAGGCGGTCCCTCCTGGATGGCGTGCCGGCGAATTCCGGTCCGCGCCACCCGGTTTGACTCGATGAACTTCCAGCCCGAACAGGTCGGAGTCTAGAGCGTACCGCCGCTCCGGTAAAGCCCCGAACCCATCGGTGTCCGGCCGCTCAAGAGCGGTGCCCCGCTCGATCGCGACGGGCCCGCGCCACGACGGCGAGGTCTTTGTCCCCGCGGCCCGAGAGGTTGACCACGACGAGGCGATCCCGCTCGATGCCTCCTTCACGCGCCGCCCGCGCCACGTGCGCCAGAGCGTGCGCGGGCTCGAGCGCCGGCAGGATCCCCTCGGTTCTCGCGAGCAGATCAAACGCGTCAAGCGCCTCCTCGTCGGTGGCGGATTCGTAGCGGATCCGCCCGGCGGCCCCGAGCGCCGCGTGCTCCGGCCCGACGGCCGGATAATCGAGCCCGGCCGAGATCGAGTGGGTCTCCCGAACCTGCCCCGCCAAATCTTGAAGCACGAGCGTCCGGGTTCCGTGCAACACGCCGATAGAACTCTCGGCGAAACGGGCCGCGTGCCGACCTGTCCCGATGCCCTCTCCGCCGGCTTCCACGCCAACCATCCGCACCTCGGCGTCGCCCAGGAACGCGTGGAAGAGGCCGATCGCGTTGCTCCCGCCGCCGACGCAGGCCACGAGCAGATCGGGAAGGCGGCCTTCGGCGGCCACGATCTGGGCGCGGGCTTCGCGCCCGATGACCGATTGGAAATCGCGAACCATCGTGGGATAGGGGTGAGGGCCGAGCACCGAGCCGAGCAGGTAGTGCGTGGTCCGCACGCTGGCCGACCAATCGCGCATGGCCTCGTTGATCGCGTCCTTGAGCGTCCGGCTCCCCGAGCGAACGCCGCGGACTTCGGCGCCGAGGAGTCGCATCCGCTCGACGTTCGGGCGCTGGCGCCCCATGTCCACTTCCCCCATGTAGACCACGCACCCGAGCCCGTACCGGGCGCTCGCCGTGGCCGCGGCGACGCCGTGCTGCCCCGCCCCGGTTTCGGCGATGATCCTCGTCTTCCCCATTCGCTTCGCGAGGAGCGCCTGGCCGATCGCGTTGTTGAGCTTGTGGGCGCCGGTGTGGAGCAGATCCTCGCGTTTCAAGTAGACGCGGAAGAGTCCCACGGCGGCCGCAAACCGCGACGCCGAGAGAAGCGGTGTGGGGCGACCCGCAAAGTCCCTCAGCTCGCGATCTAGCTCCGCCTGGAATCCGGGGTCGAGACGCGCGTCCTGGTACGCCGCCGCCAGCTCGAGGACCGGCGTGAGGAGCGTCTCGGGCACGTAGATTCCGCCGAACTCGCCGAAGCGACCGCTCCCCGGCGCGTAGGAGGAGGTGCTGTCCCCGGCCGCGCTCACGAGCGCTTCGGCCGTTCCCGATCCGCCGCGCGGATCCGCTCGATGAAGTCGCGGACCTTTCCGGGGTCCTTCCGCCCGACCTCGGTCTCGAGCCCGCTCGAGGCGTCCACGCCGAAGGGGCGGATTTCGAGGATCAGCGGCGTCACGTTTTCCGGCACGAGTCCCCCCGCCACGATCAACCTCCGTCCGAGATCCACGCAGCGCTTGGCCCAGGCCCAGTCCGCCTTTCGCCCCGTGCCGCCCGCCCTGGCCTCATCGTGCGCGTCCAGCAGGTAGGTCCGGAGCGGAACCATGGGAAGCTCCAGAGGATCGGGAAGCTGGGCGGCGCGGACCACGTGCCAGACCTCGCGTGCCGACTCCGGCGTCGATTCCATCCACCCCGCGACCTGCACGGCGTCGGCGCCGATCGCGCGCGCCGCCGGTTCCACGATTTCGGGCGGTTCCTGAGCGAAGACCGCGACCAGCTGGATCCCGTCCGGGAGGGCGGCCCGGATCGCGGTGGCGCGATCGATCGATACGCGCCGCGGGCTCTCGGTCAAGATGACGCCGATGTAGTCCGCGCCTGCCTCGGCCGCCATGCGCGCGTCCTCGGGCCGGGTGACGCCGCACACCTTGATTCGAGTCCTCATGACTTTCCGCCCTCCGCCGATCGCGGGCCCCCGCTCCCGCCGATGAGCGCGCGGAGCGCGTCGCCCGGCGACTCGGATCGGAGCAGGAACTCCCCGATCAGAACGGCGTCGGCGCCCCCGCCGGCGAGAACGTCCAGGTCGGCGCGCTCCCGGTAGCCGCTCTCGGCCACCCGAACGCGGTCCGGTGGTATCCGGGGGAGGAGCCGCTCGGCCCACCCCCGGCGCACCTCCAGCGTGCGCAGGTTCCGATTGTTGACTCCGATCCCGCCCTCGATCTCGAGCGCGCGGTCCAGCTCCCGCTCCTCGTGAATCTCCACCAGGAGGTCGAGGCCGATCTCGGATGCGAGCGCCGCGTAGTCGCGAAGCTGGGCAGGGGGCAGGAGCGCCACGATCAGGAGGGCCGCGTCGGCGCCGGCGGCGCGGGCGGCGTAGAGTTGACGCTCGTCCACGACGAAGTCTTTGAGTAGCACCGGAACGGTCGCCTTTTCCCGCACGCGGACGAGGTGCTCGATCGAACCCTGGAACCGCGACGGTTCGGTGAGAACGGAGAGTGCCGCCGCCCCCGCCTTCGCGAACATTTCCGCAAGGCCGCCCGGGTCGTACTTCTCGCGGAGCACGCCCGCACTGGGAGAGGCCCGCTTCACCTCCGCGATCACACGGAGCGGCTCCCCGGCCCCGCGGCGGAGCGCGGCCAGGAATCCCCGAGCGTCCCCACTCCGGGCCTCCGCCCGGTCCCTGAGCTCCGAGAGGGACACACGCCTCTCTTCGCGCTTCAAATGCTCCCGCCGCTCGTGCGCCATGGATGACAGGAAATCCATCTAGCGGGCTGCCGAAGAATGGGCCGTGAAGATGGAATTGTCCTCGAACGCGGCCCGGCGGTGAAATGAGAGGGGCCCTGCGCAAATCGGAGCTTTCGTCCTGGCCTTCGCGGTCCGCCTGGCCGCTTTCACAAGCCGCCACAGGGTTGCGGCGCGCGTTCTCATCCCGTCCCCGGCTCGAGGTTCTTCATGCGAACCAGATTGTAGACCGCGGTCGTGAAAGTGAACATCCACCCGACGCGATCCGCCCGGCCGTCGATCGTCTCCGCGCATCGTACCCTCCTTGGGCCAGGAGCGCATCGTACACCACGCAGATCGAAAACGAACCCTCGGATCAGGTGCTTCTGAGCAGCCTGCCCTCGGGCTGCCCGGGTGAGCTATGGGTATCGGTGAGTCCCTGTGCTCCTGAAGCGGGAGGCCTCGCGGGAGAACGTGAAGCGGAGCTATCGACTCTACCGGGAGGAAGGGCTATCTTTGCAGCGTCCCTGGGCGGCGGCGCCGCGTCGCAGAATCCAGTTGTCGGCTGCTAGTGTGATGACACAGAAGTTCCTTGACATGTATCAACGGGTCGGTTATCCCTCGAATTGGAAGGAGGGACCCACCCATGAGGCCGAGAAGGAACTCCGTGGTGGTGGCGGCGCCCGTGCGGACGCTGCTCGAACAATGGTCGCGAACTCGAGCGGGGCGGCATGATCTGGCCTTCCGAGCGGAGATCGTCTTGACGGCGGCGGGAGGTGTGAACGACGTTCAGATTGCGCTCCGCCTGCGAACCACGAGGCCCACCGTCGCCAAGTGGCTGAGTCGGTTCCGCAAGCTGGGTCCGGATGGCCTGCACGACGAAGTCCGTTCGGGCCGCCCCCGAACGGTGTGGGAGCAGCAGGTGGCCGAGATTGTTCACCGAACCCTGCACGCCAAACCGGCCGACGCCACGCACTGGAGCACCCGATCGATGGCCGAAGACGGCGGCGTCAGCCGGGAGACGGTCCGGCGGATTTGGAGTGCCTTCGGCCTCCAGCCCCACCGCAGCGAAACGTTCAAGCTCAGCACCGACCCGCTCTTCGTGGAGAAGGCACGGGACATCTGCGCCCTCTATCTCAACCCCCCGGACCTGGCCCTGGTGCTCTCGGTCGACGAGAAGAGTCAGATTCAGGCGCTCGAGCGGACGCAGCGACTCCTCCCCATGCGGCTCGGCCATCCCGAGCGACGAACCCACGACTACCATCGCCACGGGATCGCCAGCCTCTTCGCCGCACTCGATGTGGCCAGCGGCGAGGTGATCGGAAAATGCTACGCCCGCCACCGCCATCGGGAGTTCCTGAGGTTTCTCCGGCTCCTCGACAGCCAGGTGCCCTCCGAACTCGACGTCCATCTCGTCCTCGACAACTACGGGACCCACAAGCACCCCCGCGTGCGCCGATGGCTGGCCCGCCATCCCCGCTATCACACGCACTTCACCCCGACGGGCGCCTCCTGGCTCAACCAGGTGGAACGGTGGTTCGCCACCCTAACCCAGAAGCAGATCCGCCGAGGATCCTTCACGAGCGTCCGAGACCTGATCCTCAAGATCAACCGCTACCTCCAGCTCTACAACGACAACCCGAGACCCTTCACCTGGACAAAATCAGCGGAGGACATCTTCGAGACCATGTACGCTATGTGCAAAGATATTTCCAAGTCACGACACTAGTTGGCACTCGTCGCGACCTGGGCAGGGGCCTTCGCCGGATTTGTTCCACAAACCTAGGGCTCAGACGTATGGATGGTCTTGCTGGCAAAGTGAAGAGGACACTGGTCCAGTTCTGGGAACACCGGCGGCAGCGAGTTCACCTGGCCCCGCTTTACTCGCCTGACGCCAACGATCTCGACCTTCAACACCATCTCCACGAAGCCATGGAGTGGCTGAAGCGGGCTCAGGATGCCGGCGCCGACCGTGGCGTTTCCTATGGAGTGTTCTTCGGCCAGGATTTTGATGTCAGCTACCCGGAGACAACCGGCTACATCTGCCGGACCTTTGTCGAACAGGAGCAACTGACGGGGGACGTCGACCTTCTCGAACGTGCCGTTGCAATGGCGAACTGGGAGATCGCCATCCAACTCCCCGAGGGTGGGGTGATGGGTGGCAAGCTCAGCACACAGCCCACCCCAGCGGTGTTCAACACCGGCATGGTTCTCCTTGGGTGGAGCGCATTGATCCAACGAACAGGTGAAGACTGTTTCAAGCAAGCTGCGAGGCGCGCCTCCGGCTGGCTCGTATCGATGCAGGAGCCCGATGGCAGATGGATCCGCGGAACTTCCAGTTTCGCCGCGTCTGAATCAACACTCTACAATGTTAAGGCCGCTTGGGGGCTGTGCGAAGCCGGAGCTGCCCTGGGCGAGGAACGTTTCATTCAGGCAGCCTTGCGCAATGCCGAGTTCTGTCTCTCACGCCAAAGGCCGAACGGGTGGCTACCCGACTGCTGCCTTTCAGACCCGCTCGCGCCGCTCCTACATACACTCGCGTACAGCATGCAAGGATTGATCGGAATTGGAAGAATCACCGGCCGAGGCGATCTTATCGAGGGTGCGCGACTTCTTGCCGACGCACAGCTTCGCATCATGCGGGCCGACGGCTTCATCCCGGGGCGGCAGTATTCTGACTTCTCTCCCGCGGCCGATTGGTGCTGTCTGACCGGATCGGCTCAGACGTCGACCGTCTGGAGTGAGCTCTACCTCCTCACGCATGAGGAGAAGTACCGGGCGGCGGTCCGTAGAGTGAATCGCTACCTGATGGCACGGCACGACATCCGCAATCCGGACCTCCGCTTGCGTGGAGGCGTTCCAGGGTCTTGGCCGGTCTGGGGCGACTACGGTCGGCTATGCATTCTCGACTGGGCCACTAAGTTCCTAGTTGACGCGCTCGCACTCGAAGAGAAGATCTCGAGGTGATGGGCACCCACTTCATTGCCGTACCAGCCCAGGCGAGCGTCGTGGCGGAACTCGGCGCTCTTTCGCCCGCCAATCCTTTCGCAACTGCCGCCTTCTTCGAATCCAGGTGCCAGGTTGGCTACGCTACCTGGGTGCTGGGGCTGAGAGACGATGCCGGGGGGCTCGAGTGCGGATGCGGGGCGTTCCTTAGCAGAGGGAGACTAAACCGCACGCTGGAAATCCAGTCGCTTCCCGCGGTGGGTGCGGATAGCTCCTTCTGGGGTGGCCTGCGCGAGTTCTGCCGACATCACGGTGTCACGAAGCTAGAACTCGGCACATTTGCCTCGCCGCCGGGTGTAGTGGTTCCTGTCTTCGGCACTCACTGCACGCGAAGGAGCCGCTGCGAGTTCGTCATCGGCCTCGGCGGCGATCTAGCTGGCATGCTTAATAGGGGACACAAGTACCGCGTGAAGAAAGCGCAGAAAGCTGGCTTCGTGGTGCGGCGGACAAGGTCAGCCGAAGCTGTGAGCGTGCATCAATCGCTCATGAACCAATCAATTGACCGACGGCGAGACCGGGGGGAAATGGCGAGGCCGATCGGGCCGTCACCCGAGCATATCGCATTTCTTCAATCCGGTGCCGGAGACCTATTTCAGGCAGTCCGTAACGGAACTGTGCTGTCCAGCGTCTTAGTGCTGCGCGCACCGGAGGGTGGCTATGATCATTCCTCGGGAACGTCACCGGAAGGGATGGCGATGGGTGCCTCGCACTTCCTCATCCATAGCATCGCCAGTCAATTGAGTGCCGACGGTGCAAAGGTATTCAATCTCGGTGGGGCGGATGAGGATACAGGCTTGGCGCACTTCAAGGAAGGTTTCGGAGCGGCGCGGGTGTCCCTGCCGTCGGCCAGTTGCGATATCGGACCATCGTGGAGGCGATGGGCAGGGGGGGCGATCGCCCTTGTTCGTTCCTCGTGGGAGGCGCTGCCGCGCTTGCTGGCGAACCGAATATCGCAAATGATCGTCTACTCGGCGGACACCAGCACAGTGCGCGCGCCAGAACCACGAGACGGTCTTGCGTTTCAGGCGCTGACGCCGGAGGACTTGCGCTCCCTCTCAGGCTGGGATGACACTTTACGCTCGCGCCAATTGGACCGCCTGAGTCGCTTCGGTACCAGCTACGCCTACGCCGTGCTCGCGGACGGACAGCTCGCACACGTATCCTGGCTCCTGCCACCCTCCGCGATTGAAAGGGATCCGCCACGGGTCGTCAAAGCACGAGCGGGCCTAGCCGAAATAACCGGCTGTGAGACATTGCCCGAATTTCGCGGCCGCGGAATATACGGCTTCGCGATCCGCAACTTGGCCGAGGTGGCACGAGGGCAGGGAGTACGCCGCGTCTACATGAAGACTGCAGCTGAGAACAAGGCATCGCAGTCGGGGATCGAGAAGGCAGGGCTGGAGCGCGTGGGATGGGCCATACTCATCACTTTACCAGTAACCCAGCGACTGGTGGTATGGCGTCGCTTCCGATGAACGACTTTCCAGTAGATCAAGCGTGTGGCATCATCGCCCCCGCCCGACCAGCGTGCCGTCCACCGTGAAGTCGAAAACGTACCCTCAGATCAGGGGCTTCTCGGCAGCCTGCTACCCTCCCCCCATTCCTTGGACCGCGCCGCGTAGCACTCCAACGTGGCCGCGGCTGCGCCCGAATCGAGCGCGCGTTCCGCCAGGCGGGCCGCGTCCGCAAGGCTTGGCGCAAGCTCCACGACCCAGATTGCGGCGGCGGCATTCAGCACGACCGCGTCGCGCCGGGGACCTCGGGCGCCTGCGAGCAACTCCCGGATGATCTGGGCGTTTTCCGATGCGCCTCCCCCTTGGAGCGCCGCCGAGGGCGCCGGCGTGAGTCCGAGCGCCGCCGCGTCGATTTCGATCGGCCGCGGCGCTTGGCCGTCCTTGACGAGGAGCGCCTCGTTTCCCGCCTCGAGGGAAAGCTCATCGAGCCCGCCGGCGCCGTGGACCACGAGCGCGCGCTTGACCCCGAGGGAAGCGAGTACCCGCGCCATGGTCTCGACTCGCCCGCGATCCGGAACGCCCAGGAGCTGGTGCGTCGCCCCGGCCGGGTTCGCCAGAGGACCTAGCCAGTTGAAGAGCGTGCGCACGCCCAGGGCCTGCCGGACCGCCGCCACGTTCCGCATCGACGGGTGAAACCGGCGCGCGTAGAGGAAGCAGAAGCCGGTCTCCATCAGCGCCCGGCTCGCTCCCTCGGGACCGACCTCGATCGTGACGCCGAGCGCCTCCAGCACGTCCGCGCTTCCGCAGCGGCTCGAGACCGAGCGGTTTCCGTGCTTCGCGACCCGCGCCCCAGCCGCCGCGGCCACGAAGGCGACGGCCGTGGAGATGTTGAAGGTCCCCGCCCCGTCTCCTCCGGTGCCACACGTATCGAGGAGCGGGCCGGGTACGGAGGGGAACGGAACGGCCTCGGCCCGGAGCGCGTCGGCCCCGCCCGCCAGCTCCTCGGCGCTCTCCCCGCGCTGCGCCAGGGCGACCAGGAAGCCGGCGATCTGCAGCGGGTCCGATTCGCCGCGCACCATCGAGCGCACGGCGGCGGAGGTTTCCTCGCGCGTGAGACGCTCCCCGCGTAGCAGTCGCGGGAGGAGGTCTCGGATCATCGCCCGCCGGTGGCGGTCGCGGCGGGCAGGAGGAGCAGGAAGTTGCGGAGGATGTCCTTCCCGGCCGGCGTCAGGATCGACTCCGGGTGGAACTGGACGCCCCAGGTCTCGTGATCCCGATGGCGGATGGCCATGATCTCGTTCTCGGGGGTCCACGCCACGACCCGGAGAACATCCGGGAGCCCGTCCTGGGCGACAATCAGCGAATGGTAGCGCGTGGCGTGGAACGGATTGTCCACGTCGAGAAAGAGGCCCCGCCCGGTGTGGATCACCGCGGACGTCTTGCCGTGGACCAGGCGCTCGGCACGCACGACCTTCGCGCCGAAGACCTGGCCGATGCACTGGTGCCCCAGGCAAACGCCCAGGATCGGAATGGATCCCGCGTAGCGCCGCACGACGTCGCAGCTCACCCCCGCGTCCTCGGGGCGGCCCGGGCCCGGCGAGATCACGATCGCCCGCGGATTCATCGTGCCGATCTTCTCCAACGCGATCTCGTCGTTCCGGAACACGGTTGGTGTTTCCCCCAGCTCCCCGAGGTACTGAACCAGGTTCCAGGTGAACGAGTCGTAATTGTCGATCATCAGGATCATGCGTCGAATCCTCTCGCGGCGAGCCGGACCGACTCCTCGACCGCCCGGCCCTTGTTGCACGTCTCCTGCCACTCCTCGTCCGGATCGGAGTCCGCGACGATGCCGGCTCCCACGCTGCACCGCACGCGGCCGCCCTCGATGATCGCGGTCCGGATGGTGATGCAGAAATCCGCGTTCCCATGGAAGTCGAGGTATCCCATCGCGCCGGCATAGGCTCCCCGCCGGGAGGGCTCGAGCTCCTCGATGATCTCCATGGCCCGCTTCTTCGGGGCCCCGCTCACCGTTCCCGCCGGGAAGCAGGCGCGGAGCACGTCAAAGGCCCCGAGGCCGTCGCGGAGCTCCCCCTCGATATGGCTCACGAGATGCATGACGTGGGAGTACCGCTCCACGGTCATGAACTCGGTGGTTCGGACGCTTCCGATCTTGGCGACCCGGCCGACGTCGTTTCGGCCCAGATCCACCAGCATGACATGCTCCGCGCGTTCCTTCTCGCTCTCGCGAAGCTCCCGCTCCAACGCCTCGTCCTCCACCCGGCTCTTTCCACGGGGCCGTGTCCCCGCGATCGGCCGGAGCGCGATCCGCTTCGCCGTCGCGCGGACGAGAATTTCGGGCGAGGAGCCCGCGATCGAGCGGTCCCCAAAGCGGAGATAAAACATGTACGGAGAGGGATTCAGGACCCGGAGCGCACGGTAGACATCGAACGGAGAGACCGGAACCGTGGCCTCCAGGCGATGCGCGAGGACCACCTGGACGATGTCCCCGGCCCGGATGTGCTCCTTGGCGGCCACGACGGCGCGCTTATAAGCCTCTGGGCCCATGTTGCTTACGAAGCGCGCTTCACCATTCACGCGAGGGGAGGCGGGCCGCTGAGGGGCCGGCGAGGCGAGGCGCGACATCAGCTCGTCGATCGTCGCGGTCGCGTCGTGGTAGGCGCGGTCGGGGTGGTCTCCGGGACGGCTGTTGACGACGAACTTGAGCCGATGCCTGAAGTTGTCGAAGACGAGAACCACGTCGGGGAACACGAAGTGGAGATCGGGCTGATCCAGATCGTCCTCCAGCCGGGAGGCGAGCCGCTCGAGAAACCGAACGTAGTCGTAGCCCACGAGCCCGACGGCTCCCCCGCTGAACGGAGGCAGGCCGGGCACCGGCGCGGCGTGAAACTCTCCCAGGAGGGCGCGCAGCGATTCGAGCGGGTCCAGGCTTTCGACGCGCTCCGTGCGTTCCCCCCGGCGAATCTCGACGACCCCGCCTTTGGATCGGAACTCGATCGAGGGCCTGAAGCCAAGGATGGAATAGCGGCCCCACGTCTCCCCTCCCTCGAGGCTCTCGAGGAGGAACGCCGCATCCCCGCGATCCAACTTGGCGAACGCGGAGACGGGCGTGTCGAGGTCGGCCAGAATCTCCCGGGTGACCGGAACCAGGTTCGATCCGCGGGCGTAGCTCCGGTACTCCTCGAGCGTAGGGGTGATCATGCTCCCCGCTTCGCGAGGCGCCGGGCGCCCGCCCCGCGGCCCTTCGCACCGGGACGCGCGGACGCTAAGAGTTCGCGCGCCTGGAGGCGCGTGGTCTCCGTGACGCGGTCTCCAGCCAGAAGGCGAGCCACCTCGGCCTCCCGCTCGGCCGGCTCGAGGGGGCGGACCGAGGTCACGGTCCGGCCGGCACGCGACGTCTTGCTCACCTCGAAATGCAGGGCGCCGTGGGCCGCGATCAGGGGCAGGTGCGTGATGCAGATCACCTGCCTCCGTTCTCCCAGCGTTCTCAACAAGATTCCCACTTCTTCGGCCACCGATCCGCCGATTCCCTGGTCCACTTCATCGAATACGAGCACCGCAACGCGGTCGCGCTCCGCCATGATCGACTTGATGGCGAGCATCACGCGCGAGAGTTCCCCGCCCGATGCGATCCGCTTGAGCGGGCGTTCGGGCTCGCCTGGGTTGGGCTGGAACGCGAATTCTAGGGCGGGGATCGCGGTGGGGTCAATCACCGGACGGGAGCGATCGGCGCCGGCCGAGCCCACGCGGAGCGACGCCTTCCCGAATCCGAGTCGCTTGAGCCTGGATCCGACCTCGCGCTCGAAGGCCGAGAATCGATCGGCCCGATGCCCGGTGAAGGCGTCGAGCCTCAGCTCGTACGCTTGCGCCCGCTGATCGTGCGCGCGCTCCGCATCCTCGAGCGAGCGGCCTGAAGGGTCGAACGCCTTCGCTCTCTCATCGAGCTGGTCTCGAAGGCTCAAGAGCCCCGCCACGTCGGTGCGGTGTTTCCGCTTCAGTCGGTGGATGAGATCGAGCCGGTCCTCCAACGCCTCGATGTCGATCGGTTCCTCGAACGCCCGCCGCTCGATCCGCTCCAGTCGCGAATCCAACCCGGCCACATCCTCGAGAATCCGATCGGCCTCGACGGAGAGTGCCTCCGCCTCCGCCTCGATTGGAGCCAGCGTGCGGAGCGCGCGCGAGGCGCGCTTGATCCGGTCCGAGGCGCTCAACTCCTCGCCTCCGAGGAGCCCACGGGCCTCGGCAAAGCCGGAGTGGAGCCGCTCCCGGTGAATCATCCGCTCCCGGTCACGCTTGAGATTCTCTTCTTCCTCCAAGGAGAGGGCCGCGCGCCGCAGTTCCTCGAAGTCCTCCCGGATTTCCGCCTCGCGGCCCCGTTCCCGTTCCCATCGCTCGCGCGATTCCAGAAGCGAGCGCCCCTCGCCGATCATGGCCGCGCGCTCCACTTCGAGGGCGCGCCGCTCGCCCA
>Ga0184639_10000240_pt1 | contig 19908 bp, 21 predicted proteins | sample PLM31_170_b2_FD_133155 | JGI IMG/M metagenome (GOLD analysis project Ga0184639, IMG submission 133155) | Groundwater sediment microbial communities from an aquifer in East River, Colorado, USA - PLM3-1_170_b2 | ecosystem: Environmental > Terrestrial > Soil > Riparian zone | place: USA: East...
AAATTGAGCTTCTTTTACGCCGAGTAATTGGTCTAAATAAATGCCGCTGCCGATCATTCCGAGTGCAAGCCCGTCCGGTTTGGCGACGCTGGAAACATAGTTCGTCGCGATGATCGATCCTGCACCCGGCATGTTCTGCACGATGATGTTCGGGTTGCCGGGAATATGCTTGCCCATATAACGCGCGAGTAGCCGCGCGTACTGGTCATAGAGACCGCCGGAAGTGAAGCCGACGATGATACGAATGGTTTTATCTTTGTAGAAGGGTGCGGCCTGTGAAAAAGCGGTAAGCGCGGAGAGCGATAATACAGATAATATTACCGCGGCAAAAACTAACATGCGATTGCCGATGGCAGCGAGTTTCACTTCGGTCGTCATCAATCCCTCCGATCGAGTTCAGAAGATTCGCTTATACGGCAATTCGCAGATGCAGCGCAATCGCTCGCTTGACAGACTTTGCACTGAAGCACTAATTTCAACGTGATGAATCTAACTTTAGTTCCAGACCCTGTCATTATCCCCGGAGGTTCGTTTCTGATGGGCAGCGAGGCGGGGCAAGAGAACGAGCGGCCGGTCCATCGCGTGTGGGTGGATCGATTCGGCCTGGGCAAGCATCCGGTGACCAATGGTGATTACAAACTCTTTGTCGATGAGACCCGCAGAACGGCGCCGCCGTTCTGGTCCGAGCCGATGTTTTCAGATCCCGCGCAGCCGGTGGTCGGAGTGACTTGGGACGATGCGGTGGCGTACTGCGAGTGGCTGAGCGCGCGAACCGGCAGCCCATTTCGTCTGCCGACCGAAGCGGAGTGGGAGCGAGCCGCGCGCGGCGGGCTTGAAGATTCACTCTATCCTTGGGGCGATGAACCGCCGTGGGAGAAAAAGTTTTCTGGCTGCGATCCGAAAACCGGCGGTCCGGCGCGCGTCGGGGTCAACGAGCCCAACGGTTTCGGACTCTACGATATGAGCGAGGGCGTGCACGAGTGGTGTAGCGATTACTACGACTACAACTATTACAGATATTCGCCGGAACGAAATCCGCAGGGGGCGGCGTCCGGCCAGCGCCGCGCATCGCGCAGCGGTTCCTGGCGGCATCAAATCAAGTTCAGCCGCTGCGCCGCGCGCAGCTCGCTGCCGCCGAGTTTCAAGTACGCCGACTACGGTTTTCGCGTGGCGCTGACGACGGCTTGAGCCGGTTCAAATCGTTCAAACAGTTCAAGCCGTTCAAACGTCAAAACCGAAACATCCCTCAGCGCGAGGGGGGCGCAGCGCAACGAAGTCGACGGATGTTTTTCGTTTGACCGAAATGATATAGGGAGATAATTAGTGGCAAGGTGCCGCGCGCCTGATTCGCCGCGCATGGCGCAAATTGCATAGTCGAGGAAAGGAGCTTTACCATGACACGCTGGAAAATAACCTGTGGGTTTTTCATTTGCTCGATCGTTTCGTTCTTCACCGTCGCGCCGTCGCGCGCTCTCGACAATCTGCGGGTGGCTTGTCCTTCGATGAGTAGTACTTCGGTATTTTCCCTGGTCATTGCGCAGAAAGAAGGTTACTTCCGAGAAGAAGGCCTTAACGTCGAACTGCTTAGCATCCGCGGCGAGATCGCGATCCGCACGACGCTGGCGGGGGAAGTCGATTTTTTTACCAATGCCGGCAGCGCGCTGGCGGCGGCGGTCAGAGGCGTTCCCGTCAGGCTGGTCACGGTTTTTCAGGATAGGCCCAGTTGGGATTTGATCGCGCAACCCGAGGTCAAGTCGATAGCCCAGTTGCGCGGCAAGAACATCGCGGTCATGTCTCCGGAAGGATCGCTTGCCATAGTCGCGCGCGAAATGTTGCGTAAAAACGGCTTGGATCCAACCAAGGACGTCAACCTGGTGACAATGGGAGGCGACGAGGTACGCTTTCCCGCGCTGCAAACAAAGTCCATACAAGCGACGCTGTTCAGCACGGCCATGAGCATCAAGGCGCAAAAGGAGGGCTTTATCAAGCTCGGAAACGCGAGTGAGTATGCCAACTTGATCGAAGGCGGATTGGCGACTGCGCAAGACAAGATCAAGCAAAACCCGGAAAAAATATTTCGTTTCATCCGGGGCGCTCTGAAAGGGCTGAATTTCTACGTCACCAAACGGGAAGCGGCGATCAAATACATGATGGATACCTTGCGGATGAAGGACCGGGAGTTGGTCAGTTCGATCTACGACATCCTAACGCCGCTGGCGCTTCGGGAGGGATTCAGCGACGACAAGGTGCTGCAAACCATGATCGACGAGATGAAACGAACGACCAAAGTACAGCGCGACATCAAAGTCCCCGATATCTTCGACCTGAGCTTCGTGAAAAAAGCCAATGACGAGATCAAAGCGAGCGGCTGGAAGCCGTAACGTTACACGATCCCGCGAGGGCGGATTCGAATTTGAAAACGCCGCCGCCTCGCGGCGGGTTACTTCGCCGCAGGAATAAAACCGGAATCGACGAAAGTCTCCCACGGCTCGCGCTTCGGGATCAGGTTATCGCCGGCCAGCAAGCGGATCATTTCCACCAGACCGGGGCCATCGACGACGCCTTCGCCGCGATAGGCTTTGTTCTCCGGAATCATAAACTTGTAGGTCTGCGCCGCGATCGATTCGTCGATCTTCAAACGCTGGATCAACAACTCGATGGCGGCCTTTTCATTGGCCGGATCGTTAGTCCAGCGCATCGCTTGGCTCATCGCTCTCATAAAGCGGGTGAACAGCGGCCGGTTCTGCGCCACCGCCTTGGTCGAGGCGAAGAAGCTCGTATATTGCAAATTTTTGATCTCGTCGGCGTAATTGAGCAAAACCTTTCGGCCGGCTTCGATGGATCGAAAATTAAATGGCGGAGCTTCGGCTAATGAGGCCGCGACCAGACCCGATGCCACCGCTTGAAACCTTTCCGGGCTGCCGCCGACGAAAAGCAGAGTGTATGCATTCGGCGGAACGCCCCGACGCTGCATCACGTCTTTGAAGATCGTCGTCGTGATGCTCGCCACAGAAGCGCCGGCGATCTTCTGGCCTTTCAAATCGGCGAGGGTCTTGTACTGCGGCTGGCCGATCACCTGATAGGGATAGCCGTAAGTCGAGGCGCCGATGATCTTGATCTCAGCGCCGCGGGCGGCCGCGATAATGCCGAAGTGGGTTCCCGATCGCGCCAGGTCGACGGTTCCCGCGATCAGCGTTTTGATTACCAAGTCCGGCGTCATGTAGCTGACATCAACTTCGAGATTGTCCTTTGCGAAGAATCCCTTCTCTTTCGCGACGACATAATCGATCTCGAACGCCGTGGGATTGGTCGAGCTCATCGTGAGCTTGTCGGCGGCGCCGGCGCGCGAACAATATAGGACCGATAGGGCCAATGAGACGAATATCACTGATGTCTTCGATCGTTTCATTGGGGTTCCTCCATAAGGTCTTGGAGCGCTTGAGCGATTACTTCTGTTCAAACTCATTGAGCGCGTCTGGGCGCGGCTCTAGTCCCAGCCCAGGGGTTTCCGGTATCGTGACCCAGCCGTTCACCGGCGCGGGCGGTTCAAAGTAAATCTGATCGCCGACGCCCCACATCTCGAAATGAAATTCGACCCGCCAGCCGTTGGCCATTGCCGCGTGCAGGTGCATGTTGTGATGCGGCCAACCGCCGCCGTTGGCGATCGGCAGATTGAACGCCTGCGCCAGTGCCGCGACTTTCACGGCTTCGGTGTAGCCGCCGACGGAGCAGACATTCGGTTGCGCGATATCGACGGCGTGGTTGGCGATCAGCTCGCGGTGGCGAAAACGGTGGCCTTCGTTTTGTCCGGCAGCGATGGGAATACAAGTGTGACGGCGCAAATCGGCGAGCAGCGCGGCGTCGTTTTGATACACCGGTTCTTCGAACCAGGTGATGCGATAGGGCTCGACGAGCTTGCACAGCTCCAAGGCGCGGTTAAAGGAAAAAAGATAATTGGCATCGATCATCAGTTCCACATCTTCGCCCACTGCTTCGCGCACCGCGCGCACGCGGTCGGCGTCGACCTTGGGATTCTCCGGATCGACGGCGACCACCATCTTGAGCCGCTTCTCGCCCTGGGCAACGAGTTGTTTGGCCACTTCGACCAGTTGTTCTTTCGTATACTGCTTGAGGCCGAACGTGACGTAGGCCTGCACCGGATTTTGCGCGCCGCCGAGCAAACGCCAAACCGGTTCTTTGTAGTGTTTTCCCTTGATATCCCACAACGCAATATCGATGGCGCTCACCGCCGAGCTCCACATGCCGGTCTGGGCACGTGGATTGAATTGCTTGTAAAGCTCGTTCCAGACGCGCTCGGTCTCGAGGGGATTTTTGCCGCGCAGAAAGGGCGCCACTTCGCGATTGATAAATTCCTTTGCGCCGAAGCGCTGAGGCGTGCGCGTCAGGCCATAGCCGGTCACGCCTTGGTCTGTTTCCACCGCGGTGAACAGTATGGGCGTCAATAGTTTTTCTTTTAGCAGCGGCGCTGAAACCGGGATGCGGTGCAGCGTGGCTTTAACGTCGGTGATCTTCAAATTATCCCTCCATTTGCTGGCGATGACTGTTAGCCCAGATCGACGGAGCAAGTCAAACCATGCGCGCTCAATTCGATAGATTCATTCAAGCTGATAATTTAGCTTGACGTGCGCGCGCGCCCGTTCTATGGGAGCTTTCAGCGCAACGCTCGAAAGGAGCTTTTTATGCGGCAGGTGTTTCTCATTTCGCTATTCTGTTTTTTCGCCAGCGTTGAAAACGGCGCAAGTCAGCCAGTTCGCGGTGCGTTTCCCTCGCCGAGCATACAGATTCTCCCCTTGATGGTGGCGGCGGAAAGAGGCTTTTTCAAACGGGAAGGGCTGGAAATGGAGCTGGTTTTCGTTCGCGGCGCGTCCACTGCGGTACAAGCGCTTCTCGCCAATCAGATCCATTTCATTTTTTCCATTGGACCTCAGATGCCCGCGGTCTGGGAAGGCAACGACATCATTCTCCTGGCGCAGCAGGTCGGGCGCCCGACTTTTTCTCTCGTGGTCACGCCGGACATTCAAAAGATCGCCGATCTCAAAGGAAAGAAGATCGGTGTGACCTTCGGCGGTTCGACGGCGGCAGGCACGAAAGCCTTGCTTGAGCTTAACAAGATCAATCCCGACAAAGACGTTGAATATATCGGCTTGCCCGGCAACGAGCCGAAGATCGCGGCGATGAAGCAGGGACTCATTTCAGCGGCGTTGCTCGCGCCCCCAGCGGACTATCTCGCGATGAAGTCGGGCCTCAAACGGCTTGTGAGCCTCGCCGATATTTTTAAAGATACGGCGTTCACCGGGCTGGCGGCGACCGGCAAGACGATCAAGGAAAATCCCCAGATGGTAAAGCGCATGGTGCGCACCATCGTCCGGGCCGTGATCCATACCCGCGATAATCCCGAAGATGCTTTGCAGGTTACGATGAAGCGTCTTGGTCTCGACCGCGACGCCGCCCAAGACGCCTATCAAATGATCCGCGAAGCTCTGGTGCCGGTGCCAACCGAGAAAGGCGTCGATTTAATGGCGCAGTGGCAAGCGATCGCTTTAAACACTAAACCCAAACGCAAGCCGAGCGAATACATGGATCTGCGCTTCGTCAACGAAGCGATGGCTGAGCTCGGACACAAGTAATTGTCGTCAGTTCTATCAAGCCCCCGATCTTGCTGATGGCGACTCCCGTCGTATATCCCTCGCCCTTCCGCAAAGTCAGGGTGAGGGAGCCGTTGACTTCGCGCCGCGTCAGACTTAGCCTTTCTCAGTATGAGCATTGAAGTTCGACTCTTATCGATTTTTCTCGTTGGCTTTCTCGCGGGATGCGCGTCGTTTCAAGTCGCCGGACAAGTTCAGACCGGCAGACAGGCGCTGTTGATTAATAATCCGGAGCGCGCGTTGCCCTATTTTCTCGCCGCGGCCGACAGCGACCCGAACTATGTTTATCGTTCGATGCACTACAGTGAAGGGATCTGGACTTACGTGGGACGCGCCCAGTATGCCACCGGCAAACTCAAAGAAGCTCGTCAATCGCTGGAGCGAGCGCTTTCGATCGACAAAGATGACAACTTGGCGAGGCTTTATCTTGGCCTTACTTTATGGCGCAGCGGCGAGACTTCGCGCGGCTTGAAAGAGATTGAGGCCGGTATGCGCGGCCTGCACGACTGGCTCGAATACATCGAGCGGACCCGGCCTTTCGAGGCCTACTGGGACCCGGTGCGCGAGATTCGCGGCGCCATCGAAAAGAATCTCGATAACATTTCCGCTAAAGACTTCGACCGCCAGCAGCTCATTGCCAGCGCCGAATGGTTGGGTCAAAGAATGGAAAGCGAAATCGATCGCGCGCGTCAGGACGAGCGGCGTCAATTCGACCGGGACTTTGAGCGAAGGCGTGGGATGTCGATCGGCGTGGGCATTGGATTCTAAAGATTCGCGCGAAGGCCTGTTGATCTTGTATTGTAGCGCGCCAGCGACTCATAGTTTCGGAACGGTGGGTTAGACGAAGGAGTTACACGTACGGCGCGAAAACAAAAAATCCACATCTATTTTCCTGTAGGGGCGACCGGCCGGTCGCCCGAATCTTCAAATCGAGACCGGAGGCGAGAAGATGGCAGCGACATACGAAGTGAGATTCCAATCCGTCACGCCGGAGCGGCGCGGCGAGTATGTGAAGATGTACAAGCAGGCGATTCAGGAGATCAAGCAAGCCGGCTGCAAGGGCGGCCTCATTCTTTGCAGTGAGGACGATCCGGCGAGTGTGATGGTGCTGCTCGAATGGGAGAGCAAGGAACAGCACCAGCGCTGGCGCGGCACACCGCCGCACACGCGCTTTCGCAGCGCCGTCGAAGGTTGGCAGTCCAAACCAAGCACCGGCGGATATTTTCTCGCTGAAACGATTTAGGCGTCGACCTCCAGCAGCATTCCATACGACTAGCGCGCGCCTTCGATCGCACCATTTCGCCGAAGACCCGCGGCCGGACTGTTGGCCTATCGTAAACATCTTGATGCCAAAGATTTCGTTTTGGCGATGGCGCCATCTTTACTTGACGTTCTTTCGCTCCACCCGATTAGCTCTCGATATAAAACGGATGACTGTAGTTTCCTGCGCGGGAACTATAGCGGCTGGCATACAGTTTTGGCGCTATTGCCGTTGCGGTTCATGTGTCATTGCCGGACGGAACGAGATTTTTGCGTGTCGGCTGTTTCACGAAAGCGACGTAAAGTCGCTGAAAATCCCAACGTGTGTTAAAACGACAGGAGTCATTTGAACAGCTTGTGTGTAAAGGCGCACAAACGAAGCTTGTAGCGCAAAGCTGGCACTAGCTTTGCTTATTTCTTCGTCGGTTTTTCTTAATTGATTGCCGCGTCGATTGATTTGGCTTTGATTATTGATTTAGATTTTTAAGGAGGTTCCTATGGCAGTGTGGAATCAGACGGCTCCAGAGGAGAACAAAGAAAAATCGCCTGCGGTACCGACGCCCTCGCAAGTAACTCCGATCGTGGCGCCCAAGGACAGTCCGTCGGTGAATCGTAGTGAATCGATCTTCGGCGCGGGAGTTACGATCGAAGGTAAGATCGAGGGCGACGCCGATGTGCGCATCGGTGGAAAATTCAAAGGAGAGATTCATATCAACGGCGACCTTAACGTGGAGAAAGGCGCTCATCTTTCGGCCAAGATCAATGCCGCTAATGTGACGATCGGTGGCGAACTCGAAGGTAACGTCGTCGCCAACGCGCAGGTCAAAATATTGGAGTCGGGCCAGTTGGTCGGAGATCTGAAGGCAAAGACGCTGACGGTCGCGGCCGGTTCGCGCATGCGCGGTCACGTCGAGTTCGGCTGGAACGGATCCGATCTGGCGAAGTTCGTTAACGGGCGCGCTCACGAAACCGACAAAGCCAAAACCGGCGGATGAAGGTCAATCGCGTGTCGTCGGCGGGCGAGTCACGGGTCTGCCCGCACTGTAAAGCGACGATTCTCAAAAGCTCGGCGTCCTGCCCGCTCTGCCGTCACAATCTGCGATTTGTTTCCATCGGCACCGAGTCGCGAACCAGGCCGACCACATGTCTACTTCTGGTCGAGGGCACCCTCGAACATCCCGGCGAAGGGGACCCGCTCGAATACTCAGTGCTGGTCGAGATCCGCGACGAAAGCGGAAGACTGCTATCTCGTCAAAGCATCGCTGTCGGCGCGATCGACCGAATGGACAAGCGCGTTTTTTCACTCCGCGTACAGATGTCGCCCGCGGCAATTTCTCACTGACAAGGGGAATCAATCTAGCTCATTCCCGCCAGCAGCCGTCCCCAGCCCTGAACCGGTGGGATGGTGCCGGGGCGGACGAGGTCGTTCCAAACTTCAGCGCTCATATTGGTGAAAGCCGGTTTGCCGAATTCTTCTTCCAAAGCCGGGATGACGTGCAGCGACATTGCGGCGCCGCCCGGCACCGAGATACCTTCGGCCTCGGGCCAAGTTCTTGCCGCCTCACGGCCGACATCGAGCGCCATTTCCAACCCTTGCTCCAACGTCATGGCGAAAGAGTCCGACGCCCACTGGTTTCGTTTGGTGATGCCGACGACTTTGATGCCGCCCGCTTCAAGATAACGGATAATTGCATTATTAACCGGGTCCGCCCAGCGGCTGCCAATGGCAAGCTTGCTCAATCCAAGGTGTGTCATGGCGGCAATCAACGCTTCGAGCGGAGCGTCCGCGGAGATTCCGGTTCTCTCTTTCGTTTGGCGCAGAAATTCGAGCACACGTGGACGGGTCAACACCGCGGAGATCGGCGCGCCGCTGAAAATAATATGATCGGCTTTTTCTTTGGCCAGCCGGTCGACACAGGTCCAATAATTCTTGATCGCTTTCTCGACGCCTTCCTCCGTGTAGTTTTCCAGGCCAAGCCCGGTGCTTATTTCCATGAAATCGAGCGGCAGGAGGCGATATAGCTGATAGCTTCGCCCGCGCTGGACGTCTTCATGTGCGCGCGGTTGGATCACCCCATAGCGAAAACGCGGCATAAGCTTTTTTACATAGTCGGTCATAACGACAAGCTCCTTCTGAATTCACTAGTAAACCGTGAATTCATCCGCTTATAAGAAGCCACGCGAATTCTGTCAAGGTAATTATCAGCCTCGACTTGACCGTGTTGCCGGGAAAATCGTAGTTTCGGGTCGCCGAGTTTCATGTATCGGTCGTTCGACGAAAAAATTGGACCGGCAATTGAAGATCGCGCGTAACAGTGCGCGCGAATGAAAAGGGGCAGGCGATAACAATTCGATTTCGCACAATCCAAGCGGCCGCAACAGTTTCGCTCCTTCTATTCATCGCTTTAAGCGCGAATGCGAAAGATCTCAACTACGGCTGGCCCGGGCAGGGAGGTTGGTCGACTCTACCTTTTATCGTCGGCGCCGAGAAAGGCTTGTTCGAAAAAGAAGGTTTGAAGGTCAGGATGATCGCATTTCGCGGCACCAACGTGATGCTGGCCGCGGCACTCGCCGGAGAAATCGATTACGCGTCTTTCTTGCCGTTCTTTGTCGGTGCGGCGGCGCGCGGCCTGCCGGTAAAAATCGTCGGCTCCATAACCAAGAGCAGTTCCTACGCCATGATCGGCAGGGTGGATGTTCAAAGCGTTGCCGGACTGAGAGGTAAAAGGATCGGCATCAACTCCTTCGGCAGCTCCGCCGACTTTGCCGCCTATGCCTGGACCCGAGCAAAGACGTTACGTTTCTCCCGGTCGGCGGCGGCACGCAGGAGCGCCTGGCCGCGCTGGCGAGCGGTTCCGTGGACGCCACCGTGCTGACGAGTCCGCTTGAGTACAACGCCGAGAAGCAAGGGTACAAGATTCTGGTTTCCATGCGTGAGATGGCCAAGCTCGCGCGGATTCCGATCACCGGCACCGTCGTCACGCAAAAGAAAATCGACCGCGAGCCGGATGAAATCGTGCGCATACTGCGGGCGCTGCGCTCGGCGATGTTATTGATTCAAGAGCAGCCGGAGTACGGCGTTGGGATATTCGAAAAGATTCTACGCTTGGACCGCGTCTCGGCGAAGGAATACTACGCGCTCTTCCGTGAGCAATATAACACCGAGTTGTCGCTTCCCGATGCGGTGGTCGAAGATCTCTTGGCCGTCGGCACGTTTCGCTCCAAAGAGAAAGCGAAGGTGAATGTTCAGTCGGTGCGCGACTGGAGCTTTGCCGAGAAGGCGAAGCGGTGATTTAGCAAAGGGCAGAGAGCAGAAGGCGGAAAGCAGAGAGCAGACGGCAAAGTGGGAAAAACTCGGATCGTTTATGCAAATCAGGCCGTTTAATCTCATTGGGTCAATTCCCCGCAGCTTGCTGCGGGGTAGTTCATCGCGGCAAAAAAAAATCACGCGAGAGTTGCCAGCAGGGGCTTTAACGCGTTGGCGACGCCTTCGGCGATGCGGTGCATGCCGGCGTCATTTGGGTGAACCGTGTCGGTGACGAGCAGAAATAGCGGATCGTCGACCATCGAAAGACCATCGAGCAGGTGCAGATTCGCATCCGAGCGCCGGCGTCGTTGTACTACGCCGGTGATGCCGTCGCGATAGGCGTCGGGTCGTTCGCCGTTATCGTTGCCGCCGCGCTTGAGATCCAAGCGATTGAGAATCGGCGTGATGCAGAGGATCGGCTTATTCGGCGCCGCTGCACGGATGGTCGCCAGGTAGGCGTCGTATTTCTCGGCATACTGCACCGCGGTTTCCGGCTTTCCCGCCGAATCCGCCCCGGCCAGAGAGTTTGCCCCGAGCATGATCGTCAGAACATCCCAATCGGTGCGGGCGGCAATTGTCTCAGCGACGACGTTGTCCGCCCACGCGGTGCCGCCGAAGCCGTAGTTGAGCGACACGCAGCCGATTCTCTCCGCGACCTGCCAGACATAGGTTTCGCGCGGGCTGGTGACGCCGTGGCCGTGGGTGATCGAATCGCCGTGGAACAATACCCGTGGCCGCGTGTCCGGCGCCGGGCGATTCAATCTGGCACCCGGGTCGATGCCAATACCGTGCATGATTACTTCGGCATTGCGATAATAAAACGGCAACAGCACCTGAATCTCCGCTTCGCCCGCAAGCGCGTCGTCGTCAAAAATCGTGACGTATTGTTGAGTCACGACGGTCAGCGCAGCTACGCTGGTGACGTACCTACCGTCTCGGTAAAGTGAAAAGAAGGATGGACGCGAGCGCTCCCACGCGACCGCGGGCGTTCCCGGTGCATCCGGCACATCGACAAAGGTCAAACGGAAAACGAGCTTCTTCGAGTCGGTGCGCAAGCGGACGGTTACTCCGGCGGCCGACATGCCGCGGCGCGCCGTGCGCGCCGGCCATTTGTCACGCCAGACTTTGGGCACGCGCACCGGCTGCAATCCGTCTCCTCGCGGTTCCCACTCCGCGACGTTCAGCCAGTCGAGCCGTTCATCTTTTACATCGAGCCATTGGAGAGTCGACTCCGCATTCGTTGGCATCAAGGTCCTCATTACGATCGATAGTAACGATTTTGCGCGGACGAGTCGTCTGATCGGCTCGACTCAAATCTCTTTGATGCGGCTACCGGACTGATCGTGGTTGGTGAAAGCCTAGCACCATTGGTAAAGGGCGAAGCTCGCGGCGGATCGGATCGAGCAGCAAACCGAGTGCCTCGAGAGAAACCATTCCTAGAAGTGTGCTGTCTCCTTTCTCGCCGAAAATCACCGGTGATGCGCCTTGATGACCGTTGAGCTTGAAAATCACATCTCCCACTTTGCGCTTGATCTCGGAGCCGTCCGCCAAAATGAACGTTTTCGTCGAGTGAGATTTGATGCCGAGTCCGCTCAAGACCGACTTCGGTACCACCGAGTAAACTGCTCCGGAATCGACGAGCAAGCTAAGCTTCTTCGTTTTCTTCGGATTAGCGGGATTCGCAATCGTCGCTTCAATGTGGGTCAGTCCCATACGATTTCGCGTTTTACTCGGCAGTTTAAACGAATTTTTCGCGCCTCCTCCAGCCATCACATTTTTCAGACTTTATGTCCCGTTCTAATCACGCTCCCAGCGCGGGCATGACTTTGGTTCCAAATAGCTCGATGGAGTGGCTGATTTGCTCGTGGGAGAGGCCGCCGAAGCTGAACATTCCTACCAAACAATCAGGCCGCGCGGTTTCGATCATTGCGCGGGCCTTTCTGATCACGGTCTCCGGACTGCCGACGAGCGAGGTGCCCCATTCGTCGAGCTTATTCTCGCTCAGGCCTCCTGGAAAATAAGCAAAGCGCTCGGTGAACCTGGGCAGATCATCCGCGGAGACAGAGTCGCCGCGCCAGACATTATCAGTGGCGAGCTGCCAGAAGCGAGTGATCTGTGGAACGGCTTCTCGCCATGCTTGCTCATCGGTATCGGCGACATAGATATCGCGCACCATGATCGCGTCGCCATTGGCGGGCAGATTCTCATGCTTGGCCCGTTCCTCGCGGTATGATTTTATCGCGCGCGCGCAGTTAGCAAGGGGCTGGCGTGAGAGCGCGAGGTTCCAACCGCGGCGCGCCACCATCGCCGGGCTATCGGGCGAAGTCGCGCCGTAGTAAATCGGCGGATGGGGCTTCTGCAGAGGCCGGGGCCGGCAGGTGATATCGACGTAGTTCCAGGCTTTGCCGGAAAAACTGAAAGTGTCCTCAGTCCACGAGCGCATGAGAATGTCGATGCCTTCTTCGAAGCGCGCCTGCGCCGTGTCGCGGTCGAGCCCGTGCTTCAAGTCATCGCGCGGCACGCCGCGGCCCAAGCCGACGTTTAGCCGCCCGCCGGTCAGAATATCGAGCATGCCGCATTCCTCGGCGAGCCGCATCGGATCGTAGAGCGGCAGGACGTTGACTAAGTTTCCCATGCGAAGCCGCTTGGTACGATGCGCGAGTGAGGCGATGATCAAGTTGGGTGAGGCCAGCATGCCGTAGTCCGAGTGGTGATGCTCTGCAAACCAGGCGTCGTCGAAGCCCAACCGCTCGGTTAATAATATTTGCTCGAGCAATTCCTCGAAGGCTTGCTTTTCCGGCACCCAGGGTCGTGCTTGGTTGTAACTGAATGTGCCAAACCGCATGCGTTGTTCCTCCCGAATGATCTGTGCGCTTTAGATTAACCTGTCCGGTCGTGTATTCACAACTCGTCTGACGCCGTGAGCAGGCCGTCGAATTCAATCGAAGCAAAAACGCAATCGACGCGAAGCGCCCGTCAAAATTGATTGAGATTGGAGCCCGAGAATCACAAGCCCAGCCAAATCTGAATCACGCCGGGTTCGAATTGGAGATGTACCAACCGTTGAAACAGAGCGTAAAAGCAGCCCCACGTGATCGCTGTGGCCACGAACGTTGGAAGCCAACCGACTTCACTTTGAAACTTCAAATAGAAAAAAATGAACAGCGGAACCGTCAGGGGAAAGCCCACGACGTAGACAAAAAATATGAAGCCCGCGATCCAGGAAAAGACCGTGATGACCCGACGCCGAGCGATTTCGGGAGCGACTTCATCGGTGAATTCCGCTTCCACCGCAGGGCCTTTGCTGACCTCGGGCGCGCCGAACAATTCGAAATAGAATTGACAAAGCACCAAAACGAGCAGCGGAATGGCCACCGCCAGCGGGAAAAAGCCGGTTTTAAAAGACCATCGCGACGCGGAAAACACCGCGAAGCCGGCAATACAAATCAAAAATACGCAAAAGTAAATACGCCCTTTGGTCTTCATCAATCTCCGCCGCCGGCCCACGCCGGTTTCTCGCGCACGAAAGGATAAATGATAACGACGAGCATAAGGACGATTAGGACAACGACGAGAGGATGGCCCAACCAGGCGAAGCCGTAGCGCGCCACGGAGATGAAGAGATAAGTTTCAACTAGCTTGCCGAGTACCAATCCTAAAACCAAAGGCGGCCGCGGCCAGCCCCACAGAACCATCAAATAGCCGAGAACGCCGAAACAAAAAGTCACGACCAGATCGGCGAGGTGGCCGTTGGCGGTGTAACTGCCGACGAAGACCAGCAGTAAAACAAAAGGGATGATCAGTCCGCCCCTGATATAGGTTACTTTCGCTAATTGGTTCAGCACGGCCAAGGACAGCACGACGGTGATGATGTTGGCGATCACCAGCGTCCAGACCATCGAGTAGGTCACGGCCAGATGCTTGCTTAGCATGTCGGGGCCAGGCACGAGCCCCATGATCATGAATCCGCCGAGAAGAATCGCCATCGCGCCGCTCCCCGGCACGCCGAAAGCGATTGTCGGCACCAGATCGCCGCCTTCCTTCGAATTGTTCGCTGCGCCCGGTCCTAAAACTCCGCGCACATCTCCCTTGCCGAAGCGCTCCCTATCCTTGGCGCCTTTCGCACTCTGCACGGCATGAGCGTAAGCCATCCATTGCGCGACGCCGCCGCCCGCTCCCGGCATGATGCCGACAAATACGCCCACCGCGGAACAGCGAAAAACCAGCCAGAAATGACGAAAAGTATCTTTGATGCCTTCCATGACGCCGCGATTCAGATTTTCTGCGGGGCGCTCGCCCGCGATCGAAGTGCCGCGCACGGCCAAGTCAACCAGCTCCGGAATCGCAAAGACGCCGACCAGTACCGGCACCAGATCGAGCCCTTCCCAGAGATACATCATCCCCATGTCGAATCTGAGCGAACCGGATTGCCGCTCCTGGCCGATGGTGGAGAGCAAGAGTCCGAGCAAGCCCATCGCGAAGCCGCGGATCTGTCCCCTTAGATTCAATCCGCTCAGCGAGGTGATGCAGGCGATGCCGATCATGGAAAGTAAAAACAGCTCCGGCGAACCAAAAGTGAGAACGAGCGGACGGACAATCGGGATAGCCAGCGCCAGCGCAATGGCGCCGATCAACGCTCCCACGAGCGAGCTCATCAGCGCGGCGCCCAACGCGCGGCCCGCTTCGCCATTTTTGGCCATCGGGTAACCGTCGACTACAGTGGCGGCGGAAAGTCCCTCACCCGGTACACCAAAAAGGATCGACGTGATATCGCCGGTGGTGGCGGCGACCGAATGCATGCCGAGCAAGAACGCGAACGCCTCCGGCGGGCTCATTGTGAAGACAAAAGGAATCATCAGCGCCAGCGTCGCCGCGCCGCCGATACCGGGAAGCAAGCCGACGCAAAATCCCAAACCCATGCCGACAAGCATCAAGCTGAAGGCTTTCCATTGCAGAACGAGAAAAAGACCGTCGATGAAAGCGTCGAACATTGGTTTTAGTTAGCGATATCCAACGGACCATTACATCATACGAAATCGATAAATAAAATTTCGACCCGCGGATCGGCGCGACTATATGAGATGGGATCAAAAAAAACAATGTCACGGCCACCGTTGGGTTAGCGCAAGGCTTGCTGGAGCGATTAGAAAGTCCAAACCGTTCAACCTCTTCGAGGATGCAGCGCCGCGATACTCAGACTGCTGCCGTGTGAATGACAAAATTCCTTTTATGGAGAAATTATTGACGACGATTTCACACGGTGTTAAGACGATCGACGAAATGATCGCCAACGTTCCGTCGAGAGGAGAGCATCATGGCAAAGTTGGTTTTGGCCGCCGGCGTGCCGCATCCGCCGCGCCTGGTTTACGAGATGCAGCAGTCGCCGGGAAAAATGAAAGGCGAAGCTTTGATGAAGCAGGTGCGCGAGCAGGTGGAAAAAGCCGAGCCCGATCTGATCATCGAGGTCGATAGCGATCATTTCGTAAACTTTTTCTACAACAATCTGCCGTCGTTTTGCGTCGGCATGGCGGAGGAGGCCGAGGGCCCCAATGAAACCTGGTGTCCGATGCCGCGCTATACGGTGCGCGGTCATGTGCCGCTGGCGAAGGCGCTGTTCAAGTACGGCGTGAATGAAAAATTCGATCTCGCCGCGGCGCACGAGCTGCGCCTGGATCACTCTTTGGTCGTGCCGCTGCACTTTCTCAATCCCGGCATGAAGCTTCCTGTCGTGCCGATTTATACCAACGGCTTCGCTTCGCCGTTGCCTCTCGCGACGCGCTGTTTGGCCCTGGGCCGCATGGTGCGCAAGTTCATCGAAGCATGGGAAGGCAAGGAGCGGATCGCGTTGATCGCGAGCGGTTGTTTTGCCATGGACGTCGGCGGGCCGCTGCGCGGCTGGGTCGATAACGAATGGGCGGAAACGATCTCTAAGCTGATGTCTAAAGGACAATATCCAACACTGGCACGGCGCGCCAGCGAAGAGCGCATCAATGCGGCGGGCAACAATAGCGGCGAGCTTTTGAACTGGATCACAGTCGCTGGGGCGGTGGGCAAGACCAAGCCGCTATTCCTGGAAGGCGACGAAGGCAACGGCTGCGCTGTGTGGAAACTGGATTGATATTTCGCTCCCTCACCCTAACCCCACGAAGACGTGGTGGCGAGGAGATAATTTATTTTTTGGTGGCTGCGAGTCGACTTCATCGAAACCGATCCCTGTCGCGGCTCGATGTTGTTGAGATAGGAGTGATATGAGCGTCTATCAAGTCAACAAACTTCTTTATCTCACCGACAACGACGCCGCTTTTCGCGAACGGATCAAGGCGGAGCCGGAGGCCGTGTTGAAAGAATTTCGCCTGACCGAAGAAGAGCGAGAGGCACTGACTTCAGGAGCAGTGGGAAAACTTTATCAGATGGGTGTGCACACTTTTTTACTCAACCATATGTACCGCTGGGAGCTTTTCGGCGTGAACCGGGACAACTATCTAGATCGAATTCGCCAGGGCATGCCTTATGATCCGCGCTTCGAGCAGGGCAACCTACCGGTGCAGCGCTTCATCAAGACTTGAAATACGAACGGCTCGAACGAATAAATTCGTTCAAGCCGTTCGATTAATTCGAAACACTCAGTTGGTGCAGATCAAATTCCGCTTGTGCCGATCAGCTCTCAGCCTTGATGTACTTGCCCATATCCTTCAACGTCTCCGGCGTTTGATTGAGCAGCGCGTTAAAATCTTTCTGCACCTGCTCGTGGGAAATAAAGTGCATGTTGATCTTGGCCTTCTTTGCCTCCGCTAGCATTTCCGGGTCGTTGATCGCTTTGGCAAATGCGTCGCGCAACATCGCCACACGATCGGCGGGCGTGCCCGGCGCGGCGGCGAAAGCCCGGCCGATCGCCAATGGCAGCGACTTGATTGCCATGAGCGATTTGCCCAGGGCGCTGGTCGCGAGATCTTCGTCGACCGGAAGATTTTCGAAGCCTGGCACCGGCGTTCGGCCGCGGACAAGCGGACGGACCGCGCCACGATCGGCCGCGAGCCTGATCGTCGTCCCGAGCGCCGACCATGCGTCCACTTCCTTGCGTTCAATGGCCAAGAGAACGTCGCTGTTGGCCGGGTATCCCGAGATGAGTTTTAACTTGAGGCCGGCGAATTCCTTGAGCAGCAGCGGAAAATCATGCGCATTGGAGCCTGGCCCGGTGGTGCCTGCGACCAGCTCTTTGTCGGCCTTCTTGAGCTCATCCCAACTCTTGTAGGGAAGATCCGAGCGAATCGAGAACATCACGCCATCGGCCCCGGACGAGCCGAGCCAGAGAAACTTGCGCACGTCGAAACGAACCTGTTCGACTTTCGACAGTTGCGCGATTGCAACGTTGGGGTTGGAGGCGAGAATCGTCAGACCGTCGGGTCTGGAAATATTGAATACATTATTCGTCGCCAGCAGATGGGCCGCGCCGGGCACATGCTGGATGATCACCGTCGGCTTGCCGGGGAGATATTTTCCCAGGTGGTGCGCGACGACTTGCGCGGCGATCTCCAGGCTGCCGCTCTTTGCGCCGATCATGATATTGATCGTCTTACCCTCGTAAAAGTTCGCCTGTCCCCAAACCGGTCCGACGCAAAGCATCATCCAGCCGAGGATAGCGAGAACTTTATACGCCCGAGTCTGTTTCATGGTTACCTCCGTATTTTGAATGTTTGACCCGATACAAAACGCCGCACGCCCCCAATCCTGCCGCACAACGTTTCCCATGTGAACCGCCGCAAGGGTATGTGATAGCCGGTATGGTAGTCAAGAGACTGGCGTGAATCGTCGTCAATCTGATTGACAGGCGCGTAAAGGGTCGCGTAACTTGATTTGCGTGAAACAAAAACTGCTCCATCATTTATTCGGAAAACTCCAGGTTCTCTCAATTGCTTTACTAGCGCTGGCTGCGCCATTAAGCAGGTGCGTATTCGCTCAGGCAAATTGGCAAGCCGAATGGGAAAAATCCGTGCGCGGAGCGGAAGCCGAAGGGCAGTTGACGCTCTACGGTTGCTGTTACGAATACGACCGAGTCGTCGAAGGCTTCAAGAAGAAATATCCGAAGATCAAAGTTGCCACCGTTCTCGGCTCCGGCAATCAATTAGCCACGAGAATCCTCGCCGAGCGGCGCGGCGAAAAATATCTTCCGGACGTTGTCAGCTCCGGCGCGAACACGCTGCACGACGCGCTTTACAAGGCGGGCGCTCTGGATCCGATTAGGCCTGCCCTCATCCTGCCCGAAGTTTTGGATCTCACGAAGTGGTACCAGGGCGAGCACCGCTACATCGACCCGGAAAAGCGCTACATTTTCGCTTTCGTCGCCAATTCTCAGTCCGGGCAAATCATCTACAACGTAAAGCAAGTGAATCCGGTGGAGTTCAACTCTTACTGGGATCTCCTGAACCCAAAGTGGAAAGGAAAAATGGCGTCCCTCGATCCGACCAGCTTCGGCATGGGAGCTGCGCTGCAATTCTTTTATTTTCACCCCGACCTCGGCCCGGCGTTTCTCAAGAAACTTTATGGAGAGATGCAGGTGACGGTGAGTCGCGACCCGCGACAGATGACCGATTGGCTCGCGACCGGAAAATTTCCTCTCTGCATTCGCTGCAATGCCGGCAGCGAAGTGGGAAAAGCGGTGCAGCAAAAACTACCGATCGGCTATCTGGACACTGAAGAGTGGAAAGAAGGGAGCAGCTCCAGCGCGGCGGGCGGAACGCTCGGTATCCCCACGCGCGCGCCCCATCCCAACGCGGCCAAGGTATTTATCAACTGGTTTCTCTCACGCGAAGGACAGATCGCGCTGCAAAAGCTCGGACGTCCCGACGCGCACAATTCGCGGCGCATCGATATTCCCAAGGACGACGTCGACGCCTACAATCGGCTCGAAGAAGGAAAAAAATATTTCGATCTGGCCAAGCCCGAGTATCAGGACCTGACGCCGATATTCAAGCTGGTCAAAGAAGTGCTGCCGCAGAAATGAACAGACTGTGTGATCGAGTTGCGCGCCTGCTTCATTTCGCCAAGTTTAATTCTTTAACCACGCGCTGCAATGGGCCGAAGTCGGCTACTTGATTCAGCGAAACGTCATTTCGGACATTGAGCAGCTCGCGTTGCTCGTTGATCACCTGGTGGATGACCGATTCGCTGATCCGGCCGTCCGGACTCATCGCTTTCAAGTAAAAGTCCAGCGTGCCCGCGAGCGTGTTTCGTTCCATGCCGGGAAATTCTTTCATCAGGATCGGCAGCGCGTCCTGCTTGTGTTCCCTCGTGTAGATCATGCTGCGAACCGACGCGCGCAGCATGCGATGAACTTGGTCCGGGTTCTCTTTCAACTTTCTTACCGTGGTGCTCAAGCCGTTCGAAGGAACGTCGCCCAGGATATCGCCGAGCCAAACCAGATTGTTAAGACCTTTCTGCTCCGCCATGACGGTGTAAGGCGGCGTCAGGATCGCCGCTTCGATGACGCCGGAGACGAGCGCTTGAAAGCGCACGCCGGTATCGCCCATCGCCATCAGCGTTACATCACGCATTGCTTCGAGCCCGTGGTGCTTCAGCGCCGCCCGCGCGCTGCTATCGGTGGAGCTGGCGAAGTTGGAGATCGCAATCCGCTTGCCTTTAAGGTCTTGGACGCGGCGGATTTCCCGCTGCGAAAAA
>Ga0184639_10000241_pt1 | contig 19826 bp, 28 predicted proteins | sample PLM31_170_b2_FD_133155 | JGI IMG/M metagenome (GOLD analysis project Ga0184639, IMG submission 133155) | Groundwater sediment microbial communities from an aquifer in East River, Colorado, USA - PLM3-1_170_b2 | ecosystem: Environmental > Terrestrial > Soil > Riparian zone | place: USA: East...
ATTTGTATGGCTATGGTGTTACCTTCATTAAACGACCATTCTGTGGAGTTGGTCATAGCGGTGGGTCCACCTGCGGCTCCCGCCGAAGGATAGAACCAGGTTGCTGTTGCGCTTGAAGCGCTGACTCCACTCACACCATTTCCATCTCCAGCCCCACCAGACTTACTATAGCTGGTTGCACCAGTTCCAAGAAATTTAACACCAGCACTTGGAATGGCGGTGTAGGCGCTGGCATTAAACATGGCAATATATGCACTCGGTGTAGTGCCACCAGCAGCAGTAGCAATGTTTGCTTGCACATGACTAATAGTGCAGGCAATAGGAATATGACATAAATGCGTAACGGTAGCAACACCAGTAGAATTGTGTGTGAACGTTGCCAGTAAAAAGAGATCTTCTCGGCGTTGAACTTGGTTGAAAGGCATTCGTGATTCTCCTTATAGAATTGAGTAGGCTTTTGCCTACTCAAATTCTGTTAATTAGACCACATGCCTACTAATAGCATTGGTTTGTGACATTCCAACTAGCTTGCCATGACTATTTTTCATGTCGGTTCCATAATTCACACCAACACGATAGATAGCTTCCAAGGCATCTTGACCGGAAACAGCACGGAACATACTACCTGTTTCCTCAGCCCATTCACCATCAACCAAAACATAACGGATAAGATGATCCTTGTTCAAAGCCAACCATTCACCTAGCATCACGTCTTTGTCAACATGAATTGGATAGCCATTATAGCTCAGGTCCATCCCACTAGGTTCCTGTCCAAGATCAAACTTTGCAGGACCTTGCCCAGTCTGCATGAAAGTACGGGCAGTGTCCACCAAAGCTAGATAAGCTCGACGAACACTGTGATGCACCAAGAAATCAGTAGGCATCATACCAGACTGTTGGTCAATGGTATCACAGAGACGCTGAAGTGCATCCAGTGATAATCCAGTAACACTCAATCGAGTAGACTGCCAATCAGGATATGTGGTAGTGCTGACATTATGAAAGGTGCTCACAAGCGTACCATCATCCACAATACCTTCCAGTCCCATAGGTTCATTGTTATAAGCCGAGTCACTGGTGATATTGGACACTGTGCTATTGGCAACACGGACGATGAAGTCATTGTCTGTGGTTGTAAAGGCTGTGTCGATGGTAAATCCAGGAGTAGCTCCGGTTTCAGAAGTGATTGCACCAAGTGTACGAATGCCATGCAGGGTTGTGCCATCATGGAATCCAAGGAGCATACCAGGTTGCAAGAAGCGTGTACCGAACAGATCGTTTGCTATACCAGCAGGCGCATCGCATGTGACAGTTGTACCGGTTGTAGCGCCGTCAACAAGAGCAAGCACGCCAGTGCCTGCACCAGCAGAAAGCATACGGTTCAATTCGTCACTGAGGTTGGTAACCATGCGATTCATCAATGTATCGGTAGCACGGGCGAATGCTCCACTAGAACGTAGCGAGGCTTTCATTGCGGCAATCTCGAATTGGATGCGGCCGCGTACCCATTTAATGGGCACTTGTACGCTGGCTAATGTTTCGTTTTGAGGTGTTGGAAGCAGGCCCAAAGAGCCGTGCGCCATAAAAGACTGACCGCGTCCCAAGAGGATTGGATATTCTACTCTGCTTTACCACTTCGGCTTTCGCCGCCATCACTGTTCGTGGTCTGGACTGTCTCTTCACCCGCGTGGGGTGTCTGCCATTCAGTCTCTACACCTTACTCATCACATTGCGTGAGGAGTCTTGGCTCGGGATTGGCATGTAAAAGCGTTCCCCGAATTTGACAGAAGTTGCCGTAAGTATTGCTACTTACGCGGCCCAAAATTCAAGCCCTTCCCATTCGTCCCGCGAATCCGCGAAAAGTTTGAGAGCAGTAATCCGATCATTCACCTGAGACACGAGGCGTGGTCCATACTTAATTTTAAGGGCCGAACTATACGCTGTCGTATCAAATATTGGCATTGTAGACTAGTTTCCTTTATTGTTTGATCCTTCTAAATAAAGAATTGCTGAAGCCAAATAACTCACATTATCTTTAGACATGCCCAACAAAGTGTTACAAGGTCCACAGAGCAACCCTCTCACCTGTTCGTTAGAATGCGAATGATCGACCATTAAATTCTTATCATCAGCAGGAAATTGTTTACAGATAGCACATTGACCATTCTGATGATTTAGCCACCAGTCATATTGTTCTAGTGTCAGACCATATTTTGCCATAAGGTTGTGCTTGCGTCTTACGTTTGGATTTCCATCACGGTATACTTTTGTTCGAATCCTCTCACAAGGAATGCAACTACATCGTCCACTATTTGCATAGCCTTTATACCAATTCTCCCCAACCTCCAACCTCACCCCACAGTCTTTACAAATTGGTGTAGCTTTCTTTAACTGCTCACATGCCTCACAATTATACCACCGCCCATCATTTAATACCAAATCTCCACCACATGTATTACAATGGAAAGCTGCCATACTTACTCTCCAAGATCACTTGCTGCCTTACGGGCTTCAGCAAGCTGCACATAAAACTCATATGCATCTTTGCCAATAGCACGTTTACGTTCTTGGTGAGACATGGTCTTCAACTTATCTTCTGTGAGTTTTTCTGATGTATCCTTGCTATCTACAGACAATCCTTTATTTCCCATAAGCATATTAGGCAATTCTTTTGCTGTCTTTGTGCGCACTGGTTTAATAAGATTTTTAGAAAGAAAAGCCTCATCAAGATCCCTAAACGCAGTTTGCACAACAGACAGATCACCTTTAAGAAATTTATTCAAAGAATGCTTATCACTATACACAGCATTAGCAATTAGTGCTTCAATCTTATCCGAAGCAGCGCTGTCATATCCAGCACTATCCACTAACTGAGCTACCATTTTACTAGCCTGCTGTTGCAAACCAGAAATATGAGCTTTGTTGGCAGAATCAGCACTAGCATTTGCCGCACTTGCCTTTTGTTCAATTTCTCCAAGTTTACTTAATCCAGGAAAAAGCTCTTCAAGCTCCTGTCGTATCTCTGCTTGCTTTGTAGCCGACAACTTACTCTTTGGCTTATCAGGAGCAGAGTCACTCTTAGCTGCCTCATCCTTAATGGATGTAACAAGATCACGATAGTTTTGAAGTTCTTGAACAACCTCAGATGGGTCCATGCCCAACTGCTTAAAGTCAGCAAGCTGGTCATTGACTTCCTTGAAACGAGCATAGGGAATAGACTTGTCTGTACCCTCTTTTACACTTTCTACAACCGGGGCAGATTCTGTAGTAGGAATGGTGTCTGGCATATTTTTCCTTTTCTTACGCTGATTTACGTGCGACGTGCACGGATGAAGAGGTTATAATAATTCCACCTAAGTATAGTATAGCATAACAATACATTGTTTCCGAAATGATTTAATAGGGTATCCTTGATTCGTGTTCAAATTCATCTTCTTTGCCATCATCCTCATCATCTATTAGTAACACATTACTCGTCCTTTTTAATGCCTTTCTTCTTCTTTAAGATCATTTCTACACCTTTACGAACAGTATTTGCATCAGGAAATTCTGTTCGTTTACCACGCTCTACATCATAAGTGTCTTTTAATGCCTCACCCAAGGCTCTGAACAAATATTCTTCCGTTAATTCATTCTCCTTCTGTTTAGGCATATCTACCTTAAATCCAGCCATATTAGTATCCACCAACACTCTTGCTAGCAGCTTGCTTCTTTTTTAGTACTGTATCCCAGGCTTCATCCTTAAACCCACCAACGCCCTGTTCTTTAGCCCGTTCTGCCATACGCTTACGAGCTTCTTCTTGCTCTTCTTTAGTTGGTGCTGCCATCGGTTTACTTTTACCTGCAAGAATTCCCGCAAGTGTCTCTAACATACTCATTATTAGTATCCCCCTTCACTAGATTTTTTATGTTTGCTTGAATGAGCGAACTTCTTTACATCAGCGGGTGATACTTCCCTCGCTGCTTTCTCTGCTTTCGCGCTGCCGTGTGCTTCGCCTTTCTGTATTGCTCGTACAAAACCAAAGAACTTCCTCTGCTTCTCCGTTTCTGCTGGCATTATTTCTGCCCCCCCTGCAGTTGTATACCTTGTTGCTGCATTTGCTGCTCAGCCTGTTGCTGTTGTTTCTCTGCTTGTGACTTCATGTGCTCCGTAATATGTTGCATAAACATTTCCTTAGTAGGTTGGTCTTGTATCGTATCCCAATACTCAGATTTATATAAGTCTAAGTGTCGCTGAATATGTAAACTATCATTATCAAATGGTCCAACAGCTATCTGTCCTCCTTGTTTCCAGCGGTCCTGTTCTCGGGCAATAAACTGATCGTCTGCATCAAGAGAGGGCAATATATTACTTAAGCCATACTCACGATGAATTTTTAATTGAACCAACGGATCTTGTACATTTACAAGACCCGTTTGGATTAGCATCTCCAACGTAGCAAGACGCTCTAAATGCGTCTTTGGTAATACGCCTCCTGGCTCTGCCCATATATCAATGCCACCCTTCATGTCCACTTCTTGAATCTTCGCCACCGACCATGACGACCGATCATCCCCCAGGATTCGCGCGTAGCGATCCTGTGGGGTAACTTTACGGAATAATTCAAATGCCTGCATCTGCCATTCTGCAATGGCGATAGCATAATTGGTGAATGGACCAGTGTTCCTATTGTCTGCAATCTCTTGCAATTTCCCTAATGCATATCCAGACTTCACAGAGAGTGGACGCTCACCTCGTTGGATCTCACTCTGTGCTGCAATCTCTGCCATATCCCGATCATACATGGCAATCCACTGGATAATCCCAGCTTTCATTTCTGCACCCTCGATACGCTGCGGTGGGATATTGCCAGTCTGATGGGGATCATAGAAAATCTGTTGTCCTACATGTCCTGTAATAACACTATCGGTACCTGGTTTAGGAACAACCCAAACCGGATTGCTCATACGAGTCAAGATCAGTTCGCCGATTGCTTCAATACGGTTACGGCTACGCTGCTTATCAATCAAATCAAACGCAGGAGTACGAGCTAAGAACGTTCCAGGTATTTTGTCATAAGGAAAGTGCACAATAGGAAAAAAAGGTTCACCATTATTAGTAGCATAGGCAGGAACAAATGAGTATAACTCATGTACGATGTCAGCGCCAGAATAAATTATATAAAACCCATCAGTAAATTTCTCGCTAGGTTTCTCCCAAAATTCTACTACATCAATGGTTTTCTCGGATTGATAGGCGCTTTGTGGGTACGTTAAGGAACTTAAGGCATTGAGAATACGTGTATTCAATTCAACACGTTTACCAGCAGTAATACGATCCGATACTTCTGGCCAATAATGCTTTGCCCAATCTACATCTTTTGTGCTAATACGACAGATACTTTGATGCTGCTGCAAATCTGCAATACGTGTATCTAAAAACATTTCAAACGGTGTGGCCACATCAGCAACCAATCTACCTTGAGCTTCGTGGTCAATGAGTGGTTTTCCAGATCGTTGGTCAATCTGATCTCGCATTGGAGATTTAAGATTCGCTTTTGCACAACGAGGACAATCTGGTGATGGACGATTTTGCTGTCTTGTTGCAGTTAACTGGCATTGTGGGCATTGTACTTTTACAACAAGTTGCCGTTTTCCTTCATTAGCTGCAAAGCCAGTTATTAAATACGCATTGCCACACAATACTAACCAGGGCAATAATTCTGTTTTACGCTTATCCCAATTTACCTCATTTTCAATTGTTTTAATAATACGATTTCCTGCATATGCGGTTTGAATATCATCAAAACTATCAGTTTCAGGAGCCACAGTAATCTTAGGATCATAACGAGAAAAAGCAGAAATGAGACTATTACAAATAGGAGCAAACTTATTAGTAACCGGACGTGGAATAACACGACGCTGATTAGTTCGACGAAAACGTAATGTAGACATGTCATAAGTAATCCATTGCTCTCCACGATAAAACAATATTGACTGATAAAATAATCTATCTAAAGATGCTTTGCCTTGTTTATATTGGGCAATTCTTTCTTCACAATGTGAAATAATCTCATGTGTTTGCTTCAGTAATTTGCTATTTATCATCCAACTCTAGCTCCTCACTCCTGTATCCATCCCTATCACCAACTGGCACCTCATCAAATATATTTCCAATCGGTCCAAAGTTAGATTCTTTCATAGTCTGAGGAATAGAAGGACTTGCTACTTTTATAAATGCATCAAGCAATCGTGCATACATTTGCTCACGACTTTTATTCATTTCTTCAAGCTGCACATTCAAGGCCCCTATATCCTGACGCTGTGCCACTAATTCAGTGATTATACGACTTAATGTTTTGATTATAGTTTCTCTATCCTTCTTCATCGTATTCCACATCATAATAATCCTCACTCTCTCCGGCATAAAAAGCCTCTAATTCATTGTCAAATTCTTGGTCAGAAGTAAATGATTTCTTTTTTTGTTTTAACCAGTATTCGTGTTCTTCGCGTTCAAGTTGTGGCAATGCAGCTACCAATCTCTTTTCATCGTGCTGTTCCCACCTCACACGCTGATCCGCTAACATCTCTTTTGTGGGAGGACGTGCCACATCAATCTGGTACGCCAAAGCATCTATGTCATCAACTCCGTGCTCCTGGTCAGTATACCAAGTAGATATATGCTGTGCCACATTTAATGTATTCACAAAATCAATAGATTTCCACAATGGTCCTAACGCTCGTATACGATCTGACTTAGGACGACGGTTCGGCTTTAATTCAGATAAAGGTATAGATCGTCCTCTTGTTTGAAAAGCTAATCGTATATACGGATCAAGATGCGGCATCTTTTCAATAGCTATAGAATATGGATGCCACTTATCATATAAAGAAAATAATAAATCAACAAATTGTTCATCAGTATAATACTGTTGAAAGAGGTCAAGTATGCACCATCGCCCAGAGTTGTCAACTGCATTTACACAAACCCCCACTTTATCTATATTTGCCTTAGCATCCCCAAGTCCGGCACCGCCTCCTGGGTCGATAGTAATATAGGTGATACAATCCGCAAGAGATGTTTTATGGGTCGAGCGTAAAATACAGTTATCAATCACCGGCACATAAGAGAATTGCTGACCACTGAACGGATAAAAAAACTTATCTGTCCGCATAGACGGCTTCAGCATATACTGACCCAGCCAAACATAGTTGTCGCTGATGTCAGTTTTCATACGTTCAATCACACTTAATGGATACACTGATGGAAATGTGGGACGCCCGTCTGTTGTAAGCACAGCACGTTTATAGGTTTGCCAACGTGATTGATAGATAGTATTTGGTCCACGATCTGAATAGATAGTACCAAGCATTACAACTGGAGCAGTTGGTCGAAGTAGAGGAAAAAATAAACCCATATTTCTGTTTAATTTGTCAATCTGTTCATCATTATTTTGATTGCCATCATTTTCAATATCATCCAACAGTACATGCGTAAAATGGCTTCCAGCAGGAAGAGGATCGAGACCAAAGGAACTAACACTAGGTGCTGAAAATCCTTCTCCCCTATCTTGTCTTTCAGTTCGTTTAATATTGAATTCGTCAATTCGCCACAGGTCCGCGTTAATTTCTGGATTCTCATAGAAGATTTCAGGAAACAATTCTTTCAATAATTCATTACGAGCAATCATGTCTCTAAGGTCCCATACCCGTTTATCAGCGCGCACCTTTACATCCGAACCAATACCGATCTGAGCATTCTGGTCATTCAACAACCACTGTATACATTTTACCATACCAATGGAGGTTTTGAAAGCACCACGAAAAATGAGTACCAAATAGCGTAACGGATTAGCGTCTAACTCAGAACATAATCTATAATGAATATCGGTTCGTACCTCCATATCTCGATACCCCATAATGAACTTACAAAGGAAATATAGATCTGTCTTGGCAAGCTCCCGTAAGACCTCCCTCTTTAGCTCCTGGTCTTCAATGGATTCAATAAACGAATAATTATTTATCATACTCTATCATTCAATACTACTTTGACTTCGTCCGAGTATGGTACTATACAAGCGGGTGGAGTTGTATTATTGTTTTTTGTTTCTACTATCCACCCATCATGTGTATATGAAGATGCCAGAATCTTATAAACTACTTTTTTTGTATATGCAATATGCCCACACCTAATACATTTTTTTCTACTCTTATCATCAATACGCTGTTCCAAAGTGATAGATGTATTTGTAAGAACCTGGTATGATGGATTACTATTTACTGCTGCTAACACAATATGATATGGAATAAACCATTGCACAATATACTCCTATAGTGTATGCGCAATTTGTAGCGCGTGTTTAACATAGAGTTGAGCCAAAGTGTCATGGGTCAATCCATCTTCTGCCAAGTATTGTGTATCATTTTGCCAAAGGTAGCCAGCCCATTTTGCATAGAACTGCACACCTTCCATAGATCGCAAAGGCTCCTCCTGATTGTCCACATTATCACAAGACACAACAGGTATATACAACACTTTCTGTCCCATATCTCTTACACGCAAACACAAATCAATATCAACATATCTACGTGCAAGACGTGCATTAAATCCAATGAAGCTAGATTTTTTATAAGGAATGGAAATTGTATTGCTTCAAACTCTCGCCTACGACTGAACATTGGCTGTTCTGGAGGAAGCATTCTATATAGTGACACTGGTGTTTGATTGCCATTAAACGCATACCCTATATGGTGCACCAATCCAGATTTATTTATTTGTAATCCACCCACAATAGCAGCATCAGTTTGAATAGCGGCTTGTAATGCTTCATGCTTCCATTTGGCCTTTACATATTGACTAACACGATACAATAATACATATTCCCCATAATCTTCTTGCGCAATAGTAAAACTCTCTTTTGCATACATAGGTTTCTGTACCTCAAACATGCAATGAACCATATCACTAATACGTGCTATGGTTTTATCATCTCTATAGGCAAAATGCTTATCTAAATATTTATTTATACAACCAAGACGACCATCACTCATCTCATCGTGTAATGCCTTTTCAATAGCTGGTCCAAAGTATTCAAATCCTCCCACCGCATCTGCTACCTGCTCATCAAAAAATGAAAGATGACGCGGGCCTGGTAATGGAGCCTCGATAAACGGCTTATTAAAGTATGCTATTTCCAAACCAGTAGTGGTAGCACCAATTGTTATGCACACAGAGGCGGCACCCATCAAGGCATACGCCTCAATCTTCTCATCGCACAACGACCGCACATTAGCACATTTCTGCAACGGCCCCATAGCCTCAGCAATGTTTTTTGGCTCGGCCGTGGGATGCCACTTAAACACCACCACAACGTCTTGATGCTCTTTTAACCATTTAATAAATACGGGGACGGCAAATGGTTTATAGTGTGCATGTGATGGAAAAATTACTACCATGCGCTGACCATCGTTGATGTGCAACAATTCTTTTGTGTGTCGTATGGAGTGTACCGAGAGAGCTTGTTCCTTTGCTTTCTCTAATCCCACATGGCCGAGCATAACAATCTTCTCATCACTATTTCCTGCTGCTATCAGTAATTGTTTTGTGACTTCACCCCACACTACACATGCTGTAGAATAATCAGTATGAAAACGATTATAAGGAATACTTGTGTAAAATAATCCTTCTTGAAAGGTAACATAAGGAATCTTGTATTTATGTGATATATAACCAAGAATTTTACCCCACGGATTTAATTCGTGTAGAGCAAAAATTATATCAGGTTTTGTTTGCTCAACCATCTTATCAAAACAAAAAACATTTTCAATAGCAGACATCAATATCTTATCTTGGATCGGTAATGCAACACCACGCAATGTTGCATTTGTAAGAAATAACTGTTGCCATTGTGGCATAATAGTACTCAGTGCTTTATCAATATGGAACTGAACAACTTCCATATAATCTTGAGCATGTACATAAGACAGTCCCACTTCCAACAAGGTAAGTTCAAAAGCTGCTTCAGCAGCAGCAGTACAATATTGTATTTGCATTCCCTGCTCTTGCAGATTTTGCATTACAGGTACTAACAATTTATTGTGATGTGGCAGCGCTAGAAAGCAAAGTGCTTTCTTATTTTGTAAGATATTCATATAGTTTTTTCTTTAGCATCCAATAATATTCTTACTTTTTTACAAGTATAGCATGTACATCCATTGCTCAAACGTGGATCTCCATTTGCTTGATTTCTGTGCTGTTCATAATATTCTAACACAAGTGTTGCTGAACTAATCACTAATGCGGACTTGTTAATTTTTCTACTATCCTTAACTGCACATTCTAAATACTTTGGTGTACAAAACCACATACACTATTCTCCTAATTGCCTCTTAAGCATATCACCAATATGCACATAATTAAATGCGCCATAATCGCGCCATATAGACAATTGCTCTGGCACACGAGAAGGAATTGGTTCCCACTTACACCATGCAGATTCCCAACCCGATGGACTTCCAGGTTGACAAATGATAGTTGGAATCTCTAATACCCGTGCTTGTTCAGTAATGGTGCTGGCAAATGGAGCAATAATTACATTAGCTAAATGTAACAACAACCCAATACCCACAGCACCATCTACCACAGAATGCTTAAACTTCTGCAACACTGCCTTATACGAACGAACAGCTAATTGTATTTCAGTCATTCCTCGTCGTAATGTGCCATCATCAGCACGTATAATAATACATACATTATCTTGCCAATCCACCAATGCTTCTAGTACTTTACGAATATCCCAAATAAAAGTTACATGATGTGGAATAACAATTACAAATTCTTCTTTAGTAATTTGTAGCAACTTTCGTACTTCTTCTTCTTTTTCAACATACGCATCCATGTATACTTGGTGCCCAGCACGAAGAAGATATGCTTCTTCTGGTGGAAGTCTTACTACAGATTCCTTTCCTTCTCGCATTAGAACTTCCTGTGACCATAATTGTTTTACTGCATAAGAATTAGCAGGTAGTTGGCTAAAACGATACTTGTTACCCAATGTGCTTATTTCAAGTCCTACAGTGGAAATATGATGCTGATATGCTTGCACAGCAAGCCAGGCATAAAATCCAGCACAAGCCTTAGTATTATTATCAACACCAATCAAAGGCAAAATCAAACAATCTATCCGCGTTGCTCCCTCTATATCAGCATCACCAGTGCCACAAATTTTATCGGCCGGATCTGCATTCAACAATGAGAAAGAACCGGCAAAGTCATCCAACGCAAGAATCTTTGCTAGAGAAAGATTGGGTACATTGTGTGACAAAGGAACAGTAATATGGTTGGTTGCTTGTATTAGTGCGTCAGTTGCCAGCAAACGTTGTTCCTCATCCGCAGCACTACTATTAATATTTACCACCCACATTTGTATTCCAAACTTTTTTGCTAATGTTGCAAGTTCTTTGTCATGGGTCATACCAATAACATTCCACTCAGGATGTTGGTCAGCAACTCGTTTTACCAGTCGCCATATCTTTCCATCAGTATAAAAATGCTCGCACTCACCAACAGCAAAGACCACAGTTTTCTTATTTACATCAATCTTGAGCGGCAAGTAAGTAGTTAAGACTTGATTGTTCAACAAATGATGTTTGTTCTTCACCGATTTGTGTCCCATACTCTTTCTTCCATTGCTTTACCGGCACTGTTACCCCACCAAAGCCATGTTTGAAGTGGGCTATATTACGTTCTTTGTCTGTGGCCAATTCGTCTGGTCCATATTGAGCCCCTAATTCATATTGCTTATAGCCATGAAGACAGAGACGTTGAATAGCGGCTCCTTGTAATGCGTGACCAATAGGAAGATGCCGGTATTGAGGATCATTACACGCGGACCCAAAGTATGCCTTATTTTTGTAAAGAAAGACGTAGATAAATCCATAAGGTGTTCCCTCCTTTATAGCACTAAACAATATACCATTTCCTGCCTGTGACCATACATGCTGCATTTCAAAGGTGGCATGTGATCTACAAATGCGACCATTAGCTATAGCATGTAAACTTTCATATTGTTTGAATAAATCTTTTCCATAACTGTTGCTGTCACAACTCCATATATTAAATAGAGCCATACCATGTTTTACCGCAGAGATATGTCCTTTACGCATTTGTCTCAACAGTGCTGGAAATGGACGATCTAAAGAAAGTATTTGAGTATGTGTTGGTAAAATACCATCATTGTAGATAAATCCTGAATCCCTATCACATAAAGCAGAATATTGAAATTCTCCTTTTTGTACATAATTTTCTCTAGCAATAACTACTAATCTATCAGCAACAATTTTATATCCATCATCAATGGTTTCAGAAGAAGCATATTTAGAAAATATTGGAGCAGGAATTGGACCAGCACCATATGAAAATTCCACCACATCAAATGACGTATAGTGCTCTTTATTATAGCTTTCAATAATCAATGGCACAATAGCTACAATTTGCCCTTCATCCATTACCATGAAAGATGCATTTTTGGGATGCCTATCTAATCGGTATTGAAGAGTATATTGCATCCAATCAGTAGTATGCCAGAACCAAGCACCACTTTCATATAAACAAAAGTCATCCCACTTTTTAACCATTTCTTTATCAGAAAGATCAAGAAATACTTGTTCCATACTATCTCCTATTCAAAAAGCATCCAATAAACAGCACCAACAATAATAATAATAAGAAATACTATGTCCATCTTTATACCGGGGCTGCAAGCAATTCAATAGTTTCAGTTGTGTAATCAATATTTATTTTTTCCATATGCTCACGAATAGCTTCTAATGCTTTCACCACCCGTGTCTGGCGAATTGTCGTTCCCTCATCCGGCACCCGTACCTGTTCAATAGATTTCAAGTCTGGCAATATCTTATTAAGAATTTTATCAATGGCAGCTAGCTGCACTTTGCCATCGGGTGAATCCAACAAAGCAAAAAGCCTTGCAATCACTTTATTCCGTTTGGCCATTTCCAGTAGCTGCCATCGAATGGCATTCTGCCCTTGCGCCATAGAGAAATTGGGCGGGACTGAGCATGCTTCTATAAGTCCCGCCTCTAGAGAGATTTGCGTCTCAACGCCTTGGTCTGCCTCTAATGGGGCTAAGACCCTTTTTCCTCTCCTGCCTGCATATGGGTCTAAGGTTGTCTTCAGCGCATCTAGGTCACCTACCGCCCACATCTTTGTCTTGGGATCAATGCCATCAAAGTTGTGTGGGACTATCCTACCCTGCCGCTCATAAGTCTTCAAACTATTGCGGCTGATCCGGCTATAGGACAGTGCCTCAACATTGCTTAGAAGATGCGTTGGTTTAAGTTTACCCATAATGTATTATCACGTTCAAAATTCTATAGAGGCATTATTTGGTGTTATTCCCTTAGACCAGCTACGCGTTATATCATTCCATCGTGCTCCGCACGTCTTACACTGCATATCAACCATTATAAATCCACTAGTATCCACACCTATCTGCCGTCCTATACTATAACATGGTGTTAATCTAGGAGTAATTATTCGCTCATCATGCGAACACCCTGGCTCATGGTCCATCTAGGATACCCTTTCTTACCTCTAGGACCCCCCCAAATAGGGGGTTACAGAGAGCTATCGCTGCCGGTGAAGGGTGTAGGCCCATCCACTTCCAGAGAACCACTAAAAGGGGCCTTTTTGAAGGTTGGCGGCTTCACCTTCACCCAAGTCTTAGGCACTAAATACCAACACGACGTTCTACCACGCTCACCCTCTGCTTCCTTATGTGATTCAATGCCGCACTTTTTCATCTTACGTTGAAACAAAGGAGAAGCCGACCACACATAAGCCTTCGGCTCGGCTTCGTTAAACACAATTGTTGTTTCACGCTCATATTGAATATCAGTAGGCATACTCTTATTCCTCCTAAAACCTTTATCTGTACGTAGTATAGCACATAAACTAGGTATTTCTCAACTATCTTCTAAGATAGTTGGCATGATTCTTTCCTCACTATTTACACATCTTAGCAAGAGCCTATAAAAATATTTATTTCTTAATAGTTCCAAAGAGTTACATGCATAGCCCCTAGTTTACGGGGCTTATGCAAGAAAAAATTGTGTTACATTTAACTGGTGATTTGGTCAGTATATACATATCTACTCTATACACAATACGTATTACAGTATACTCATGCTTACATAACACGTATTATTTTATAATATATTATGCCCCCGTAAGGGTGCATGTATAGACAGCACCGTAGCCCGTAGGTAGCGTAGGTGCTGTATCAATTTATTGTTTAGCTTTTGACATATAATACTCTATATGCGCCGGGTAGGGGAATGTAGTCTTATGACCCGGCGCTGTTGTGTAAAGATTTATTAAATATGTGTTGTTTTATAGAGTTATGTGCATAGTTTGATAGATATTTGTAAAATTGTGAAGTAGTGTGGTTATACGTTAACGGGGTTAATAGCTCACATGCCAAGGTCCCCTACCCCCTCCCCTAAGACGTGTTGTTGTAACACGTCCTACCTTCAACACGTCCTCTCTCGCCACAATACGTAATCCAGTACAATGCCGGTTAGTCATAATTAGCCATAATTAGCCATAATTAGTAATACACTAGTCATCTTATAGTCATAACATGTTGTGTATATAGCATGTTTGCTATGTATACTACTTGTGTTAGAGTACGTGTTAATAAGAGTACGTATTGTAGGGGTGAGTAGAGAGATTTTGTAAAGACCCTACTTAACGTGTTAACTCCACACGTTCTCACCCACGTTCAATACAATTTGTATATACACATGTTATGGGAATACATAATAAATACAACACATTAGCCAATGTGAATAAAATGATTAAAGGTTCCGTCTAAACATGCGATATGCAAAACAAGCGAGTACCCACATACAACACGGCTTGACATGACATATGAGAAGGAGTATTGTTCATGACCATTACTGAAATGAAAGCACTAAACAAAGCCGCTGGTTATCACTTTTTTGACCGTGCCACCATACGATTCTTTAACAGTCATGTGGTGAGTAAATTGTATAATAATGAATTGTTTATCACTGCTGAACAGTGTTGGAATAAGAAGAATTTTTTCTATACAATACGCCGATTTAACAGTGACAGCAGTATTGTTAACATGGGTGATTTTCAACAATACACAAGTCTGTCAACGGTCAGGAAAGAAGCACGTCGGCTATCTCGCATAAGCAAAACATTGGAGATTTTATGACTAGCCATGTAGTGTCCAAGCTTTACAATAATGGAGTGTTTATCACGGCCGACCGTCCATTGGCCAATGCTGAATACCGTTACACGCTACAAGTAGTGGTTGAGGGTGGAGGAATTGAAACACTTGGCAATTTTCGTCAATATGGCTGTCTCCGTACAGCGAGAGCAGCAGCACGCGCTACTAAAAAATACATTCTACCAGTCTACGACTCAAAAAAGGCATCAATGTGAATAATTGGGCAAAAAGACGGCAACGTTGGCATAGGTATAAACAAGAGAATACCATAATGCTGGAGGTTAACAATTCTATGACACCCCAAGAAGCTTGGACTTATGTTGGAGGGCTATCAAAACCTTCTAAAATGCCATGGTACTCCTACAATCTACCAGCAACAGCGTGCAAAACAGGTTCAAAACTAGCCAAAATACAAGGAGCCGTCTGCCATGATTGCTATGCATTTCGTGGCAATTATGTATGGCCTGTAGTACGAAATGCAATGGCAAAAAGGTTGGCAAGCCTGTATGATCTAGTATGCTGGAAAAAAGCCATGATTGTAGTACTTAAAGATAAGGCACGTAAACGCAAGCCGTTTAACGAGCCATACAAATACTTTCGTTGGCATGACTCGGGAGACATTCAGTCACTAGAGCATCTTGTGACAATCAATAGCATTGCTTTCTCGTTGCCAGCTATTAAATTCTGGCTACCTACACATGAGTATGGAATGGTAAGAGAGTTTATTAGATTATACGGGGGCTTTGCAGAAAATCTTACTGTTCGTATGTCGGCGGCAATGGTAGATGGACCCACACCTAGCATCAGTATTAGTAGAGGAGTAATGCTTCCTACATCAGGGGTAAGGAGCACTTTGCCTATTGATTCTATCTATGCGTGCCCTGCAAGATTCCAAGATCACAAATGTTTGGATTGCAGACACTGTTGGCAGAACAGCGTACAACATGTAGACTATCCTAAACACTAATATGGAGAAAAAATAATGTCAGCATACTATGTTTATAGTCCTGGAATTATGGATAGGTGTGATCCTATGATCCTGAAAGGGGTAGCCATTGAACCTGGGAGTATTGTACGTCGTAGGCGTAAACCAGGTGATAAACATTTTCACTCAGCAATTTGGGTATGGATTGAAGACATTCATGGCAATCTACAATCTGTTTATAAAAACGCCATAACTGTTCTTAAACCTTCTGTTGTAAAGAGTATAGATAATGGTGCGTTCATTGTCTGATATTGCTCTGAGCATTAGAAAAGACTGGAAACCTATCAACTTTGCTGCAAAACCATACTTAGATGCTATGGCAAGCTTAGATGACATTGACCAAAATTATGGAATGGATAGTAGAACAAGTATTGTTCTCTACTTCTTATGTAATGCAACTTCCTGGCATGGTCCCATAGCACGGCAAATCAAAAAAGAATTGCGTAACATGATAAAGTGATATATAGGAGACATATATTATGAGTAAATTTTCTTTAGGACTATTAGTTAGCACGCCCGGCGCACTAGAGGCACTACAAGAGGCAAATCAGCATCCCATTACCTTCCTTAAACGGCATCAACGAGGTGATTGGGGGAACCTATGGCAAGAAGACAAACGAGCGAATAACAACGCACTTAAAAACGGAAGTCGTCTTTTCTCTGCCTACATTCTGAGTACAAAGGTAAAAATCTGGATTATTACTGAAAGCGACAGAAGCACTACCACAATTCTATTACCAGATGAATACTAACATGCAACATAAGTGGTTTGCTCTTACTCCGTACTCTCTTCTAGATAAAGAATACAAATTAACTATTCTAAACAGATTTGGTTATGGCAGTTCAACGTATTTACACCATGCTGACATTGCAGCATTATCAGAATTTCTTAAAACATGGTTAGCTCATCAACCAACAATAAAAGAAGGGAAGGTGTCACAATGAAAGCATTGACATTACTTTTTGAAACGAGGCCAGGGAGCAGGTCTGTAAGCACGGCTGACAAAATTGCTGCTACAGTAGCTGGAAAATTACCGTATCCTATGCGGCAATTGGCCAAGGACATGGCGGGTCGATATGGAAACACGGTAGGACACTGGACAGCCAGTATTTCTCACGCATTCAGCCCTGTACGACATCGTAGTGACGGAGCTATAGGACATCTACATAAAGCGTATGTAGGCAATACCTACTGCATTGTATTAGGTGGTGGGATAAGTGAGCTAGGGCGAACCGGCCCCACACCCGGTCAGCGAATTAGCCAAGAAGAGGAACAAGAGCACGAGCGTATCTCATGGCAAAAGATGCATCCTACTATTAGCGTAGCTTATAGTGAGCTTACAGAACCTGAACAATTATTAAAAGAGCCGTTGCAAAGTAATTGGCGGTTAGCTGAAGAGGCTGCGTGGCTGTGGGTTAATAGTGGAAAGCGGGGTGAGGACGTGTATGGGCGTAAAGGGGGAAGGGTGTTTGGTGGACACGGCAATCAACTTTCTGGAAATGTTAGTCCAGCTACAATGCCAAAAGAAGTGTAACATTTTAAGACAGCCGTCGATCCTAACTACAACACTCTATAAGTAGTAGAACGTTCTAATACAATACACATTATATTAGAACGTATACTTCTTAACCAACACGTTCTAATATAGTATATAATATGTATTGTATTAGAACGTTCTAAGATAATACGTGTTGTATACTTATTACTCTTCGGTAATAAGTATACAATATGATTTGTAGGTAAAATATATTATGACAAAATTATATCCATCTTTACCAAGACTACGTCAACCTCGTGTGTTAAAACTCACGGACTTTCCAGAACAGCGTATGGCAGGCTGGACCACCGAAGCCCATGAGTATTGGAAACAGCATCACATTGTACCGCCAGTCATGCCAACATGCTACCCCACTAATCGAGGAATATGCTATATACTATTTGGAGGATTAGGGTATCAGGAACGGATATTTACTGGTAGGCGTTTTTATTATCCGTATGGCGTTGATGTTGCTCCTATGCTATATGTTCCCATTGATTATACTCTGTATATTCCACGGCCAGAACTGATTATTGTCGAAGGGACAACAGATGCTCTGGCCGTGCATCAGTCTGGTTATGACAGTGTATCACTGTTGGGTACAGCACTAACATATGGTCGCATGGAGTTATTACATGTATTGGCTCGTGGTCATCAGCGTCTATATTTTATTCCCGATAGTGATGAGCCGGGGCTTAGTGTTCTTGATTATTTGTTGCAAGGAGGATTGCCCGTTAAGGTTCGGTATTTGTCCCCCGGGGTAAAAGATATGTGTGATTTGTCTATACGGGAGAGAAAGATTTTTTTAGATAATGCTGTACAGTAGGTAAAGAGAACGTGCACTATCATACAAAAATACTTACGGAGATGATGGGGGTGCTTGGAAAGAAAGCACCAGAAAAATTCATCAATGAAGTATATTACAAAGAAAAACAACTTTACTTTGAGCTTTTTATTTCTGCCGTGCAGGATATTTTGCGCGATCACGAGCATGCGGCAGTATATGCGTGGGTGAAAGGTATTGAGCAGGATGATGGTTCTTTTTTGACACTTGATGATGTATGTCTGGCGTTGGGTTGGCCAATACGTTATTGTCGGGCAATGCTGGTAGAACTTATTGAAAAGAGGCACATAGTATGAGTATTCAGTATGCGTGGAAAGCCACAAATGATGATAACACTACAAAATATGGTTTTACTTATCCTACTGTTGGCATGGCGATAGCCAATACTAATATCCAGGTTCATCGTTCACCATGCCCGATTATGGATGGTGATGGGTTGTGTTTAGCGCGTGATTTTGTAGGTGCTGCGTCACGGGGTGAGCGTACTAGACGTGTGTTGTTAGTGGGGTATAACGTTGAAGATGTTTTAGGTGAAGATGAGCATAAAATAAGGGTTCGGCAAGCAGAAGTGTTAAATGTTGATGGGTGGGAATACGATGTATGGACATTGCTGCGTGCAAATGAGATGCAATATTTGGATTTGCAAGGCGCTAATCTGCGGGGTGCTGATTTGCGGGGGGCTAATCTGCAGGGTGCTAATCTGCAGGGTGCTAATCTAGAGAGTGCTAATCTGCAATGGGCTAATCTAGAGAACGCTAATCTGCAAGAGGCCCGTCTAGCGCGCGCTAATCTGCAAGGGGCTAAACTGCAAAATGCTATTCTGTTAAAGGCTGATCTGTATGTCGCCAATCTACAAGATGCTGATTTGTTGGGGGCTAATCTGCGTGCTGTCACACTGTTAAGGGCTAATCTGCAAGGGGCTAGGTTGCAAAAAGCTAATTTGTGTCGGGCTTATACGCAGGATGCTAATCTGTCAAAGGCTTATATGCGAGGTGCTAATCTGCAGGGTGCTAATCTAGAGAGTGTTGATTTGCAAGGTGCTGATTTGCAAGGTGCTGATCTGGAAGGCGCTACTCTGCAAGATGCTAATTTGCGAGATGCTAATCTAGAGAACACTAATCTGCAAGAGGCCCGTCTAGCGCGCGCTAATCTGCAAGGGGCTAAACTGCAAAATGCTATTCTGTTAAAGGCTGATCTGTATG
>Ga0184639_10000242_pt1 | contig 19823 bp, 18 predicted proteins | sample PLM31_170_b2_FD_133155 | JGI IMG/M metagenome (GOLD analysis project Ga0184639, IMG submission 133155) | Groundwater sediment microbial communities from an aquifer in East River, Colorado, USA - PLM3-1_170_b2 | ecosystem: Environmental > Terrestrial > Soil > Riparian zone | place: USA: East...
AGTCAACTTTTCTCTGGACATTGCGCGGCCACTACTGAGACGGGAGGAACCCCCACGGACGGGCAAGGTCTAGGGGTTTTCTGGAACGCGGAACCGGCCGCTTTTATCCGCGCACACAGCATTGAGGCGCGTCCCGTCGCGCCAGAAGCGAGCATTCGCATCGTGAGAAAAATCCACAAGCGGAGGAAGGATGCATCCCGTGTGCCAGCGAAAAAGGCGTGCGGCACCTGGACGAAAGATTAATGAAAATAGGCTGTTACGGAACGAGATCCGCCAGGAAACGAGGAACGGTTGACAGGTGTCGAACGGCGCGTCCTGCTGCTGACAGGGCGCTCCGCGAGGTTGTCCTGAGCGGGAAAAGGCGGCTATGGCGTCGTGATTCGGCCGGCCGCTGAGATGGTCACGGTGAGAAAGTTCACGTTGGGGCCGGTCACCCTCAGTATCCCTGGAGTAGCCGCGTTCCCCAGCGGCGTAAACACGGGAGCCACAGTTTGGACGGTGACCACGACATTATTCTGGAGGCGGAAGGTTCCTGTCCCGTCGGCTCCCGGGACGGGGTTGTTGATTCCCACCCCCGCCACCGGCAACAGAGGCGCGCCGGCACACGTGTTCTGGCGGTATTGATAGCCGTTCGCCACGGGCTGAACACAGATGTTCTGGCGGAGCGTGATCGCGAGCTGCTTGCCCCGGTTGAGGGCGGTTCGCATCTCCTGGGCCCCTGCCCTGACGGTTGAGCTCCGCAGATAGCTCGCGAAAAGCGGGATCGACATGGCGACGAGAATCCCGATGACAGCGATCACGACGAGGAGTTCGGCGAGGGTCCAGCCTCCCTGATCTAGCCGGCGAATGCGCGCAGATACCATTCTACAATGCCCTCCCCCCAAAAGAGACTGACCGCGCCCCCAAAGGCCAAGAACGGACCAAAGGGGAGCGGGTCCTTTCGGCCCTTCCGGCCGGCCGCCAGGAGCGCCAGGGCTACCGCGCCTCCGAGGAACGCCGCCAGGAAGAGACCGAGGAGCATAAGTTGCCAACCGAGGAACGCGCCCAGCATCGCGCTGAGCTTCATGTCGCCGCCTCCCATCGCCTCAACGCCCAGCGCCTTGCTGCTCAGCACGATAATCACGAAGAGGACTCCGCCACCGACCACGATGCCGAGGAGGGAATTGAGCCAGGAGGGCCGGCCCAGCACCACGCTGCCCGCGAAGCCGGCCACGATGCCCGGGAGGGTGATACGGTCGGGGATCAATTGGTGGTCGAGGTCGATGACCGTGATGACGATGAGGGCCGAGAGGAAGAGAAGGGCGGGGATGAGATCTGGTCCCCAGCCGATCCGAAGATAGGCGAGGGCGAACAGCAACGCGGTTGCCATCTCGACGATCGGGTACCGCCAGGCAATCCGCTCCTTGCAGTCGCGACAGCGCCCGCCGAGCAGAAGGAAGCTCAGAACAGGGATGTTGTCGTACCAGCGGATCGGGCTTGCGCACGCCGGGCAGGCCGAGCCGGGCATCCAGAGGCTTCTCCCCTTGGGCAGGCGCGAGGCGCAGACGTTCAGGAAACTTCCCACGACCGCGCCCAGGGTCACCATGCCGGCTGCCATCATGGGGCCGTCGCGACAGTTCCGTCGCCGCTGGTCGTGACGCCAAAGGTGCCGTTGGCGTTGACCACGTACCCTGCGGTATAAGGCGTCCAGCCCCACGGCGGAGCGGGCACGCCGTTGAGGAAAGGTCCCATCGTTTGGCCCGCGATGTTCAGTTGGGGGGCGGTGACCGCGGTGAGCCCGCTCCCGTTGCACTGGCCTCCCTGAGCCTCAGCCCCGGCTGGCGGGTAGGCTCCACAGTGACCCATGTACATGACGAGCGCTGAGGCGAGAGTCCGCGTATCGGCCCGGGCCTTGGCGACCCGCGCGCGCACCTCGATGTTGGAATACAGGCCGATGGCGATGGCAGCCACGATCCCAACGATGGCGACCACGACCATGAGCTCGATGAGCGTGAAGCCGCGCTCATCCCGCGCCTGAAACCGTCGCCCTGCTTTCCGATGGCTTGATCGTGTCATAAGACCTCATCAGACCTCATCGCTAAGCAGCAGCAAGAACCACGCCAAATGTAGGAGATTATGATAGCAGAAAACCCTCGAGAGATAGAAAACTCTCGCCGCTTCCTCGTCAGGAGAAAGAAGAGGGGAGGCCGGTGGCCTCCCCTCTTCATGAGCTATCCGCTGCTGATGGTTCCTAGCACCCGGGAGCGACCACGAATGTCCCCGCAGCGATGTCGCCGTTGGTCGCCGCCGTCTGGACGTCGAACGTTCCTGCCGGGCCAGCGGGCGTACCGGTACCGGCTGGGAGGCAGCCGAGGACAGGCGCAAGGGCGATCGCCGGCATGTTGACCACGTACGCGTTCCAGCCGGCCGGCGGTTGGGGAACCGCGACGAAGAACGGACCGGCTACCTGGCCACCTGCGTTCGTAACCTGGGCGATCAGGCCTGCGTTCCAAGTTGCTACTGCGGGGGTGCAGGTATCGCCTCCCCCGGCGCCTGATCCCGGCAGACCGCCGCAGTGAGCCGAGTACTGGACCATCGCCGAGGCGATCGACCGCGTGTCGGCCTGGGCCTTGGCGGTCCGCGCTCTGGCCTGGATGTTCTGGAAGAGCGGGACGGCGATGGCGGCCAGGATCCCGATGATGGCCACGACGATCATCAGCTCGATGAGCGTGAAGCCGCGCTGGTTACCGAGTTTGATGCGTTTCCTCCACACTTTCATCTGGTCTTCCTCCTTTGTTTTCTCTCTCGGGCCGCTTGGCCCGGTCTCTGGAATTTAAGGGACCTAAGAGACCCCTTACCTATACCCGGACTCTGTGCAGGTTCAATGCCATGGGTCCTGGACGAAGTAACTATCTGGAAAGATTTAGAAATCTAGGACTTGCCCGGGGTTCCTGGGTACGGTGTGCCGAGGGAACTGACGCAATCTGTGCCGCGGGCGCCCAAAAACGTCACTTCTGGGTGTCGCGATCGCGCCCCAACTTGCGCTTCTGGAGTTTGTAGCGGAACTGGCGAAAGCTGAGCCGGAGGAGCTCGGCGGCCCGCGTCTGAACGCCCCTTGTTCGCTCGAGGGCTTTTTCGATCAGCCCCCTCTCGATCTGGTCGAGCGTAGCGTCCAGGTCCAGTCCCGCCTCCGGCAGGTCGAGGTCCACCCCGCGTGGCTGCCGCTGCCGGCGAACCGACTCGGGGAGAGACTCCTCGGTCAGCATCTCCCCTGTCCCCAGGACGAGTGCTCGCTCCACCACGTTTTCCAGTTCCCGGATGTTTCCTGGCCAGTGGTACTGCTCGAGGAGGGTCAGCGCCTCCGCGGACACTCCCCGCACCTCCCTGCCGAGCTGCTTGCCAAATTTCTGGAGGAAGTGGGCCGCGAGGAGCGGGATGTCCTCCGGGCGTTCCCGGAGCGATGGAAGGTGAATGGGGATGACGTTCAGCCGGTAAAAGAGGTCCTCTCTGAGGGTGCCTTCGCCCACGGCGGACTCCAAGTCCTTGTTGGTGGCGGCGATGAGCCGCACGTCCACCTTGAAATCCTTGGTGTCCCCCACGCGCCGGATTTCCCGCTCCTGGATCGCGCGTAGCAGCTTCACCTGGAGCAGGGACGGGATCTCGGTGATCTCGTCCAGAAATAGAGTCCCGGCGTCGGCGGCGGAGAAGAGGCCGACTTTGTTGGCCACGGCCCCCGTGAAGGCTCCCTTGACGTGGCCAAAGAGCTCCGACTCCATCAGTCCTTCCGGGATGGCGCCGCAGTTGACCGAGGTGAACGGCTTGTCCCGTCGCTGGCTGTTGACATGAATGGCCTGGGCCACCAGCTCCTTGCCGGTCCCGCTCTCCCCCGTGATCATCACCGTAGACTGGCTGTCGGCGATCTTTCGGATCGTGTCGAACACCGCGACGATTTTGGCGCTCTTGCCGATGATGTTCTCGAACCGGTATTGGGTCTCCAGCCGCTGCTTCAGGTTGAGGTTCTCGTCCCGGAGGCGCTTGCGCTCCAGGGCGCGCTTGATGTTCAGCATGACCTCGTCGTACTTGAACGGCTTGGTGATGTAATCGTAGGCGCCCAGCTTCATGGCCTCCACCGCCGTCTCGGAGGAGCCGAAGGCCGTGATCATGATGACCACCGTATTCGGGGACAGATCTTTGGTGGCCTTGAGGACCTGAAGCCCGTCGATCTTCGGCATGCGGACGTCGGTGAGGATCGCGTCGAAGGTCTCTCGCCGCACCGCCTCGATGGCAGCCTCGCCTCCCTCGGCGACCGTCACGTCGTATCCTTCGTTCTTGAGCATGCTGAAAAGAACCTCTCGCATGCTCCGTTCGTCGTCCACTACGAGGATTCGGGCGTCTGCCATCGGCTGGTTCCTCAGGCGCGCTGAGCGGATTCGGCGAGAGGGAGGCGCAGGGTGAAGGTGGTCCCGGCTCCCGGGTCACTCCTTACCTCAACGTCGCCTCCGTGGTCCCGGATCACGCGGTGGACCATCGCGAGGCCCATCCCGCTTCCCCCGGGCTTACTTGAGAAAAAGGGCTCAAAGATGTGCGGGAGGCTCTCCGGCTTGATACCGGCCCCGCTGTCGGCGACCCAGACCTCGACCTTCCGGGTATTCCGCTCGGTCACAATCCCCGCTCCGATGCGCAGCTCGCCTCCATCCGGCATGGCCTCCAGGGCGTTGATACAGAGGTTCCAGATGGCCTGGCGGAACTGCTGGGGATCCAGAAGGGCCGAAACGTCGCTGCCGTACTCCCGCTTGATTTTGAAATTGGCCGGGAGGGCACGGTGCTCGAGCAAGAGCAGGACTTCATCGAGCACCTCCCCCACGTTCATAAGCAGGGGGTGAAGGGAGGCCGGACGCGCGTACTCCAGGAACTCTTTGATGATCTGGTTCAGTCGGTCGGATTCCCGGAGCACGACCTGCACGAGACGGTGTCGGTTCCTGTCGAACGGCAGTTCCCGGGAGAGCACCTCGATGGCGCCCGAGAGGGAGGCCAAAGGATTTCGGATCTCGTGGGCGATGTTGGCAGCCAGGCGCCCGATCGCGGCCAGGCGATCCGCCTGGCGCATCCGCTCTTCCATCTCCTTGATGGTGGAGAGATCCTGGAACACGCCGATGATCCCCGCCAGCTCTCCTCGACCCGAACGGACGGCCCAGAATGAAATCCCCAGGGGGACCTCCCGTCCGTCCTTGCGCCGGAACCGCATTTCATGGCGCTGGACCTGCCATCCCTCCACGCGGGTGGAGCGGTCGATCTCGTCCGGGGGGATCTCATCCCCGAAGATGGACTCCCAGCGATGCCCCGCCGCTTCGCCGGACTCGTATCCCGTGATCTCCTCGGCGGCGCGGTTTAGGGCGGTGATTCGCCGGTGTAGATCCATTCCGACGAGACCCGACCCCATGGATTCGAAGATCAGGTCCTTGAAGGCCTGGAGGTCGGAGAGGTCCTCGCGCTGATCTTCCAGAGTCCGATGCGCCACGTGGTAGCGTTCGGCCAACGACCCCGCCAGGATGGCGACGACGAGGAAGGCGGCGGTGTTGAGGAAGATACTCAAGACTTCCAGGCCGGAGATTTCGGCGTGTTCTAGGAGCGTGCTCACGGAAAACCCCCAGCGGCCCAGCACGAGACCCGTGTAGAGGAGGCTTGAAAGGCCGGCGATGATGACCCCTCCCGGGCGCGCGAGAAGCACACAGGCCGCCATCACTACGAGCACGTAAAGGAATGTGAATATGCTCCGTGGGCCGCCGGTGAGCGCGACGATGGCTGTCACCAGCGCCGTGTCAAGGGTCAGCTGAAGCCAGGCAAACCGCCGGAGGCTGGAGGCTCGGGGCTTGAGGAGAAGGAAGGTTCCCGAGGCCGCCGCAGCGCCTGCGAGGCAGAGAGCGAACGGAAGGAATGGGTAGCGCAGGCCATCCCAGGCGGCCAGCACCGCGCTGATCCCGAAGAGGAGGCCGGCTGCGAGCAGCCGGCCCACGCTGAGTCCGCGCAGGGCCGCTTGGAGGTTGGGGACCTCGAGCACTGCCGTGGCGCTATTTGACGAGGGTCACCAGCCGGAAGATCGGGAGGTACATGGCGATGACCAGGCCGCCGATGACCACGCCGAGAAAGACGATCATCAGCGGCTCCAGGAGAGCGGTGAGGGCCCCGACCGCGGTGTCCACCTCGTCATCGTAGAAGTCGGCGATCTTGTTGAGCATCGCGTCGAGCGCCCCTGTCTGCTCGCCTACGGAGATCATCTGGACCACCATGGGGGGAAAGACCGTGGAGGCCTTGAGGGGCTCCGCCAGCGTCTTCCCCGCCGTCACCGAAGCGCGGGTGTCCAGGACCGCTCTTTCCACGACCCTGTTCCCCGCCGTCCGGGCGGTGATACGAAGCCCCTCAAGGATGGGGACGCCGGAAGAGACCAGCGTGCCGAGGGTCCGGGTAAAGCGGGCCACCGACACCTTTCGGATGAGTGGGCCGAATATAGGGAGCTTGAGGAGAAGGGCGTCGATGATCGACTTCCCACCCTCGGTTTTGTAGTAGGCGCGGATTCCGACGAGGATGCCCGCCACCGACCCGACGACGAGCCACCAGAAGCGCTGGAAAAAGTCGGACAACCTGATGACAATCAACGTCGGGAGGGGGAGGTCGGCTCCCATGCTGGAGAACATCTTCGCGAAGGTGGGGATGACGAAGGTGAGCATGAACACCACCACGATGAACGCCACCCCGCAGATGGTGGCGGGGTAGATCATCGCGGACTTGACCTTTCGCTTGAGAGCCGCCGCCTTTTCGATGTACACGGACAGGCGTTGGAGGACCGTATCGAGGATACCGCCCGCCTCGCCGACCTCGACCAGGTTCACGAAGAGCTCGTCGAATGTCTTCGGGTGCCTTCGCAAGGCGTCGGCCAAGGTCGATCCCGCCTCCACGTTTCCGGCCACCCTGGAGGTCACCGTCCGGAGAACCTTCGACTCGCTCTGCTCGGACAGGATCGTCAAGCACTGCACGAGGGGAAGGCCCGCGTCCACCATGGTGGAGAACTGGCGGGTGAAGATCGCCATCTCCTTGTCCTTGACCTTCCCGGCGAAACGCCCGAGGGCCCCAGCCCCCAGCGGGCCACCCGCCGCCCTCTCCTTGATGGAGGTGACGAGGATGGCCTTGCGACGGAGCTCGGCAACGGCGGCCGTGCGGTCCGGCGCCTCGATCTGTCCGGCCGTGGAGCCCTGGGTGGTACGTCCCTGATAGGCAAAGACCGGCATCGCGTCTCCTCCTCAGCGTCTCCCGAACGGGGTGGCTTCCGCGGCGGCGCGCCCCCCCGCCCCGGCCAGGAGCTGGTTGAGCTCATCGGGAAGCGCGGACCGGTTCAGGCCCTCGTCGCGGGTGATGAGGCCCCGTTGCACCAATACCGCCAGCGACTGATTCATGGTCTGCATCCCGAACTTCGTGCCCGCCTGCATGGCAGAGTAGATCTGGTGGATTTTCTCCTCTCGGATCAGGTTCCGGATCGCGGGGGTGTTGATCATGATCTCCAGAGACAGAACCCGGCCGCGTCCGTCGGACCGAGGGATTAGCGTCTGCGAGAGCACGCCCTCCAGCACCAGCGAGAGCTGGGACCGGACCTGGGGCTGCTGGTGGGGAGGGAAGACGTCGATAATGCGGTTCATGGTCTGGGCGCACGAGTTGGTGTGCAGGGTGGCCAGGGTGAGGTGCCCAGTCTCCGCGATCGTGAGGGCGGCCGCGATCGTCTCCAGGTCGCGCATCTCGCCGATCAGCACGACGTCGGGATCCTGACGGAGGACGTACTTCAGCGCGTTCGTGAAGGACTGGGTGTCGGACGCGACCTCCCGTTGGTTCACCATGCACTTTTTGTGCTGGTGAACGAACTCGATAGGATCCTCGATCGTGACGATGTGATCCGAGCGTTCGTTGTTGATCTTATCAATGATGGCCGCCAGCGTCGTTGACTTCCCGGACCCCGTGGGACCCGTGACGAGCACCAGCCCTTTCGGGCGCTCGGAGAGCTGCGCGACGACCGCGGGGAGGCCCAGGTCCTCGAAGCTGCGGATCTTGAAGGGGATCACACGGATGGCTGCGGCCGCCGCCCCGCGCTGCCGGAATACGTTGCAGCGGAAGCGGGCCAGCCCCTGGATGCCGAACGAGAGATCCAGCTCGTTCTCTTCTTCGAACTTCTGCTTCTGTGCTTCGTTGAGGACGCTGTAGGCCAGCCGTTGCGTGTCCTGGGGGGTCAGAACCTCGAACTCCGTCAGCGGGGCCAGTCTCCCGTGCAGCCGGATCTGGGGATTCGTCCCGGTGGTGATGTGCAGGTCAGACCCTCCGCGCTCGATCAGGATGTTCAGCAGCTCGTGCATCGTTGCGGCCATGTGTCACCGTCTCCTTATTCGGACGAGGCCAGTCTGGGATTCACGGTCCGCGATCCCCATGTCACGCTTAGCCGAGGGTCACGCGGAGAATCTCCTCCGCGGTGGTCTGTCCCTCAAGGACCTTCATAAGTCCCGCTTGGCGGAGGGTTTTCACCCCCTGCTGCGTCGCCAGTTCGCGGAGCTCGTTGGTGTTCGCGCCGCGAAGGATTAGCTCTCGGAGCTCGCTGCTGATCGGCATGACCTCGTAGATGGCGGTTCGGCCCTTCATCCCGCTAAAGTTGCACGCCTGACATCCCTTTCCTTTGAAGAGCGTCACCTTCCCCAGCCCTTGGGGCACGTGGCCGTAAGGTGTCAGGCTCTCTTCGTCAACCTCGTAGGGTTCTCTGCACTCCTTGCAGACCCGGCGCGCGAGGCGCTGGGACATCACCAGAAGGACGGAGGAGGCCACCAGGAAGGGCGGGATGCCCATGTCCTGGAGCCGGGCGATGGTGCCGGCAGCGTCATTGGTGTGGAGGGTGGAGAACACAAGGTGCCCGGTCAAAGCTGCGCGGATAGCGATCTGGGCGGTTTCGAGGTCGCGGGTCTCACCCACTAGGATGACGTCGGGATCCTGGCGGAGAAAGGACCGTAGGACCGCCGCGAACGTGCGCCCGATCTCTTCGTTGATCTGGACCTGGTTAATCCCCTTCAGGTTGTACTCCACCGGGTCTTCGGCGGTCATGATGTTGATGTCGGGGGAGTTGATCGTGTGGATGGCGGAGTAGAGGGTCGTCGTCTTGCCGGAGCCCGTCGGCCCCGTGATGAGGACCATCCCGTACGGGCTATGGATCACCTTCTTGAAGTTCTCCATGCTCCAATCGTCGAACCCGAGCTTCGCCAGATCGAGCGTCAATGCTTCCTTGTCCAGGATCCGCATGACGATCTTCTCGCCAAAGATCGTGGGGAGCGAGGAGACGCGGAGGTCAATCTCTCGGCTCAAATACCGGATCTTGATCCGGCCGTCCTGGGGGAGCCGGCGCTCGGCGATGTCCAGGTTGGCCATGATCTTCACGCGGGACAGGAGTGCGGCCTCCAGCCGCTTCGGGGGGGCCATCATCTCCTGGAGCACTCCATCGATGCGGTAGCGGACCCGGAACACCTTCTCGTACGGCTCCAAGTGGATATCGGAGGACCCGCGGCGGATGGCGTCGGTCAGGATGAGGTTCACCAGCTTGACGACCGGCGCCTCCTCGGAGGCGTCCTTGAGCTCGAAGATGTCTATCTTCGACGGGACGGCATCCCCACCTTCCTCCACGAGCTCCACGTCGGGGATATCCCCCTCCATGGCGGTGAGGACCTCGCTGAGGGCCGACGCCTGGGGTTCGTAGATGCGTTCGATGGTCTGCCGGATGGCACCCTGGGAGGCGACCACCGGAAGCACCTGGAGGTTGGTCATGAAAGCGATGTCGTCCAGGGCGAAGACGTTGGTCGGGTCGGCCATGGCAAGCGTCAGGGCGTTGCCCGTCCGCTTCACGGGGAGCACTTCGTACTTCCTGGCAATCTGGGCGGGGACGAGCTTAACCACGTCGGAGTCGATGTCGAGCTGGGAGAGCGTGATCGAGGGGATGCCGTACTGGCGGGAGAGAAAGCCGATCAGCTGATCTTCGTGGATGAGCCCCAGCCGGACAAGGACGGTGCCGAGTTTCTCGTTGGAGCCCTTTTGCTCGGAAAGGGCCCGTTGAAGCTGCTCCTGGGAGATCAGTCCCTCGTTAACGAGAAGATCACCCAGGCGTCGGCTAACTGGTTGTCCCACTTTGCCATATGCCATGAAGCGCTTTCACCCTGGCCCGGATAGTTTACCGCACGTAGCCCGTTCTAGGCATTTCTAAAGAAAATGCAGCTCCCGCATCCATAACTAGGGCGCCGGAAAGAGAGCATGAAAAGGAACCACGAATTTCTCGATGCTTGTTCGGTTTACGCCTCTATGCTTCGTCGCAGATAGGTCTGGTGTGCAGGGAGAATGCCAGGGGTCCCCGCAAGGTCTATGTCGTCTATGTAGTTTGAATTATTAGGTGTTTATAATTCGATCCGCCGGAAACCGTCCGGAATGGTGTCGTCCTGACACACTTGCTGACTTGAGTGTCACGCCTGAAATCGTCAGAAGTTTGACGGTAGAAGGGGAGAAAAGAGCCCTCTGGGCCTGTCCCCGTGGTCAGCTTCGCCTTTACTTGGCCCCGCGCAGGCGATTCAAGGTCTCGCTGAATGCTTTGCAGGCTTCCTCCTGATACAGGACGAACACGATCTTTCTGAGACTGGTGTTTCCGGCCTGGATGTGAGAAAGCACCGCGCTCAGCATTGCCTCGGCGGCCTGGGCCGGGGGGAAGCCTCCGACCCCCGTTCCAAGGGCGGGGAAGGCGATGGAGGAAAGCTTGTGTTTGTCGGCTATGGCGAGACTGGATCGGGTCGCCTGGGTGATCTGCTGGGCGTCGGTTTTCAAGTCCTGCCCCATTGCCGCGGCGTGGATGACGTGGGTGGCGGGCAGATTGCCGGCCGTCGTGATTACCGCTTCACCCACTTCGACCGGCCCTTGGCGCACCGCCTCCTCTTCGATAATGACTCCGCCCTTTCGCTTGATGGCACCAGCGACCCCCGCACCCATCCAGAGATGGGAGTTGGCCGCGTTGACGATGGCGTCCACTTCCCAGTCGGTGAGGTCGCCACGCTCGATCAAGAGGTCGGTCTTGCCAACCTTGACCTTCATGCTCGCTCAGTCTCCGGACTGCCGGGATCCCCTTCCCGCTTTTTGCCTTCCTCCCAGGACCGGTCCATCTCCTCGAGGGAAGTTTCGGACAAGCGCTTCCCACCAGCTGCGAATTGCGCCTCCATGAGCGTGAAGCGACGCCGAAACTTTTCGACCGCCTGCTGGAGGCATCCCTCGGCGTCTAGACCCAGCAGGCGAAGGACGTTGACGAGGGCGAACAGCAGGTCTCCGAATTCCTCCCGGAGTTTGGCCGGTTCGCCCCCCACGAGGGCCTCTTCGATCTCCTGGACTTCTTCCCTGACTTTAGCCCATGCCCCTTCGGGCGTCTTCCAATCAAAACCGATGCGCGCCGCCTTGTCCTGGATGCGCTGGGCTCGGAGCAGTGCCGGGAGGCTCCGCGGCACGCCGTCCAGCACGGAGCGGTGGCCTTCCCTACCGTTCGCCTCTTCGTGCTTGATGCGTTCCCACTGCGCAAGCGCTTGCCGAGGGCTCATAACCTTCTGCTCACCGAACACGTGCGGGTGGCGTCGTACCATCTTGGCAAGCAGCCGCTGCAGCAGGTCGGCCATGGTGAACTCACCCAGCTCCCGGGCGATCTGGGCATGAAACACGACCTGAAAGAGCAGGTCGCCCAGCTCCTCGAGCACGGCGTCGGGCTTGCCGGCCTCGATCGCTTCCAAGGCCTCGTACGCCTCTTCGATCAGGTAGGGTTGAAGCGAGCGGCGGGTCTGCTCTCGGTCCCAGGGGCAGCCTTCAGTTCCCCTCAGACGAGCCATGAGATCTAAGAGCGAGTCGAAGAGAGCCCCAGGAGAGTCCGCCATGTTAGGCGCCTAAGAACGGCAACCGCATTATACACAAGGAGAAATCTCCCCTCCAACCCCCTTCACCGCCCATGCCTTGTTCGGCTTAGGCCCGGTGTGCTAGGCTCGCGCCGAGATGTTTGCCCACGTGCCCGGAGTCTTGACACGATCTCGGGAAGCCGGGGTTCTCGATACGCTCCGTTTCCGGCCGTCCGACTGAGGCAACCGATGGGGTCCGAGGACACCTCCGCGGAAGGATTCAAGGTCAGAGATCGGCGTGGTCAGGGCGCCAACTCGGAGCCGTCTCGGCCTCCTCCGGGCGGATCCGCCCCCGGAGCCGATAAGCTCCGCCGGAGCCCGGAGTCCGCAGGGGACGCTGCCCCGGGACCCTTCGACCAACCGGCCGAGCCCGACCTGGCCTCTTTGTTTCTCCTGCTGGCGAACTCGGCCCTGCTGCACCTGGGCGAAGGGTCTGAGACGTCGACGACTGGGACACCGCTGGACCTCGCTCAGGCCAAGTTTAGCATTGACCTGTTGAAGTTGCTCAAGGCGAAAACCGAAGGGAACCGAACTCCCGAGGAGACCCGCCTCCTGGAAGGAATTCTCTACGACTTGCAGATGCGCTTCGTTCAAACTGTCCGCCGTAGCTGAGGTGGCGGAGAGGGGATTACCTCGCCACGGTAATCACGATCCTTCCGTCCTGAATCTTGATCGTTTCTACGACCCCTGGCACCTGCCACCGAAGTCGCTCCTGCCCTAGAAGGAGCCAGAGCAGCCACGCTCCCATATCCTGATTGCCCAGGCTGAATTCCTCTACGTCCAGCTGGGCGTACTTGTACGAGGTCTTGCCCTTTTCCCGGCCCAACCTAATCGTCCCGCGCACGGTCACCCACACGGGGCGGTCCATCGTGGATCTGGGCAGATAGTCAGGCAGAAAATGGGAGGGGAAACCCTTGAAGAGATGCCTAAAGGCAGTCTGGCCCTGAACTTCCACTATGTCGGGGAGGAGCTTCACGCCCATTGGGGAAACGGGCATTCCCTCACTCTCCTTCAGGTACCCGGCCAGGAAAGCGCCCAGTTCCCGGTCCGTGATCACGACCGGCTCCCGCCGGGAGGAACGTCCGGAATCCCGCAAGACGAGCTCGTACATCTTTTCATGGGCCAGGTACCTGTTCCCGGTGGAGTAGTCCGCCTTGCGGATGGGGGGGGTGTCGAACATCGCGCCACCGAAAAATAAGGCTGCCGCCCCCCCGACGAGCACGACCGCCAGTAGCAGGAGGAGAGCCAAGAAGCCCATGCAGCCGACCTTCATTGGAGCAACCCTAACACCGGCGCGCTATAAGGATCAATAAAAAAAGGACAATATCGGTATTCAAGGTATTTTTATGAGACGGACTTGACAAGGTATCACTCATAAGATATAAGAGAGACAGGCTCAGATAAGTGAGCCTGATTTTATCGGAAAGAGGAGATATGTATGGTAGTTGAGCGTTGGTGTCCGTTCGGTTCGACCCTTAACCGGTGGGAGCCATTGGGGGGTCTCAACGAGATCCAGACCGAGGTGAACCGGCTCTTCGATAGCTTCTTCGGCCGTCCGGCGGGGCTGGGCGTCGCCGAGCGTATCTGGGCCCCGGCTATGGACATGTACGAGACCAAGGATGACCTGGTGGTCTCGCTCGAACTCCCCGGCGTCAAGGAGAAGGAAGTGCAGGTTTCAATCACGAACGATATCCTGACGGTCAAGGGTGAGCACACCCAGCAGCAGGAGGTCAAGGACGAGAACTATCAGCGACTGGAGCGCTGGTTCGGCAAGTTCGAGCGTAGCATCCCGCTGCCGATGCCCGTTCAGACCGATAGGGTGAAGGCCACCTATCGCGACGGCGTACTGGAGATCAAGCTTCCCAAGGCCGAGGCGGTCCAGCCAAGGGAGATCAAGATCGACGTCCTGTAAACCGATCTCGGCGGCGGTGGCGGCGGCGTGGGGCACTTCGCCCTCGCCCCGCCGTTTCTCATTCTCAGGAAAGGAGAACGTACATGGCGAAGGTAATCGGCATCGACCTCGGGACGACAAACTCCGTGGTTGCCGTGATGGAAGGCGGCGACCCGACGGTCATTTCCAACCAAGAAGGGAGCCGCCTCACCCCGTCGGTGGTGGGGTTCACGAAAGACGGGGAGATCCTGGTTGGCCAGGTAGCCAAGCGCCAGGCCATTACCAACCCTGAGAACACGGTCTTCTCGATCAAACGCTTCATGGGGCGCCGCTACGACGAAGTGCTCCAGGAGACCAAGCTCGTCCCGTACAAGGTCGTGAAGGCCGACAATGGGGACGCGCGGGCCGAGGTGCGCGGCAAGGTGTACTCGCCACCCGAGATCTCGGCAATGATCCTTCGTAAGCTCAAGGAGGCTGCCGAAGCCTACCTGGGGGAGAAGGTCACGAAAGCGGTCATTACCGTCCCGGCTTACTTCAACGACAGCCAGCGCCAGGCCACCAAGGACGCGGGCCAGATCGCCGGGCTGGAAGTGCTTCGGATCATCAACGAGCCCACTGCCGCGTCGCTTGCCTACGGGATGGACAAGAAGAAGGACGAAACCATCGTGATCTACGACCTGGGCGGCGGGACCTTCGACATCTCGATCCTCGAGATCGGCGAGGGCGTGTTCGAGGTGAAGGCCACCAACGGCGACACACACCTGGGCGGCGATGACTTCGACCAGCGGATCGTCGACTGGATCGCCGAGGAGTTCAAGCGTGAGAACGGCATTGATCTCAAGAGGGACCGGATGGTGCTCCAGCGGCTGAAGGAGGCCGCGGAGAAGGCCAAGTGCGAGCTCTCGACGACCCTCCAGACCGAGATCAATCTCCCGTTCATCACGGCGGACGCGAGCGGGCCCAAGCACCTCGTCCTCACGCTGACGCGCGCGAAACTCGAATCGCTGGTGGCCGACCTGATCGAGCGCACGCTCGGCCCGTGCCGGCAGGCGCTGCAGGACGGCGGCAAGAGCCCGCGGGATATTGACGAGGTCATCCTGGTCGGAGGCCAGACCCGAATGCCGAAGGTGCAGGAGATGGTGAAAGCCCTCTTCGGGAAGGAGTCGCACAAGGGCGTGAACCCGGACGAAGTCGTGGCGGTCGGCGCGGCCATCCAGGCCGCTGTGCTCACCGGCGACGTCAAGGACGTCGTGCTGCTCGACGTGACGCCGCTGTCGCTCGGCATCGAGACCCTCGGGGGCGTGATGACCAGGCTCATCGAGCGCAACACCACCATCCCGACGAAGAAGACCGAGACCTTCACGACGGCAGCCGACAATCAGGAATCGGTCGAAGTCCACGTGCTGCAGGGCGAGCGGCCCATGGCGCGCGACAACCGCACGCTAGGGAAGTTCCACCTCGGCGGGATCCCGCCGGCGCCGCGTGGCGTCCCGCAGATCGAGGTGACGTTCGACGTCGACGCCAACAGCATCCTCAGCGTGACGGCCCGCGACAAGGCGACCGGGAAGCAGCAGAACATCACCATCACCGCCGCCTCCGCGCTCACCAAGGACGAGGTTGAGCGGATGATGAAGGAGGCGGAGGCGCACTCGGCCGAGGATGCCGAGCGCAAGCAGGAAATCGAGGCCCGCAACCAGGCGGACTCGCTCGTGTACACCACCGAGCGCACACTCCGGGAGCATGGGGACAAGGTTCCGGAGAGCGAGCGGAAGGCGATCGAGGAAGCGCTGAACGAGGCCCGTGAGGCGTTGAAGGGGGACGACATCAACCGGATCAATCGAGCCCAGGAGAACCTGATGAAGGCCTCCCACAAACTGGCGGAGGTCATGTACCGCGAGGCCCAGGCCAAGACCCCGGCCGGTAGTAGCACCGACGGGGGCGCGGCCAGCCAGCAGAAGTCCAAGGCGCCCGAGGGGGATGTCGTGGACGCCGAATTCGAAGACCTCGGTGAGAAGAAGTAACGCGCGGCTGAGATTGGTGCCGGGTCAAATGACGAGCGGGGTACCCATCGAAGATGGGTCCAGGCCCGAGGGAGGAGCCGGCCGGAGGCGTAGCGACCACGCCGGCCTTCGGCCGGACGCGGTGCCCGAAGAGGAATGGCGACGACCGTAAGCTGGTCAATGGCCGAAGGCCATCCTTGGCGGGCACCCACGAAGTGGGTCGTGGCGAAGTTAGTTGGCCCGGGACTAGGAGGGTGGGTGTGAGGCGGGACTACTACGCGGTGCTGGGGGTCAGCATCGGCGCCAGCCAACCGGAGATCCGTCAGGCCTACCGGCGGTTGGCACGCCAGTACTCCCCCGACGTCAACTTCTGGGACCGCGAGGCGCGGGGGCTATTCGACGAGATCTCTGAAGCCTATCGAATTCTGAGTGATCCCGGTGCGCGCTCCTTGTACGACCGCTTCGGTCATCGCGCATTCCGCCGGCAGTCGGGGGAGCCAGCGGGGCAGCGGGGTGATGATGTGTACGTGCCCGTGGAACTCTCGTTCGCCGACGCGGCGCGCGGCGTAGGACTGACGCTGAGCATGGAGCGTCTGCGGCCCTGCTTGGAGTGCGAGGGGGTGGGATGCCCGGCGTGCCGCGAGCGCGGCCTCGAGCCGGAACTCGCAGAAGTGCCGGTCGCGATACCGGGTGGTGTCGACACGGGAGCGCAGATCCGCGTGCCGGGGGAGGGGCACGCGGGGCCGTTCGGTGGGCCGCGCGGCGACCTGATCGTGATCACGCGGGTGCAGGAGCACCCCTTTTTCACGCGCAAGGGGGACAATCTGCACTGCGAGCTCCCGGTGACGTTTGGCGAAGCGGTGCTCGGGGGACGGATTCGGGTTGCGACGCTCGACGGCGAAACAACGCTGGTGCTGCCGCCCGGCACACAGAGCGGCCAGGTGTTCCGCCTCCGCGGCAAGGGCATGCGGCGGCTCCACGGCGAGGGGGTCGGGGACCTGTACGTCATGGTGCGCGTGAGCATCCCGCGGGGGCTCGACGCGCGGACGCAGGCGATCTTCCGCGAGATCGAGCGCCTGTTGCCGGAGGCGCCGCGCGCGGGCTACGAACGGTTTCGGGGAGGTGGGGCGTGACGGGCAAGGGCAAGCCGCTCTACATGATCGGTGTAGTGTCCGACATGCTCAAGCTGCACCCTCAGACCCTCCGTTTCTACGAGAAAAAGGGGTTGATCCAACCGAGCCGCACCGTCGGCCGGACCCGGATGTATTCCGCCGAGGACGTGGAGGAGATTGCCCGGGTCGTACGCCTCACGCGGGATCTGGGGGTGAATCTTGCGGGCGTGGAGATCATCCTAAAGATGAGGCGCCGGATGCTGGAAATGCAGAAACAAATTGAAGACCTGCTGGCTTACGTCCGCGAAGACGCCGCCCGGCCCCGCGATCACAGTGAGCGGGGCGGCGGGGAGGCGCTGGTCCGTGCGGCCTCTGGCCAACTCCGCCCGCTCGATATTTTTTGACAAGAGGGGTTCAACATGACCGCACAGTCCGATTCGATCCTCCTGCTTCCCGATCTCCTGTCCATCCTTCCCTTGCGGGATACCGTGCTCTTTCCCCAGGCCGTGCTCCCGTTGGCCGTGGCTCGCGTGCCCTCGGTACGTCTCGTGGAGGACGCCATCGCAGGTTCGCGCCTCATCGCGGTCGTAACGCAGCGGGATCCCGCCATCGAGGAGCCTGGCTCCGAGGATCTGTTCACCGTCGGCACCGCGGCGCTCATCCACAAGGTGCTGAAGCAACCCGACGGGACGCTGCGCCTGGTGGTGCAGGGGATCGCCCGCTTCCGCATCGTGGAGATCGTCCAGCGCGAACCGTTCCTCAAGGCGCGCGTTGAGGAGGTGGAGGAGCCGGAAGCGTCCACCGGAGATCTCGAGCTCGAGGCCCTGACCCGCAACGCCGCCGCTCTCTTTCAAAAGATCATCTCGCTCTCGCCCGCGCTTCCGGACGAGCTTGCCGGCGTGGCTCTTAACATCGCCGACCCCGGTCGGCTGACGGACGTCATCGGGGCCTCGCTGCCGACCCTCGGCGTGACCACCAAGCAGTATCTTCTCGCGACGGCAGACGTCAAGCTCCGGCTCCAGAAGCTGGTCGGGGCGTCGGCCAAAGAAGTCGAGGTACTGGAACTCGGCTCCAAGATCCAGTCCCAGGTCCAGTCGGAGATGTCGAAGAACCAGCGCGAGTACTATCTGCGCGAGCAGTTGAAGGCGATCCAGAAGGAGCTCGGGGAGGCCGACGAGCGCGGCCAGGAAATCGACGAGCTGCGGAAGAAGATCGAGGCGGCTGGGATGTCCGAGGAGGCCCGAAAAGAAACCCTCCGGGAGCTCGACCGGCTAGCCAAGATGCCGCCGGCCGCGGCCGAGTACACCGTGATTCGGACCTATCTCGACTGCCTGATCGCGCTCCCCTGGCAGAAGGAGACTGCCGACCAGCTCGACATCGCGGCGGCCCGCCGGATTCTGGACGAGGACCATTGGGGGCTCGAGAAGGTCAAGGACCGGATCCTGGAATACCTGGCAGTCAAGAAGATCCGACCCGGTGGGAAGGATCCGATCCTCTGCTTCGTGGGTCCGCCCGGCGTGGGGAAGACGTCGCTCGGAAAATCAATCGCGCGGGCTCTTGGGCGGAAGTTTGCCCGGATCTCCTTGGGTGGTGTGCGCGACGAAGCCGAAATCCGCGGTCACCGTCGGACGTACATCGGCGCGCTCCCCGGCCAGATCATCCAAGCGCTGCGTCGGGCCGAGTCCAAGAACCCGGTCTTCATGCTGGACGAGATTGACAAGCTCGGCATGGACTTTCGTGGCGATCCGGCTTCGGCGCTTCTCGAGGTGCTGGACCCCGAGCAAAACAGCGCCTTCCGGGACCACTACGTGGACGTGCCCTTTGACCTGTCCAAGGCGCTGTTCATCACGACCGCCAACATCCTCGATCCGGTGCCGCTGGCTCTCCGGGACCGGATGGAGGTGCTCGAGCTCCCCGGGTATACCGAGGAGGAGAAGGTCGCCATCGCCCGGCGGCACCTGATCCCCAAGCAGACCGTCGAGCACGGCCTCGTCCCGGGTGAACAGATCGAGTTCACCGAAGACGCGTTGCGTTTGCTGATCAGGAACTACACCCGGGAAGCGGGGCTCAGAAATCTCGAGCGCGAGATCGCAACCCTCTGCCGGAAGGTGGCCAGACGGCGGGCCGAGGGGCAGGTTGAGAAGATCACCATTTCCCCGGCGGTCGTCACCGAATACCTGGGCGCGCCCAAGTATCTGCTTGAGGAACTGGAGGAGCGGACCCGGATGGCGGGCGTCGCCGTGGGACTCGCGTGGACCGCCGCCGGCGGGGATATTCTTTTCGTCGAAGCGACTCGCATGAAGGGCGGCAAGACGCTCACCCTCACCGGCCAGCTGGGAGAGGTGATGAAGGAGTCCGCCCAGGCCGCCCTCTCCTGGGTCCGGTCTCACGCCGCCGAGCTGGGGATTCCCCCGAACTTCTGGGAGTCCTCCGACCTCCATCTCCACGTGCCGGCGGGAGCCATCCCCAAAGATGGTCCCTCCGCGGGGGTGACGATGGTGACCGCCCTCGTTTCGCTCCTGCGGGGTCGCTCGGTCCGGCCGGATCTCGCCATGACGGGGGAAATCACGCTTTCGGGTCGCGTCCTTCCGGTAGGGGGGATCAAAGAAAAAGTCCTGGCCGCGAAGCGAGTCGGCGTGAAAAGCGTGATCCTGCCGAAGCGGAACGAAAAGAATCTTCTGGAGGACGTCCCGCAGGCTGTTCAGGAGTCAATGACCTTCCACTTGGTGGACACCATCGCGGAAGTGATCGGGCTGGTGTTCGCCGACCCCGGGGGTCGGCCAGAGCCGGTGGGAAGCAGAGAGATGGCCGAAGCGCTCGCCGATCGGGCGGCTCCCTGGCGGAATTAACTGATCCG
>Ga0184639_10000243_pt1 | contig 19814 bp, 23 predicted proteins | sample PLM31_170_b2_FD_133155 | JGI IMG/M metagenome (GOLD analysis project Ga0184639, IMG submission 133155) | Groundwater sediment microbial communities from an aquifer in East River, Colorado, USA - PLM3-1_170_b2 | ecosystem: Environmental > Terrestrial > Soil > Riparian zone | place: USA: East...
GTAGTCCGCCTTTTTTAAATAATTAAAATCTATTCTTCCTGAGACAATGTCTTGTGATGCTTTCTTTACATATTTTGCTCTAAAACCTAATCCGCACGATAAAAGTTCTCTAATATTGGAATTGGCAAGTTTTTCAGCTGCAGGGAAGGTGTGAAATTCATGACCATCAAAATTTATTCTCTTGCCAAATTTCCCCGAAATCTTTTTTAACATTTGTTTTATGTTTCGGATTGATGCATTTGAAGAGCAAATAAATGAAATGTAACATTGAAAGGGATCTTGTCGTAAAAGTCTCAATCCAGGAAAACGTGAGACTGCATCTTTTACAAGCTTGTCTTTTCTTATACTTAATAGAATTTTTTTCATGTTGTCATCTTGTCTAAAAAAATCAGACGTCTTATTTTCTGAAGAGATGATCTTAAATGGATCTTGGATGATCTTTAAAATTTCAGAACCGTTAATACCATGCCATGTACCATCAATTTTATTCCAAAGAAAAACTTGACCACTATTAATGGTAGTATCTAAATCTATTTTCTTTAATTCTTGCATCTCAAACAGTAATTACTTCCCCAGCCTTTGGGGCATATGCATCAAATCCAAATCTTTCATGTATCTCATCTGCAAACTTTGTACAAGAATCTCTGTCTCCATGAATAGTTAAAATCTTTGGATTTCCTTTTATTTTCTTGACAACCTCGAAAAGATCTTTTCTATCCGCATGACCAGAAAATTCAAATTGTTTAACATCTGCTTCTGTTTTCACATCTCTTCCACGAACATTGACTTTGCCCGTCTCAAGTAATTTTCTACCAGGTGTCCCCTCTCCTTGGTATGATACCATTGCAATACCGTTTTTCTTATCAAGTGCAAGCTGTTGTAAGTAGTATATCGCTGAGCCACCCACAAGCATTCCAGCTGGAGATATAACAACACATGGTTCTTTCAATGCATCTTTTCGTTCTCTTTCTCCTTTAATCCAGATAGCTTGATGAATTGAATCAGCAAAAACTTTTGGATCACGTAGGTATTCTGGATAGCGAAGCATTATCTCGTTTACCTTTACGGCCATTCCGTCCATTATGACTTTGTGTTTGAATTTTGCGTTTTTTAAAACACAAGCAATCTCCTGAGATCTCTCTACTGAAAAAGCTGGCACAAACAGAATTCCCTTTCTATCTAATACTTCATATACAAATTCCATGAATTCTTCTTCGGTTTCACTTCGCGGTGTCTGTTCAGTCTGTGAATAAGTACTTTCCATTATTAACAAATCAATTTCATCAAAATCAAAGTCCGCTTCACGTACCATGCGTGAACCTTTTGGATTAATGTCTCCTGTATAGTAGAGTCTTTTATTTTCAGACTCAACAATAACTGCACCACCACCAACTATATGTCCTGACTCACGCAGCTCGAATGACGCCTTACCTTTCTTGATTTTCTCTCTATATGCTATTTCTTTGGAATGTTTTATCATGTTGACAACTTCTGGCATTTCAAAAGGGAAAAAATTCTTTTGTAGCCTAAGCATATCTTCAATCAAAAGTCTAGATAGATCCAACGTTGGTGGAGTCGCATAGACATCATTTTTTCCGTTTACAAAAAGCGATGGCACATAACCAGAATGGTCAAGATGTGCATGAGTAATAACAACCGCATCTATGTCTCTAGGTTTTACATGCATTGGATATTGTGGTTCTTTTCCCAAAAGAATACCATAATCCAAAAGAAAATTTGCACCATCACAATTAACTTGAAATGCCGATCGGCCTACCTCTTGAGCCGCACCAAGAACTTTAACCTGCAAGAATTCAAAGTCTCTTCAAAGTACCTTTAAACGTTTAGCGTTTTTCAAATCATCCTATTATTTAGATAATTTACAAAAGACTTAATTAGATCAACTAAAGATGATCTGTCCATGGGTAGAACCTACGAACAATGGTGGAATACTATCCCGAAAGACCTTCGAGACAAAGTTCGCAAGGGCGATGAGGGAAACAAGCCATTACTAAATCAGATAAACTGGGTTTGGGTACACAATATGATGAATCAAAAAGGTGATCTAAATCCTACATCTGCTGAATTACTTGATTGGATAACTAGCGGTCAAATCGACGCTATACGACAGATCAAGAAGTAATCAAACATAACACTACTTTCTGTTTTTTATTTCATTTTGCTTATTGAAAAAATTCTATAACTCTGTTATGGATTTTACAGATGGTTTAAATAGCAAACCATGACATGATCAAAAAGAGAAGATAAAATGCCAATAGCAATACTTCCAGACATTGATGAACAAAGATGTATAGGCTGCGCACTATGCGTAGAGATCTGTACTTCTCTTGGTCCAGATGTACTCCGTGTAAAACCTGTTGAGGGTTGGAAGAGAGGAAAAGCATTCGTCTTTTATCCAGAAAGATGCATCTCTGATGGAGCATGCATCGGAGTTTGTCCAACAAAGTCAATCTTTTGGATGAGACCAATGACTTACACAGCTGGTCAACCAGTTCCTCTTCACAAGAACGGAGTCTTTGTAAAAGGCTGGGCAGAAGACGCCGCAATAAGCAAATAAGCGGAATCTGTTCGCACTCCTTTTTCTTATTTTACTATCTGCTAATTGACATTATTTTGATTTTTTTAGGAAGCAATTTTGTATGATATTTTAAAAATTCATCATTTGCTATGTATACCATTTTGAAATTATTATTAACAAAAAAGGCTTTCCATGTTTTTGTAAACTCTGAAAACTCATTTTGATTATATCGCATTCTTGGCATAACATAATGTGATGCGGGATACATGTCAGAAATTTCAAGTGGGATTATTCCTAGAAAAGGATTAAACTGGCAAAACTGAACGCGATCATATTTTTTTGCAAACCGCTTTTTCAAGTCATTGTATTCCTTTGAAAGATAAAAAGGTCTGACTGTGCCATCTGGCACAATAATAAGGGTATCTTTTTTACACTTGAACTTACGAACCAATTCGTGAAATAATGTGACTTCTGGTCTAAACTGATCCTCTTTTGAAAAGAGGAAGATCGCCTTTTCCTTAAATCTAGGTGTTCTATCTGCAAAATATCCTGGATTTTCCGTAAATACATTGATGGTTTCAAAGAGCTTGGGGTGTGAACGTGCCTTTTTGAGAACATATTCCCATAATCTTCCTTCACGAATGGCTTCTTTTACTCTGTTAACCTCAGCTTTTATTGCAAATAAGTTGTGCAATGCGACTTTGTTTGTTCTATCTTCAAACTCGAGGGCAAGTAACTCTTTTGGAGTGTATTTTACACAAATCTCACAACTGCAAGAAAAATATGATATCTCATCAAGTCTAGTTGTTACATCATCCATTATGTATCTGTCTTTTCTTGCATAAAGAATGTATGATGCAGAATCAAATGTGTCACATCCTAATGCAACTGCAAGTGGAATTGTCATGGGATGACCTGCCCCAAAAAGATGCAATGGAATAGAATCAGGCATCTGTTTTTTTGCAGTAAGTATCATGTTTGCAAGTAGCTTGTACTCATATGATTCCATGAATTCTACTGGGCTGCCAAGTGCAAGCATTTCAAATCCATATTCTACAAGAGTTTTTGTTGATCTTTTTACAAGATCAAAATGCTCTCCTCCCTGTATTGGACCAACCCATATCTGTCCATTTTTTTCACTCTGCTCTAGAGTTTCTTTTGAAACTCTTAAGGTATGATCAACGTAAGACTTTGCCTTTTTTTTAGAGAGACCGTAACCAGTAGGCCTATCAAGTGGAATTGCAATATCAGTTCGTATATTTTTTTCAAAAGACGCCATGTCTTTTGGCTCTACATCTACTCTACCATATTCTAAGACTTGATATCCACCGGAATCTGTCATTACAGATCCATCATAATTTATGATATCATGAATACCGCGTTTTACTGCTTCCTCTTTGTAATTGTTTAAGGTGATGTAGGCGTTTGTTATTATCAGATCAAAACCCATCTCACGCATTTTTTGTGGTGAAATAGACTGCCTAACGGGATGAACTACAGGCACATAAGCGGGTGTTTCTACCTCGCCGTGATTTGTATGAAGTATTCCTATCCTTCCTGCAAGGTCACTTTTTTTTATTTCAAACATTTTACAATACTATCAAGTGGGAGCGTTATTTGAATTTAGTAGGGGAAAAATCGTTTTAGGTCGTTTTTTTCAGAAATCACGCCAAGCCAATCTACTTCGTCTTCCTGAAAAATATCCTTTACAAAAAGATCCTTTATCTTCTTTACAATTGTACTGACAGATTTTCCAGTTGTATTAAACTGAAAAGTCCTATCTGAACCAAATTCATTTATTGAATCATAATACGTTACTCCAAGAATTTCGCTACCAAGATTCTCAATTGATTTTTGGTCCGAATATTTTCTTTTTTCATAAACAGAAATGAGCTTATATGGATCCCTTCTTAGAACGACTGCAATCTTTACTTGATTTCTTGAAACTACATACGGTGCTAAGTGTCCAACAACAAGCGAGTTTTTTGTAATTAATTTTTTGAGTGTTTTTTTTAATTTTTTTATATCAACATCCAAAGTCCCTTCACTTTCTTCAAAAATTCCTTCTTGCATTGCTACCTTATTTATGTCGATTAGATCCAAACCTAATTTCTTTGCAAGTGGTTTTGCCACTGCGTGTTTTCCTACGCCAGGGTTACCCGTTAGTATCATTGACAACACGTATAATCAAAACAAATCAAATTAAACGATTTCTGCAATACTAAATAAGAGCATAAATTTAGATAGTTGCCATGCAAATTGGGCTTCTTGGTAAGACAAATGTTGGAAAATCAACTTTCTTCTCAGCTGCAACAGAAACCACTGCTCAGATAGGAAATTATCCTTTTACTACAATAGAACCAAATGTTGGAATTGCACACGTAAAGGCAGAATGTGCATGCAAACACTTTGGAATAGATCACAAACATCCTTTGTGTATTAATGGAATAAGATTCATACCAGTAAAATTAATTGATGTAGCAGGACTTGTCCCTGGAGCTCATGAAGGCAAAGGTCTTGGTAACAAGTTTTTGGATGATGCAAGACAATCTGAAGTATTAATTCATGTTGTTGATGCATCAGGCTCAACAGACATTCAAGGTCATCCAGTTCCTGTAGGAACACATGATCCACTAGAAGATGTCAAGTTTGTTGAAGAAGAATTTGATTTGTGGATGAAAGAAATCTTGCAACGCGAATGGCAAAAATTATCAAGAGAAATGGAAAGTAAAGGTGCAAAAATTGTTCAAGGAATTGCACAAAGATTCAGTGGACTTGGAATAAAAGAATACGATGTTGAAATAATCATACAACATTTGAATCTTCAAACAAAAAAACCTACAGAGTGGAGTGATTCAGATCTATCTACTTTCATAAAAGAACTGCGAAAAAAAACAAAACCAATAATCATTGCAGCAAACAAGGCTGATCTTTGTCATGATTTCAGCATTATTGAAAAGCTAAAAAAAGAAGGAGTTACGATACCATGTAGTGCTGAGACAGAACTGCTTCTCAAAAAAGCAACAAAGAATGGTTTGATTGATTATTTTCCAGGCGAAAAAATTTTTAAAATTAAAGAAGGAATCAATCTTAATCCTCAACAACAAAAAGCACTAGATCTAGTGAAATTGGTTCTTTCAAAAATTGAAACCACAGGTATACAACAAGCATTAGATGTGGCTTGCTTTGAGCTCCTCAAACTAATTGTGGTATATCCTGTTGAAGACGAAACAAAGCTATCAAACAAAGATGGTAAAATCTTCCCAGACGCAAGACTCATGCCTGCCAATTCTACTGCAAAGGATCTTGCGACAACCATACATGCAGATCTAGCAAAGGGATTCTTGCATGCGATAGATGTGAAGACAAAGCAAAGAATAGGCGCACAACATCAACTAAAAAGTGGGGACGTCATAAAAATAGTATCAACATTGAGTAGAGGATAAAATGATAGCGCTTGGAATTGAAAGTACGGCTCACACATTCTCATGTGCCGTATTGGAAAAAACTGGTAAAAGTGGAAAAATTCTTTCCGATATAAGAAAGATCTATCGACCTCCTGATGGAGAGGGAATTCATCCAAGAGAAGCATCAAGACACCATGCAGAAAATTCTCCCATGGTTCTCTCAGAGTGTTTACAAAAAGCAGGTGTCAAAATTACTGATCTTGATATTATATCATATGCTGCTGGTCCGGGTCTTGGACCATGCTTGAGAATAGGAGCTGTAGTTGCAAGATCTCTTGCATCATTTTACAACATTCCAATCTATCCAGTAAATCATGCAATAGGTCACATAGAACTTGGAAAGATGTTGACTGGAGCAAAAGATCCACTAGTGCTGCTAGTTTCTGGAGGTCATACAATGATCCTGGCATTTTTATCAAAAAAATGGAGAGTGTTTGGAGAAACTTTAGACATAACACTTGGTCAGTTATTAGATCAACTTGGTAGACATGCGGGGTTTGCATCCCCATGTGGTGGGAAAATTGAGGAACTTGCATCAAAGTCAAATAACTACATCTCTCTTCCATATGTTGTAAAAGGAAACGACGTATCATTTTCTGGTTTACTTTCTGCAACAAAACATGTGATTCCAAAGAATCTTGAGGATGCTTGCTTTTCATTACAAGAGACTGCATTTGCAATGATTGGCGAAGCTACAGAGCGCGCACTATCGTTTACTAGAAAAAAAGAACTTCTAATAGTAGGTGGGGTTGCTGCAAACAAAAGACTTTCAGAAATCCTAATGAGTGTATGTAAAAGACAAGATTGCAAGTTTTTCGTGTCACCAAAAGAATACGCAGGTGATTGTGGCTCACAAATTGCTTGGACAGGATTACTGGAATCTTCTCACAAATTTGGAGTCAATCTAAAGGACACATTTGTGAGACAATCATGGAGACTTGATACTGTTGAAGTGCCTTACTGACTCTTATTTTGTACTATTGTTTCCTGTAAGGTTTTAAGCCATTTGGCAGTGTTGTAAACACCAAACTTGTAGGTTTTTTCTCCTTCTGATGTTTTAACTCTAATCCAGACTTTCTTTACAAGCCAACCTTCCTTTCCAACTTCTACAATTTGGTTTAACGGCACGTCAATAACTGTATCACCAAACTTTTTTGAAAAATCTGCTATTCTTCCCTTTGTTTTATCAAAGGCAATTCTCAGGTTTGTTAGTGTGAGAATTCCACTACCGGCAGAATCTTCAGAACAATCTTCTTGAATTATCTTTTCTTCTGAGTTATCCATAATACGTTTTAATCTCTAGCTACAAGTTATAACTCTAATGAAATTAATAAAAAAAGGTGCGGAAGCTGACATTTATCTTACTTTATGGAATGAAAATAAATCTATACTAAAAATAAGAGAAAAAAAAGATTATCGAAATCCAATACTTGATAGAAGAATAAGAGAACAGAGAACCATACGTGAATCGAGTATCATATCCGCTGTAAAATCATTTGGAGTTTGTTCACCTCTTGTATACTATGTCGACACAAAAATGTGTAGGATATACATGCAACATATGAAAGGAAAGCTAGTGCGTGATCTTTCAAATCAAAAAGTGATAAAAGCTTGTCAAGAGATTGGTAAAATTGTAGGCAAATTACACAAAAATGGTATTATGCATGGAGATCTTACTACATCCAACTTCCTTTCTATGAAAGATACAGTGTTTGTAATTGATTTTGGACTTGCACAAAGAACAGACAAAATAGAGGATCATGCAATAGATCTAAGACTTTACAAAGAGATACTAAATAGTGCACATGCAAATATAATGGAAAAAGCGTGGACTGAATTTTTAAAAGGCTATAAAAAAATAGTAGGTTCTTCAAGGCATAATCGCGTTTTGTCTCAAGTATCAGTTATCGAAAGCAGGGGTAGATATGCCAACGTTGTCTAGTATATTATTTGCATCATCAAACAAAAACAAGTATGAGGAAGCCAAAGGCATCTTAGCAAAATTTGGAATTTCACTAAAGTTTTTCAAATGTAGTTTACAGGAAATACAAGCAGATACACTTGAAGAAGTGGCTTTTCACAAAGCTTTGGATGCTTTTTCAAGATGTTCCAAACCAGTTATGATAGAAGATGATGGTCTTTTCATAAACTCACTAAATGGTTTTCCTGGGCCATATTCTTCATTTGCATTTAAAACAATTGGAAATGAAGGAATTCTTAAACTAATAAAATCAAAACGAACTGCAGCATTTCAATCAGTCATAGCATACTGTGAAAAAAAAGATGATGTACAACTGTTTAAAGCTGAGGTGAATGGAAAAATTTCACAAAAACCGACTGGTAAAAAATGGGGATATGATCCAATCTTTATTCCTGAAGGTCAAACTAAAACATATGCTCAGCTAGAAGAAAAAAATCTCATCTCTCACAGATATCTTGCAATAAAAAAATTTGCTAATTGGTATTTGCATAGGTCAGAATCCAACGATCGATGAATCGTTTCTGATTCTGCAACACTACTATCCTTGACATAACACTTTCATCCATGACCGAAAAAACTTCACTTTTATTTGCAAGCTCAGATGCAAAGCGTCTCACTTCATCCATCTCCAGGCTGTTTGAATATTCCAGTCTATTTGTAGATCTTCCTACGTGCATGTATGACTTTAATTCTACAAAATGTGGATTTGCTTGCTTGAACATCTCTGCATATTTTGGAATTAATTCATTGTTAAAATTGTAATCTTTTATCAAAGTAACTCTGAGCACAGTTCGCGTACCCATCTTTGAAATCATCTTTAGACTAGCATTCCATCTTTCCCAAGAATCCTTGTATTTTGGTTTGTTAACTTTCTGAAAGATTTCTTCATTTGGAGCATTGGTAGAAAGATATAGCTGAGTAGGAAGTGCGTCTTCATCTTGCAATCTTTGTAACATGGCAGGCTCTTGACCATTTGTAACAAGAAAGATTGATTTTGTTTCAGGAAGGGTCTTTAGATATTTTATGAGCTGTGGAAGTTTTGGATACATGGTTGGTTCTCCAGAAAGTGATATGGCATAATGACTAGGAAGCAATGATTCGTCTAATTTTTTCTTGTCCTGGTTTGGATCTCCGTAATGACCCATGATGAGTTTTTTTCTTTCTTCCATAAGATTTGCAACAATTACCTCTGGTTCTGCCACCTTGTCTTCTGGCATCTCCATTGAACTGTAAAACTCCATCGGTCTCCAACAATAAATGCATCTATTTTCGCAGTACATTCCAGCTGGAGAAAACTCCATGCACCTGTGAGTTGTGATTCCATAAAACTTCATCTTGTAACAATCTCCTTCGTTTTTGAATGACTTTTTTGTCCAGTGGCACAACTCTACTGTGGCGTGATCGGACACTCCGTACTTTGCTTTTTTTAGTTGAGATAATATCATTGGTTTTATTTGTAATATTTCGTTATCAGACTCGACTGTCTCGCCAGAACAACTCATGGGATTAATTGGAAACAGTTTTAATTAAATCTACAGGAATTTACAAAAAGTGTGATATTTGATTCATAAATACGTGTATATAAGTGAAAACTCATTTTTATTTTTATGATTAAAGCAGTAAGCGTTGCCGGGTTAGAAACGGAAGGAACTCCATTTAAAAAACCAAGCGTACGGCTAGAAGAAGCAGCCAGAACCATATCCCTAGGACACCTTACCTGGATAGAGTGTGTTGTTGATAATATAGTTGAAGAAACCCCCAAGATCCTAGCAAGTCTTGGCATCAACATGGATGCGTCAACTCTATTGTCAGGATATGTATCACATTATGAAGATAGTGAAGATACACTTGGCTTGATGCTTCCCTTTGTAATTACAGGCGCAAACAAGACACAAACATCACCTCTTTTGATATTTATCAAAAAAGACCTTGTAGTTACTATACACGATGACTATGGAGGAAAAATAACACGGCTATACAATTATTCTAATACACTATTACGTAAACTGCCAAAAGAACCTGAAAGCTGGGCAGACAGACAAACAGTACTTGTAGCAAGAATAATAGATGAGCTTAGTGAAACAAACTTTTCAATTCTGCGTTTGATCATAGAAAGAGCAGAACAACTAGAGCTTGATCTTGCAGGTGCAAGACAGATCCAAAAGGATTTGTCCCTTGAACTTTCTGACATGAAGACTTCACTTCTTACTTTTCTTAACGCTGTATGGGCTACATACGATACGGTTCAGAACCTAAAGTATGGAGATGCTGAAATGATTTCTGACAATGAAATAATCCTTGGCAAATTTGAAGTCCTCCTTGGTAGACTAGACAGGCAGATCCAAATGTCAGAAAACGTCATGCAGGTAGTTGCTACAGGAATAAACGTAATTCAAGCTGAAGTTTCCAACAAACTTGCAACTCTATTAGTCTGGTTTACAGTAGCTGGAACGGCAGTTCTTGTACCAAACACACTAGCAACTATTTTTGGTCTATTTCCAAGTAGCGATGAAAATCTCTATTGGATGTTACCTGCTCTGGTTCTATCTACGGCAATCTCTGCCTTTGTCACATATCGATACACAAAGAGATGGAAAGTCAAATCATTTGGAATGCGTAAACTGCGAAGCATAAAGAAGAAACTGCGTTACAACTAATCTATCAAAAATTATTGGAACTTTTTAATACCAAGGAAGAAGATAGGTTGAACCATAATAGGTAAGTGCTGCAGTTATTCCCATGGCAACAAACCATAACATTCCACTTCGCATACTTGGAATATTTTTTAGTAAATAATAAACTTAGAGTCTGGTTCTCAAGTAAAGTAATCCACATCCATTAGTTAAGATTAATACTGGACATGAGAGGATCCGTCCTTGGTGGCCCTTGTAGTACAGTGGCCAGTATAGGGGACTGTGGATCCCCGGACAGGGGTTCGATTCCCCTCAAGGGCCTTTTTATTTTAAAATATACCGTACTTACTTGATTCCATCTCTTCTTTGATAGCAAGCTTAACCTTCAACTGTCTCTGGGATAGCTTATCTGTGAGCCAAGTAAGAAATTTCTTCTCTAATCCTTTTCCTTTAATTTTATCAAAACTAGGTCCCATCTGTTCTGACAACTTTTGCACAAGGGCCTTGTTAACACACACAACATAAAAGTGCCAACCGAATGCTAATTCAGAATCTGTGACAATAAAATCATTTTCTCCATGTACCATCTGTTCTAGATTTCTCAAGATAGAGATAATTTCTCGGCTTGTATTCTCATAATCTATGGCAGATACATTGATGTTTATTCTTTCATCCCACATAGGATGCTTTACTATTTTTCTAGATAAAAATATGACTAATCATAGATCCATCTATTGTTTATTCAAAAGATATTCTACATCTATATTGAAAAATGTCCTAAGGATGCTAATGTACGTCTTTATTGGCTGAGGAATTTCATCACCGCAAGCAACTCCTAGATTTTTTGCGTTTATCCATATTACAACAGACTGTAGTATGGTAAGAAATCGATCGTTGCCAGCATTTGGCGACCCAATTGCTTTGGTGTATCTTTCTGCAAATTCCCAAGCAGTTACAAAATCTACACAATCAGTGCCAAATACTGCAAGAAGTTGTTCTTTTAGGTCATTTGCTTTTTTAAAAGGAACCGTATTTAGAATATAGGGGAACTCCACTTTATCAGGAAGACATCCTGGCAATGGGCCCCAAATTGTTATTATTTTACAGCCGCTTTTCAACAATGAAAACTTGTCCATCATATCATCGATTATTTGTTGATCTACAAACCAAAATAAAATAACTGTAGCATCACTAAAGTCTGCTTGTCTTATGTCATGACATTGTAATGTGTAGTTTGAAAAATTTTTTTCTTTTAGAAGTTTTTTTGCTAAACTGATTTTTTTTCCATCAATATCTATTCCAACCGCATTTTTCACCCCAAATTCTTCCAGAGCTATGGAAACTCCCTTCCCATTTCCACATCCAAGATGATAAAATATGTCATTCTTGCCAAGTTCTGCAAATCGAAATATTTCTCTGAAAGCATTATCTGGAAGCTGCACTTCTTGTCCTGAAAGAATAGACTGTGGAAGTGATGCAAGATATTCCTCTATCTTCATGATTGGAAAAACAGCGATTCTAAATTTATTCCCTTATTCTTTCAAGCGTGGATACTGCTTGCCATAATGTCACTCTTACATATGATGGCATGTTTGGGTCCTGTGTTATATCATCTAACAAGCTTATGGCATTTGCAGCACGCATTGAAACAGAATATTCCTGTTTTTTAAGTTCTAATGCCAAATCAGCTATACTTTTTTTAATATTCTTTGGAGTAGAAGGGTTTGAAGCTATTTCTTCAAGTGTGGTAATGGCCTGATTGAGAGTTTCTGTGTTCTGAGATTTATTGTCCACCATTGTACCATCAAAGCTACCTAATTGTGTTGATTTTATAAAGTTTGCACTTAGAGTTCCAAAAATATGTTGTCTGACTCAACTACTATTTTGTATGTATTCAAATCCTTAATTTTTGCAGGAAATGCATGCAGCTTACCTGTCTTACCATCCCACTTTGAACCATGCCAGTCGCATGTTACAATAGAACCTTCTAACTTTCCCTCTGAAAGACTTGCCCCTGCATGGGTGCAGGTGTCATCCATAGCAAAATAGCTTCCGTCTATGTTCATCACAACAATCTCCTTTCCATCTGCAGTAACCTTTTGCATCTTACCAACTGGAATATCAGAGGTTTTACCAACTATTATTTTTCCCATGGAATCTTTTGGATTTACCTGCCTTAATAGTTTTAGATACTAATTTACAAATTTCACAGTATTTTCTAGCTTCCCAAGTCCTTCAATTTCCATTTCTATCTTGTCACCATTTTTTAGATAAACTGCATCTGGTCTGTTTAACATGACTCCTGCAGGAGTTCCTGTTGAAATAATATCTCCTTTTTCCAGAGTCATTACCTTACTTAGCATGGAAACTATTGTAGGTATTTTTAGAAACATGTTTGATGTTGAAGAATCCTGCCTAACTATACCATTTACTCTGGTTGTCATCCTTAGGTTTTGGGGATCTGATATCTCGTCAGCAGTTGTAATCCAAGGACCGCAAGGAGCAAAAGTATCAAATCCCTTTGCACGCGTAAACTGTTTATCTTTGGCTTGTACGTCCCTAGCTGAAGCATCATTTAGAATCATATATCCAAAAATTACATTTTTTGCTTCTTGTTCTGTTATGTTTTTACAATCTTTTCCAATGATCAATGCAAGCTCTATTTCATAGTCTAGCTTGGATACAAAGGAAGGACAAATTATGTCTGAGGTGCCTCCATTTAGAGTAGTTTTTGGTTTTATTATTATGGAAGGCTCGTCTGGAGGAATCAAATTTTGTTCTTTTGCATGATCTTTGTAATTAAATACAAGACAAATTATTTTGGAGGGATTCGGAATTGGTGCAAGGACACTAAAATCGGAAATCTTTTGTGTATATTTTAGATTTGACATCTTTGGTTTTATCTCGTCATACCAACCATCAAAAAGAAAATCTTTGATGTGTTGAGGTATCGGAATACCTGTTTGATGAGTGATATCTTCTTTTGTAATTATATTATCTCCATTAACAAAACCATATGTTTCCATGTCTTTTCCTAACAATCTTGCAATTTTCATTTTTCTTCACTTATGAGTATAGATTGCTTGAATCGCAGAATCTTTTCTGCAATATCCAAATCTAACAAACTGAATTTCTGCACCCTCATTTAATTCTAAGTAGTATTTTTCCGTAAAAGATTGTAGCGTTTCAAGACTATTTTCATTAAATTTTTCATTAACAAAAAGCGTCTTTGGTATCAGAATATTTATCTTTGTAGAGCTTTTTTGTGTAATCCATTGAATTTTAGGCAATTCTGCTTTAAAATCATCACCAGAATATTCCGCTTCGATATCTGATCCTATTTTTGTTATTTTTACATTATACAATTCAATTAATCTTAATTGATCTCCGACTTTGAGATCTTTCACATCATTACCAGAAACATAAAAGACACCGTCGACTTCAACTTTTCTTTTACCAATGTCTTTTTGCGGATGATTTGTAAGTTCAACATATGTCACTTTGTTGTTTTTTACAACTAGTTTTACAGGTTCTGTAACCATAAACAATCTGATACTAGTTGCATCAATCATTTTTCTGTTAAATGATTCTAGAGTATCAAATGGGGCAAGTGTATCAGATTTTGTAAAACCTAATGAAAGAACAAACTTTCTTATTGCTTCAGGCACAATTCCACGTCTACGCATAGCTTCAAGAGTTGGAAGTCTTGGATCATCATAACCAGATACTCGCCCTTCTTCAACCAGCGGTTTTAGTATCCTTTTTGAGACAGGCATCCCTTCAAACTCTAATCTGGAAAATTCTAACATCTTTGGCTTTCTCATCTGCAATCTATCCAAAATAGCGTAATACAGTTCATTTCGAAGCTCATACTCTTTTGTTCTAAAGGCATGTGTTACCCCATCAATGCTGTCCTCTATTGCTACAGCAAAATCATAATTTGGCCACACTCGGTATTTGTTCATAAGCAACGGATGATTTCCTTCAATTATTCTAAATAGTGCAGGATCGCGCATTACTGTATTTTCTGACGTCATATTTCCACGAAATCTGACTATTGCTTCACCAGGATTGTATTTTTCAAACATACTGTGCCATCTTTTCGTGTTTTGTTCAAGATCACCTGATCGACATTTACAAGGTTTCATCGCTCGTCTGTTTTTGCTTATTGTTTCTTGATTACAAGTACAAACATAGGCATGATTTGATTCAATCATCTGCATTCCTTTTTTGTAAATTAATTCGATATCATCTGATGTGTTTTTCACACGATCGTATTTTACTCCAAGCCAGTCAAGCCCAACTTTGATTGCAGCATAATATTCTAGTCTTTCGTTTTCAGGATTTGTGTCATCAAACCTAAGAATCAACTTTCCATTGTACATCTTTGCGTATTCTTCATCAATTATTGCAGCCTTTGCATGACCAATGTGTGGATAACCATTTGGTTCTGGTGGAAACCTTGTGACAACTTTGCCGTTTTCTGCTCCTTCTAGTGGCGGGAGGCCAACTCTTTCTTGTTTTGGTTTTGTGGCAAGAAGTTCTGGAAAATTACTTTCTAATTCTGATTTTTGCTCTGCCAATGAAAGTCTGTTAATCTCTGTTACAACTTCAGAAATGATGGGAATGATTTCTTTTGTTTTGCTCCTAAGATCTGGCCTTGAACCAAGAATTTTCGATATTACTGTCTCATTACGGGTTTTTCCCTCGTGTTCAGAAGCATTCTGAAGGGCGATTCCACGTATCGCCTTTCTCAAGTCGTCATCCAATTATAAATTCCTCTCTACTACAAATTCTAAAAGTGATAAAAGTTCTTTTTTTGCTCTTCCATCATAAGACGCTAATGATTTTTTTGCCGCCTTAGAATACTGCAAGGCTTTCTTTCTAACAATATTTTCTATTCCCATCGAATTAATTGTCTTGATCACTGATTCGATCTCCTTTTTTGATATAGAGGAATTGCCAAATGCATTTAGAATTTTTTCCTTATTTCCATCTCTTGCTTTGTTTATTGCAAGAAGTATGGGCAGTGATTTTTTTCCTTCACGAATGTCATTACCAACAGGTTTCTTGGTGATTTTAGGATCGCCAACGATGCCTATCAGATCGTCAACTATTTGAAATGCAATACCCAAATTTTTTCCAAACAAAGAAAGGTTTTCAACATCTTTTCTTTTTGTATTTGCGCATATTGCACCCATTGCACAGGAAACTTCGAAGAGGGCTGAAGTCTTTTTTTCTACCATTGTTATATATTGACTCTCGGAAGGAATTTTTTGTGACTGGGCCATGCTGATATCAAGTATCTGACCTTCACAAACATCAACACATGCTTGGGCAAGTTTACTTACTAGAGCAAGACTGACTTTTTCTGGTACATTTGAACCAGATGAAATTGTTTCAAAGGCTTTTGAAAATAAAACATCTCCAGCTAGGATACCAACAGGAATGCCAAATTTTCGGTGTACTGTTGGAACTCCATGACGCATCTCATCATTATCCATGATATCATCATGAACTAGGGTAAAGTTGTGTATCATCTCAACTGCTGCTGCTGCAGGTAGGGCATGTTTGGCAGTTCCGCCCAAAATCTCACAACTCTTTATCACCATGTATGGTCTGAGTCTTTTTCCGCCATGTTCGATTAGATGTGAAGCAGCATCGTAAAGCTGAACTGGGGTTCCCTCTAGTCTAGAAAGCAAAAAGGAGTCGACGGTTTTTGCAGTTTTTGTAATTGAATTTAATGACATTATTTCAGCTCCCATTTTTTGTCAGGAAAATGATATTGTACAGGTTTTTCAAGGATTTGATTGATTTCTTTTCTATTCCACACATTTAAAATTGACTTGTGTTCTGGTGAAATATCAGTTTTTGACTTTGGTAAAAAATACAAAGCCAATATCATCCATGGACAATAAATCTCCGGTACTTTTTTCAAATCATCTAAAAGTTCATCCACGGAAACCCACTTTATTGCATCAATCTCTTCTTTAACTAATTTTATGTTTGTATTATCTTCTATTATGCCAATTAAAGTTCCACAGATCTCATTTTCTGAACCAATATTCTTGTATGGAACATGATATTCGAACTTGAATAAATAATCTAACTTGCACGAAATTCCAATCTCTTCTGGTAATCTTCGTTCTGCAGAAGAGACATACGTCTCTGATTGTCGTGGATGACTAGCTACTGTTCCATCCCAATCCCATGGCCATAACATCTTACTTTGACTCCGTCTTGTAAGAAGAAGCTTGCCGTCTTTGTTAAACAAGAGAATAGTAAAGGCTCTGTGAAGCTTGCCATTTGGCAAATGGCATTTGATTTTTTCTTCAATTCCTATCGGATTATCATCTTTGTCTACAAGAATGAGATAATCAGTATCCACCTTACTCATCTCTTAAACAAAGTTCCTTCAAACTTTCCCTTTACTGCATTTACTATTCTGTCTGGTTTGTTACCATTTACAAAGAAAACTTTGGTTCCACTCTTTGAAATGGATATGGCTTCTTTGATTTTACGACTCATCCCACCTGTAACATCCATTTCAACTTCAGATATCTCTGTCTTTTCTCCTTTTATTTCACTTAGCAGCTTTTTTGTTTTCATATCGGAGAAGACTCCATCTACATTTAATACAAAAATCACCAGTCTGGGTTTTAGAATTTTAGATAACATTCCCATGATTTTGTCTCCTGACAAAATATAGAATTTATTTTCACCATACCACATCACATCTCCATATGATATTGGAACTAGTCCAGTCTTTGCAATTTTTTCAATCTCTCTAACTTTTTTCTGATCAGCTTTATTTCCAAACATAAAATCAGTTGGAGGTAAACAATACGGGTTCAAGCTATGTTTTAGAAAAGAATCAAGAATAATTTTGTTTAATTCAACCATGGAATTTTTGACGACAGATACACCTTTTTTGTTATATTTAGCTGGTTTCGTATGCATGTCATATTTGACCGACCAGTAATGACCAAAAGATCCCCCGCCGTGCACCACTACGATTGGTTCTTTTATTTTCTTTAACTGTGATGCAATCTTGTTTATAGCTGAAAGGTTTGGAGTAAGTGGTTTTTGCTTGTTTGTAATTATAGAACCGCCAAGTTTTATCAAAATCATATTTTTCTACAGTAAACCAGTCGGTTTAAAAAGTATCTACTAGTCCTTGATTATCAATTCTAGCAGAAAGCACCTCAGCATGATTTTTCAAATTAGTGATGGTTTTAGCAAGGTTAGATTTGTCTACAAGCGCAATTATACATCCACCGCCACCTGCTCCTGTAATTTTTGCACCAAACGAGGTTTTCTTGGCTTCTTGGACAAGAATGTCTAATTTGTCAGTAGACACACCAATCTGTTCTAAAAGAAGCTCATTTTTAGACATTAACGAACCAACTTTTGATAAATCATTTTTTCCTAGTGATAAAAGTGCATCTTGGATAAGTTCTGACTCTTGTTTATACAATGACTCGAACAATTCCTTGTTGTTTTCCTTAAATTTTCTTACTTTTTCAACAACCTCACTAGTATTGTGCGATTGTTTAGAATTTGCAATTACAAGATCAAAATCTGATCCAAAATTAATTTTTTTAAAACCATTTTTGATGTCGTATTCTGCGAGTCCACCAAAAGTACAGACAGAGGAATCAGCGCCCGATGTGTTTTTGAAAATTGTCCGTTCAGCTTCAATTGCCAATTTTAGAATATCTTCTCTTGAAAGTTTTTCAAACAATCCAGTTATTGATGCAGCAGCTGCTACACAAGAAGCTGAAGATGACCCAAGACCTATGCCTGATGGTATATCTGATTCAATTTTAATTTTAATACCGCAATTTTTATTGAATTTCTTTAAAGTATGGGTTGCCAAGTGTACAAATGGTCTCATCAGTTCAATGGAATCATTTGAAGATGAACCCACATCGACTTCTTCTTTGCCAAGTTCTGAAATGATTTTGATTTTTTTCTCATCAATTGTCTGAGACGTCACTTTGATTCTCTTATCTATGGAACAAAGTATGGCTTTTGTGCCATAAACCACAAAATGTTCCCCAAACAAAATGACTTTGCCGGGAGCAGAAGCACTTGATTTCATGAGAATGCAATCGATGCATATCCTACCACAGAACTCTTGTCTCCAGCCACATCTCCACTTGTGGCATATTTGAGTAAAGTTCCTTTTGAAGCTCCAAGTTCTTTGCAAGCTATCATGGTGGATGCAATCGCTCCATATCCACATGCACTGATTTGATTTTCTTGTAACACGTTATAGAATCGGTCCACGTCTAAATCAAGAATGGGTTCTATCAACAATTTGTCTTGTTTGTATGCATAGCTATTTTCTTCATAATGTGTAAAATCCGACGAACCTATGATGATGGTCTTCTTGGTTTTTGCAATCTTTGCTAATGCCTTGCCAATCTCTTGGGCAGCCTTGTACCCTTGGTCTATCAAAATTATTGGGAGAATCTTGAATTTATGAGAATAAATCTCTTGTAACATTGGAACTTGAACCTCTAAACTATGGTCTTTTGTATGTGAAAAAAAATCTAATTCTGCTATCGTAGAAATTTCGTGTAACTTTGTTGCAGATTCCGTATCGACTTCAACATTTCCAAGAGGCGTTTGCCATTGTCCTTCTTTCATCACAGCAACATTGCAACCAATGCCCCAATGATTTGGACCAATAATGATGACAAGTTCTGGTTTTTGTGAAGAAATGTGATAAAAGGAATTTGTCGCTATAGGCCCTGAGTACACGTATCCTGCATGTGGAGAGATCACCCCGAGAATTTTTTCATTATTTTCAACAGGCGGAGTTTTTCCTGGTCCAAAAGGATGCAAGAAACAATCATGTATTGCTCGTTTCAATTCGTGTGTTTCTTTTGGATAGAACATGCCAGCAACAGCCGGTGTTCTTATCTGCATTATTCTATTGCCTCTTAGATCTCTCAAAACGAGGCGTTCTTTTCGGTTCTTCTTCTATTTCTTCTTCAACTATCTTTGTTTCAAAATCGTCAATTCCATACTTCATTGACTCGCCCTCTTTAAGCTGGTCTTTTTGTATCAATACTTCTCTTGCCAAAAGCCAGTATGTGGTTGCCAAAGATTTTCTTCCTCTGTTATTGGCTGGAATTATCAAATCAAGTTTCGATGTAACATTGTCTGTATTTGCTAAACCAATA
>Ga0184639_10000244_pt1 | contig 19787 bp, 22 predicted proteins | sample PLM31_170_b2_FD_133155 | JGI IMG/M metagenome (GOLD analysis project Ga0184639, IMG submission 133155) | Groundwater sediment microbial communities from an aquifer in East River, Colorado, USA - PLM3-1_170_b2 | ecosystem: Environmental > Terrestrial > Soil > Riparian zone | place: USA: East...
GCTGATTTTTTCGACGGCAACCACTATGTGATGAAGGGCGGCTCGGCACGCACGGCTGCGTGCATGCTGCGGCGTTCGTTCCGCAACTGGTTCCAGAGCCACTATCAGTACGTGTACGCGAAGTTCCGTTGCGTCGAGAACTGATTCCCAGTCGAGGAGACGCCATGCTGACGCAAGCCATTGCCGCGCGTTCGGTGACCAGCTTCGGCGCAGAGGTGCGCGTGGGGCTGCTGAAAGCCGAGCAGAAGGAACTGCCCTCGAAATACCTCTACGACGAAGTGGGCTCGGCGCTCTTTGAGGTGATCAGCGTGCTGCCGGAATACGGGCTCACGCGCGCAGACGAGCGGCTGCTGCGGCAGCACGCCGACCGCATCGTCGGCCGCCTGCCGCTGCCCGTGCTGGTAGCGGAGCTGGGCAGCGGGACCGGAAAGAAAACGCGCTGGATCCTCGAAGCGCTGTCCAGCCGCCAGCGCACGACCTACTACCCGATCGACATTTCACGCACGGCGCTCGCGCAATCGGAAAAGGAGCTGGGCCAGATCGAGTTCGTCAGCATCGTCGGCTACGAGCGGCCGTACCTCGACGGGCTGCTCGCGGCCGCCGCGAACCGCCGCGACGGAGAACACGTGCTGGTGCTCTTCCTCGGCAGCACGATCGGCAATTTCGACCGCCCCGCCGGCGAAGAATTTCTCGGCGAAGTCCGGCGCATCCTGTTTCCGGGGGACGCGCTGCTGCTGGGCACCGACCTGGTGAAGCCTGTGATGCAGGTTATCACCGCCTACGACGACCCCATCGGCGTGACGGCCGCCTTCAACCTGAACCTGCTGGCGCGGATCAACCGCGAACTCGGCGCCAGCTTCGACCTCGAGCGCTTCCGCCATGAAGTGCGCTGGAATGAAGCCGAGCGGCGCGTGGAAATGCACCTGCGCTCCACCTGCGTGCAGACGGTGCGAATCCCCCGGGCGAGCTGCACGGCGTCCTTCACGAAGGACGAAACCATCTGGACGGAAAGCTCGCGCAAGTATTTTCCGTATGAAGTCGTCGAGATGGCCACGCGCAGGGGATTCCGCTGCGACGCGCAGTGGATTGATGCGGAATGGCCGTTCGCGCAGAACCTGCTGATTGCGGTGTGAAGCGCGAGACTCCTAGAGAGACGTAACTCGCAGGACGACGCGCCCACTCCAAGAAGTTCCGGCACGGAGCTCTACCGGCCAGATGGGCAGGATCTGCGAGCCCTGATAGATGCGTTCGAAGCCCTCTTCCGACTCAGAAACCGTCTCGATCGGCGCAATCCAAAGCTCTTGCGAGCCGGGCGCCTCGAGCGTCACACCGATTTTCTGCCAGCCGTCCGCCGCGCGCAGCTCTGACGCAGCTTCCGCAATGCTGGCGCTCAGCGGATACCGCCTCGCGGCAACTTCGAAGTAGCGGTCCTCGGAATTCGGCGCCAGGAGATTCAAGACGACTTCGAGGCCAGCGTTGAACCGCACGGACTCGCCGCCGCGGCACGTGAGGGCGACTTCACAAACGACCGCAAAGCCGCCGGCGCACCTGGAGAAAGTGAACGTCTTGGCCGCTTGCACGACGGCTGATCCAAGAGCCGCCTCGCAGCGCAGCTCGACTTTTTCAGCCGAAGCCGCCGCGACATCATATGCACCGCCTGCGAGTGCAGCGTGTTCTTCGAGCTGCAGCGCTTCGTAGTCCGCAAAGGTCTTGCCGGGAGAGAACACCAGCAGCCGGAAGGCGTTCCTCGGCCAGCGGTCGTAACGCAGCCGCTGCTCGAGACCCGGCTCCTTCACCCGCATTTGCTCATGAATGGAGGACAAGCCCTGCACGTTGCCGAGCGCGGCATCACGCAGGCGCGCATGGTAGGCCTCCGGCCGGCGCTGAATGGAATTGATGAGTGTGGCGTCCTGCTCGCGGAAGTCGAGCGCGGCGATCGTGCCTCCATCGGATGGCTTCAACAGGGCAGCAAAAGGCCGCGCCGTGATGTAGATTTCCTGCTGTCCATCGGCGTCGAAGTCGAGCCGGTCGACCTCGGCATGGTTCTTGCGCCCGTGGCGCACCGCATCCGCGGTTTTCTCCGCGCGGACGAGCTCCCGCCACAGCGCGGTGCGCAGCGCGGGCGCGTAGAGCCCGCCGAAAATGCCGTGCCAATAAGCGTCGTTGCATTGTGCCCGGAGCAGATGGGTGCGCGCTTCGCCGAGCCTGCGCGCGGCGTCTGCGCTGCGCCGCCCGCGGGCCAGCCGCCGGAGCTTGCGCGAAACGCAGAGCATCTTCTTGTGCAACAGGTTGGCCTCAGAATACTTGCTGAAAAACGCCCGCCAGAATCCGCCGCGCAGAAAATCCTGCACGTCGGCTCGCGCTCCGAATTCCTGTTGCAGGGCGTGGAATCGCTGCCGGACCGGAGTGGGCAGCGCCCATTCCATCATCTCGGGATACGACGCCGTGGGCAATTCCGCGCGGCCCAGCGGCGGCTGCGCCGAGAGGTGTTCGCCCGGCAGCGACGTCGCGAGCCAGTCCGCATTGGCTTCGAGCGCAGTGAAGAAGCGCTCGAGCCATCCGTCGCGGTAGCAGTGCTCATGCGTGCCGGGCCACACGCCGAACTTTTCGCAGTCGTCGCCCATGGTCGCAAAGCCGCCGGGGTGCTGCCGGGCGGCTTCGCGCAAGAAGCCGATCGTCTCTTCCACCGCGCGAAACGGAATCAGGTACCGCAAGGCTTTGAGGCCGGGAATCACGCGCACGGTTTCGCCGCGGTCCTCGGCGATGTAGTGCCCGCAAAGTTGGTGGGGCTCGAAGCCAGAGGCCAAAAAATGGCTGTCGTCCACCAGCGTGTAGTGCACACCCGCCTGCGCCAGCACGACCGGCAACTGGGGCTCCCAAACGCGCTCGGCGAGCCAGGCGCCTCGCGGACGCTGCCCGAATTTCTGCTCCAGATAATCCGCCATGCGACGAAGCTGCTCGAGCTGATCTTCGAGCGGGATGGCAATCAGGATCGGCTCGTAGAAGCCGCCGCCCACGAGCTCGACCTGGGTGCGCCCGACCAGTTCGCCGAGCGCGCGGAAATATTCCGGGTGCCGCTCCTCGATCCATTCGAGCAGCGGGCCCGAATAGTGCAACCCGACGCGCACGGAGGGATGCTGCGCGAGCGCTTCGAGAAACGGGCGGTAGGAGTGCTGATAGGCGCCCTCGATCACGTCGTCGAAATTGCCGACGGGCTGGTGGGCGTGGATGAGCAGGGACAGGTGGAATCGCGACAAGACGAACCCTCAGACGCTGAAGCTCGATGATAGCGCGGCGCTGCGCAATCAGGAAAGCATCGCTGTGCGCGCAACGCGCGCACCAGTAAAGCGTTCGAGCCTCCGGCTGAACTGCTCGATGGCGCGCTCAAGCGCAGCGGGCTCGCTCGCCGCCGGACAATAGATCACGGCCAGGATTTCGCACGCGGATTCCGTGATCATTGTCCGCACCGAATCGCTGATCGGGCTGCCGAAGGGGCCTTCCTGATCCACGAGCACGGGGCGCCCAGCCAGGTGCCAGGTTTGCTTGCCGATGCCCACGTAGGTCTCGCTGGTCGCGCCCAGCCGGAATATTATGGGCGGCTTCACCGCGGCGCAGTCGTGCAACCCGAACGGCAGCCCGCTTTCAATCGAGCACAGGTTGCAGACATCCACGACGTTCGAGATGAAATAGAGCCCCTTGCCCTGCACCACGCGCCGCAGAAGCGCTTCCGACGACGGGCGGTAGCGCGAGGGATCCACTCCCCAGGCGCGAAACATTGCGCGCACCGCACGAACCGCCGGTAACTCGGCCACCTGTTCCACGGTCAACTCGCCGCGCAGCCGGTCGCAAGTCACTTGAATCTCCTTCACAAGCTCTGCGGACGCGGGCGTCACGTGCGCGCCGCTCGCCTCGACCACACCCAGCCGCACGTCGGAGATCTCGATCGTAAGTTCCACGGACAGTGCTCCGCCGGAGAGTCTGCTATTATGCCCGCTTTGCCGGACGCGGCTCAAACGAGTTGATCATGCAAAGCGAAGCCGAGGAGAAGTTTCAGAGAGGCATCGAGCAGTTCAACCACGGCCACTTCTTCGACGCGCACGAGACGTGGGAAGAGGTCTGGCTGAGGGCCCCCGAGCCGGAGAAGACTTTTTTGCAAGGGATCATCCAGGTGGCGGCGGCGTTCCACCACTATTCGCGGGACAACCGGCGCGGCACGCAGTCCCTGCTCGAAGCCGGCCTGAATAAACTGGAACCATTCCCCAAAGCGCATCACGGGATCGCACTCGAGCCGCTGCGCGCAGCCGCACGGCGCTGGATTGCGGCTCTCGCGGCCGAAGAGAACCCGCCGGAAAACCAGCTACCCAAGATCCAGCGAGCGCAGCAACGCTGACCGAAAAAGAAAAAGCCCGCGCCGGGATTTCCGGCGCGGGCTTCAAAACGCAGGCACAGATGCTGCGGGCTATTCCTCTACAACGAGCTTGCCCTTCATTCCGCGGTGCCCCATTCCGCAAAATACCGAGCACTTGAAGGGGTATGTTCCCGCGCGTTCGGCGACGAATTCGATCACGCGGTCCTGCTCCTTTTCGATCTTGAAGCTGTCCTGCTGTGGATCAAACCGCAGGCCGGGCGTTCCACTTCCCGGCGCGCCCTCGGGGAAAAGCCTGATCTTGAACCCGTGGGTACGGTCCAGCGCGTGAATTTTCAATTGCACCCGGGTTCCCTTTTTCACATGGATTTCACCGGGCGTGTATTCGTACTTCCTCGCGGTCACTTCGATGACCTTCACGTCGGCGCTCGCGGCAGGGCTGGGAGCCGCGCTTTTCGCCGCTTCTTGAGAATGCGCGAAGCCCAAGCCGAACAAAAACGCAGCCAGTGCGGCCGATATTCCCAGAACTCTCTTCACGTCGTGTCCTTCTGAATTCGCGGGCTGGCCCGAATAAAAACCGTCAACTCTTTGGATGCCGCGAAGCGCCTGCCGGGTTCGCCACGTTTCACCAACGCAGCAGCGCCGCCTCCGCGGCGAAGCCGGGCCCCAGCGCCAACATCACACCGTAGTCGTCCGGCTGCGGCGCGCCGGAACCCATCACTTCGTTCAGGACGAAAAGAACGGTGGGCGACGACATGTTGCCGTAGTTGCGCAGGATGTGCCGCGACGTGCGCAAGTGTTCTTCAGGGATGCCGAGATATTGCGCGGCAGCGTCAATCACCTTGCGTCCGCCCGGGTGCAGGACCCAGAAGCGGATGTCCTCGCGGCGCAACCCGCGCGGCGCGAGCAGTCCTTCCAGACAGCGGTCGATGATGGGCCCCGCCAGATCGCGGATCTCAGCGGCCAAGATGATGCGCAGCTTGCCGTCGCGCTGCTCGAAGCCCACCTTGTCGAGCTGCTCGGGATCGAGCACGGACTGGAACGCGACAATCTCCGGAACGCGGCGCGGCTCCGCGCCATCGCCGTTGGCGCAGGACAAAATGACTGCCGCGGCGCCATCGGCGCAGATCGCGTTGCCGATAACCGTCCCCATCGAAGTGTCCACGAAATACGCCGCCGAGCACACCTCCACGGCAATGGCCAGCACGTGCCGGCCGGGGTTTGCGCGCGCAAAATCAGAGGCGCGCTGCAGAAGCGGCAAGGCGCCCGCGCAGCCATGCCCCAGCAGCGCGCCGCGCTGCAGATCGCGCCGCAAATCCAAATGGCCCACGAGCAGCGTGCTGAGATCCGGGCAGAGATACCCGGTGCAGGAAGCCACGAGGATGCAATCCACATCGGTGGGACTGAGCTGCGCCGCAGCCAGCGCGTCGCGCGCGGCAAGGCACGCCAGGTACATGGACGCCTCGCGGTAGCGCGCGTGCAACTGGTCCGGCGTCTCGTGGGGCGTGAACGTGTCGGGATCAGGCCAGAAATGCCGGTATTCGATGTCGCTATTCAGGAAAATCTGGCGGATGCGCGGGCTGGTGTAGCCCAGCAGGCAGAAAACTTCATCCTGGGTGAAGCGGCGCGGCGGGACCGCCGTGGCGCAAGAGAGTATTCGAGGTGCGTCCAACAATCCCCCCAATCCCCGCCCTTCTCTTCCTTGGATGCCGGATACGGTACCAGAGGAAGCACCAGAAAGCTCGTAGGAAAGGCGCGGGGACGATTGACACGTGCGGGCCGCTGTGAAAGCCTAAGGGTACAGGACGAGAAGAGGTGCCATGAGCGTCAACCGCGAGCAAGTGATGGACATGCTCCACAACTGCTACGACCCGGAGATCCCGGTCAACATCGTGGACCTGGGCCTCGTGTACGACGTGCAGGTGGCGGACGACACGGTGAACGTGAAGATGACGCTGACCTCGCCCGGCTGCCCCGCGCACGGAATGATCACCGAAAGCGTCAAAGAGAAGCTCGTGTCCATCGAAGGCGTCCGCCAGGTCAACATCGAAATCGTGTGGGAACCGCCGTGGGACCCGAGCCGCATGTCGGCGGCGGCGCGCCAGCAGCTTGGAATTGACGTTTGAGGCGCCCGCCGCCCCGCTGCGTCCCCTTGCAAACAAAAATGCGGCAACCCGGAACGGGCCGCCGCATCCTGTCTGCGGAGAACGTGTGGCTGGAGCGCCGCTCAGGCGGGCTTCTTCGTGTACCAGTCGGCGTTGATCGGCGTGAAGTTCGCCCACTTCTCGGGCAAATCTTCCAGCGCAAAAATCGCGGTCACCGGACATACGGGAACGCACGCGCCGCAGTCAATACACTCGATCGGATTGATGTAGAGCTGCGTTTCCGACTCGAAAGTCGCCTCGTCTTTGCGCGGGTGGATGCAGTCCACCGGGCAGACGTCCACGCAGGCGGTGTCCTTCGTTCCGATGCACGGCTCAGCAATTACGTAGGCCATCTTGCGTCTCCTTCAACGGCTCTCGGAAATGAGAAGTGCCAAGTAGCCCGCCGAAACAGCTGAAACCCGGCCTTATATCACTAAACAAAGCGGCCGACAAGCGTCTTACCACTTCATCCTATCACAGCGGCCGAGCGGAACGAATCAGCGCACCCGGAGACCCGGATTGAACCGGCGCAGGGTCGCAGCTACAATCAATGCGCCAAACGAGCCATGCAGAATACCTCCCAATCTTCTGCTCCTTGCCCGGAGCGGCCCGAAGCGCAGCGCCCGCGATGTTGGACGGCGCTTCTCGTCTGCGCGGCGCTGCTGCTGGGAGCGTTCCCGGTTGCTCCGCAGTCGAAGCCGGCGCGCGCTCCGGAGCCCGCCCTGATTGACCTGCAGGGCTACCGCGAGCTGCTGGACCGCCACAAGGGCAAGCCGGTGCTGGTGACCTTCTGGGCCACGTGGTGCGAGCCCTGCCGCGAGGAATACCCGATGGTCAACGAACTCGCACGGCAGTACGAAAAGAAGGGGCTCGTGGTGATCGGCATCAGCTTTGATGAAGACGCCGAGATGAACCTCGTGCGAATGTTTCTGGAACGCTACCGGCCGGTGTTTCCCAACTACCGCCTGCACACCGCAAACCAGGAGGAGTTCTGGCACGGCGTCCACCGGCGGTGGACGGGCACGATCCCCGCGCATTTTCTCTATGGGCGGGATGGCCGCCGCGTCGCGGGGCTGGTGGGCACGCACACGCGCGAGCAGATCGAGAAGGCCATTCAGAAAGCGCTCGAAGCGCCCGCCGCCGGCACCGCCGCGCCCGGCCACTAGCTGAGGAGAAGTTCATGCTGCGCACTCGCGGGAACAAGATCACGTGGCTCGGCCACAGCACGTTCCAGATCACCACGCCCAGCGGCAAGGTCATTGTGATAGACCCCTGGGTGATGGGGAATCCCGTCTGCCCGGAACCGCTGAAGGAGCTGAGCCGGCTGGACGTGATGCTGATCACGCACGGCCACGGCGACCACATCGGCGACGCTGTTGCGCTTGCCAAGGCTCACGACCCGGAAATCGTGGGCATCTACGAGATGTGCCTATGGATGGAATCCAAGGGCTTCGAGAAAACGCGGCCCATGAGCAAGGGCGGCACGCAGAAGGTCGGCGAAATCGAAGTCACCATGGTGCACGCAATCCACTCGAGCGGCATCGAGGACGGCGGGAAAGTGATTTACGCCGGCGAACCGTGCGGCTACGTGATTCGCTTGCCCGGAGGGCTGAGCCTCTACCATGCGGGCGACACAACGGTCTTTGGCGACATGAAGCTGATCGGCGAACTCTATGCGCCGGAGCTGGCGTGCTTGCCCATCGGCGACCTCTACACGATGGGCCCGCGCGAAGCCGCGCTGGCCATCCGGCTGCTCGGCGTGCGCCAGGTGGTCCCCATGCACTACGGTACATTCCCTTTTCTGACCGGCAGGCCCGAGCAGCTCCGCGACATGACGCAGGACATCGCGGGCCTGGAAATCCACGTGCTCAAGCCGGGAGAGAGCCTCGGCTAGACGCAGCTCGAAAGGCGCATCGTCATGAGCGAAATCGTTGACAAGGCTGTCGAGCGGTATCTCTACGACCTGCTGCCGCCGCGCGACGCGGTGGTCCGCGAAATGGAGCGCTACGCGCAGCAGCACGACGTTCCCATCATCGGGCCCGCGGTCGCGCGCGTGCTGGCGTTGCTGGTGCAAATCTCTGGCGCGAAGCGCATTTTCGAAATGGGCTCGGCAATCGGTTACTCCACGATCTGGCTGGCGCGCGCCGCAGGGCCCGGCGGCGAGGTCTTCTACACCGACGGCGACCCGGCCAATGCGCAGCGCGCGCAGAGACACTTTCGACGCGCGGGCGTGGCAAGCCGCATTCGCGTGCTGGTCGGCGATGCGGTGAAGCTGATTGACCAGGCGCCGCGGAGATTTGACCTGATCTTCATTGACGTGGACAAACACCAGTACCCGGCGGCGTTCCGCAAAGCCCTGCCGAGACTGAAGCGCGGCGGATTGCTGATTGCGGACAACACGCTGTGGTTTGGCCGCGTCACGCGCCGCGCAGAGGACCGCGCCACGCGCGGCATCCAGCAATTCAACCGGCTGGTTTACTCTTCGAAGCAGCTTTTTCCGGTGATCATCCCGCTGCGAGACGGCGTGCTCGTCGCCCGCAAGACCTAGCTCCCCCCAGCCTAACTGCGGAAGAGATTGCGCAGGAAAAACGCCAGGTTCGCGGGGCGCTCGGCCAGGCGCCGCATGAAATAGGGAAACCAGTCGCGGCCGTAGGGGATGTAGATGCGCATGCGATAGCCGTCGCCTACGAGCTTCTGCTGCAGGTCCGTGCGGATTCCGTAGAGCATCTGAAATTCAAACTGGTCTTTGCCGATGCCCTGCTGCCTGGCGAACTCGATGGTCGCAGCGATGATCTGCGGGTCGTGCGTGGCGATGCCGTGATAGACGCCGCTCGGCAGCAACAGCTTCATCAGCTTGACGTAATTCGCGTCCACATCGGCCTTGCGCGGGAACGCGATCTCGGGCGGCTCCTTGTACGCGCCCTTGCAGAGACGAATCCGGCAGCCGATGGCCAGCAGATCGCGGATGTCCTGCTCGCTGCGATAAAGATAGGCCTGAATGACCGTGCCCATGGCGGGGCTCTTGCCGCGCACGCGTTTCACCAAGTCAACCGTCCGCTTTGTATAGGATGAGCCTTCCATGTCCACGCGCACGAAATTGCCGAAGCCCGCGGCGTGCGCCACGATGGAATCGAGCAGCTCGCCGTAGAGATCAGTGCTGAGTTCGAGTCCAAGCTGCGTCAGCTTCAGGGAAACGTTGGCATCGAGCTTTTCCTGCGCGATGCGGTCGAAGACGCCCAGGTAGGCATGGCAGGCGCGTCGCGCGTCCGCTTCACTCGCGACGTTTTCGCCAAGATGGTCCAGGCTGACCTTCATTCCCGCCTGGTTGCATGCGCGCGCGGCGGCCACCGCGTCGTCCAATTCTTCGCCGGCAACGAACCGGCGCGCCATGCGCCGGCTCATGCCGTTCGACGTCACCCAACGCGCCATCCGCTTGCTTTCGGAGAGTTCGAGCAGGAGTGTTCGCATCATCGAGAAGGGCTCAGCGTTGGAATGGACTCAGTGCGCGGGAGAAACGCGGGGGCGGCGGCATCCAGAGTGATTATGCCTCGCCGCCGGCCGGAGGACTAGTGGGCGTGCCCTTCGAGGAACTTCTCGGCGTCCATCGCGGCCATGCAGCCGGAGCCGGCGGCCGTAACAGCCTGGCGGTAGCGATGGTCCTGGACGTCGCCGGCGGCGAAGACGCCTTCGACGCTCGTCCGGCTGCCGTTTTTCGTGACCAGGTAGCCGGCCTCGTCCATGTCGAGCTTGCCGCGGAAGGCTTTGGTGTTGGGGTCGTGGCCGATAGCGACAAAAAACCCTTCGACCGGCAGCATGGAGACTTCTTTCGTCTCGAGGTTGCGGATCCTGATGGCTTCGACGGCGTTCTTCCCCGCGTCGAGCACATCCTCGACGACCACCGGCGTGACAAAGCGGATCTTTTCATTCGCGTGGGCGCGATCGAGCATGATCTTCGAGGCGCGGAATTCGCTCCGGCGATGAAGCAGGTTCACGCGGCTGGCGAATTTCGTCAGGAAAATCGCCTCTTCCATCGCCGAATCGCCGCCGCCGACCACGGCAATTTCCTTGTCGCGAAAGAAGAAACCGTCGCAGGTGGCGCAGGTGGAGACGCCGTGGCCGATCAGCTTGCGCTCGGCTTCAAGGCCCAGCAGTCGCGCCGAGGCGCCGGCCGCCACAATCAGCGCCTGGCACTCGTAGGTCTCTTTTCCGGCCGTGATCTTGAACGGGCGACGGCTCAAATCCACCTCGTTGACGGCGCCGGCCTTGAAGCTGGCGCCGAAGCGCTCAGCCTGCTTGCGCATGTTGTCGATGAGCTGCGGACCCAGGATGCCGTCGGGAAAACCGGGGAAATTCTCGACCATCGTGGTCAGCGTCAGCTGGCCGCCGGGCTCGTAGCCGTCAATCACGAGCGGCTTCAGGTTGGCGCGCGCGGCGTAAATCGCGGCCGTCAGGCCCGCGCAGCCGCTGCCGATGACGATGACGTTGTGCACGCTCTGCTCCTCGCTGATTCGATTCACCACCAGCGCTCTCGGATGCAGCGCGAAAAAAGCACCGTATTCTAACATCCGCGGGCGGCGCGGCCCTAGCTCGGAAGGCCGGGTTGCGAGATAATGCCGGCCTCGCTGGAAAATGCCCAAAGGAGAATCCTTGTGACACGCGCCCCGGGAACCTACGCGGTCTTTGAGACTTCGCAGGGCTCGATCATTTGCAAGCTGCTTGAGAAGGAGGCGCCAAAGACCGTGGCCAATTTCGTCGGGCTCGCCGAGGGAACCAAGGAGTTCACCGACGCGCGCACCAGGCAAAAGGCGAAGCGGCCGTATTATGACGGCCTGGCGTTCCACCGCATCATTCCCAAGTTCATGATCCAGGGCGGGTGCCCGCTCGGCACAGGCACGGGCGACCCGGGCTATTCATTCGCGGATGAATTTGATCCTTCGCTGCGGCACGACCGTGCGGGCAAGCTCTCCATGGCCAACGGGGGACCGAACACCAACGGCAGCCAGTTTTTCATCACGGTGGCCCCGACGCCGTGGCTGGACAACCACCACACGATTTTCGGCGAAATCATCGAAGGGCAGGACGTGGCCACGAAGATCTCCGAATTGCCGCGCGACCGCAACGACCGGCCGCGCGAGCCTGTCACGATCCGCGCCTTGCGCATCGAGCGCATCTGAAGGAATGCTGAGTCCGCCCAAGCTTCTTCTGCTTCTGATTGAGCTGGTGTTTGTGCTGCTCGGCCTGCTGCTCATTTGGGTGGCGGTCACGGGGCGCCTGTTTTTCGACCGGCGCGCGCCGATGTGGATCGCCCTCGGGGCGTTCCTGATCTATTGGGGCCTGCGCGCTTGGCTGAAAGCGAGCCGAGGCGCGCGCGCGGCGCCCGGGGGACAAGGAACAGTGAGCAGCGTGCGCGGCGGCTCGCTGGCGCTTGTGGGCCTGATGATGCTGGGAATCGCCAGCCTGCCGTTTGCGTGGGTGGCGCCGCTCCTGGGCGCAGCCGGGGCCATCCTGGTTCTGCGCGGCGCGGTGAGCATGGTGCTGGTGCTGCGCGCGAGTTGAGCGCAAGGGATCGAGAGCACATGGATCCAAATCAGAAGAAAAAGGCGCTACGCTCGCTGACCTACGGCCTCTACGTGGCCACGGCGCGCGACGCGACGGGCTACGCCGGCGGCACAATCAACTGGCTCTCGCAGAGCTCATTCACGCCGCCGCTGGTCATGGCCGCCATCCAGCGCGACAGCTCGGTGCATCAGGCCATCCTCGCGTCCCGCGCGTTTGCCATCCACGTTGTGGGCAAGAGCCAGAAGGACCTGGCCATGAAGTTCTTCAAAGGCGCAGAGGCAAGCGGCGAGACGCTCAACGGCTACCGCTTCGAGCACGGCGTCACCGGCGCGCCGATTCTGGTGGATCCGCCTGCGTGGTTCGAATGCCGCGTGGTGGAGGAAATCCGCCGGGGCGACCACACCATCTTCGTCGGCGAAGTGGTGAACGCGGGCGTGCGCAGCGACGAAGAGCCGCTCACGCTGCGCGACACCGGCTTCGCCTACGGAGGCTGACTCTTCCCCAAATCCAAATATTGCCCCGCGGCGACGCCGCTGATTGGTCCCGTCAGGATGTAGTCGAACATCAGCGCGGAGACCGAGAACTTCGCCAGCGTTCCGCCCAGCGCCTCCTTCACCACGCGGTAGACGCCGCCGCGCACGAACATGCTGCAGCTCTCCACGTAGATCGCGCGCACGGCGTAGCTGAACAGCATGATGGCCAGGATGAACCACGGCGCCGCCTTCCCGATGTAGCGCTCAGACTCGCCGCCCGCGTAGTAGGCCGAGGAGGCCAGGTCGTTCAGGACAATCGCCGCCGCGCGCCAGAACGAAATGAACGTGAGCATGGCCGTGGTGGCCACGAGCACGCGCGGGATGCTGGTTCCGCGCGGTGAGGCGGGAAGCGAAGAAGGGGAGCTGGGTTCCAGGCAGGTATCGAACTTGCGGGAAAGAATGCTCGCACATCTGGCAGGGGAATTCTAGGCAAACCGGATGAAGCGCCCGCAACTCCTCTTTTCGCTTCGGCTCGATGGAACGCGGCTATTGCGCCTGCGCGCGGAATTCGCGCGCGCAATCCGCGCAGGGGCAGATGGTGCGGAGATAATCGAAGCTGTAGATGCCGGTGGAGTGGCCATCGGTGAATCCAATCTGCACGGCGTAATTGCCCACCGCGGCGGCAGAGCGCGCTTTGGCCCTGGGCTTGTACATCGGCAGAACCGCAGCGCCGCTGGCCGCTGCGCCCAGCAGCGCCTTCTTCTTGCGCTCGTCGTCGCACATCGCGCAGGGGCATTGCTCGCGCAGGTAGGCAAACTCGTAATGGCTCTCGTGGTCGTCGCCCCAGGTAACGTCCACGCCGGCGCCGCTTGAAACGTGGATCTTCACGCTTGTCGGCTTTTTGCGTTCGTCGAGCGGGAGCGGCATTTTCGCAAAACGTGAACTCTAGCGCGGCGGGCAGCACGCGCCCGGAGGAATCGCGTTCCCGTGCGGGCAGGTTTTCGGATGATTCAGGAAGGTGCAAATCTTCTGGTCGAGCTCGGGGCTGATGATATGTTCGAACTTGCAGGCCTGCGAATGCGCCTCGGGGTCCTCGACGGCGAACGTATCCGTGAGCAGGCGCTCGGCCAGGCGGTGACGCCGGATGACGTCGCGCGCGCGCTTGCCGCCGCGTTCGGTGAGGGCCACCTCGGAATCGCGCACCTCGAGGAGCCGGAGGCCAGCCATGCGGCGAAGCGTCTGCACGGGGTCCACCGAGCCGAGCATGCGGATGCGCTCGACGCGCGCGATCGTGCCCTCCTCGCCGCAGACCCAGATTTGCTCGAGCAGGTGATCGAAGCGCTCCTCGTCCTCCATCGAAAACACGGTGATCTGCGCGAGCTTCCCGTGCGCGAGCTCGACGCGCCGGTCGGCCAGCCGCCCGATCGAAGGGTCGTGCGTCACCAAGAGAATCGTATGGCCGGCGGCGTGGAGCTCGCGCAGCAGGTTCACGACAATTTGCTCGTTGGCCTCGTCCAGGTTGCCGGTCGGCTCGTCGGCCAGGATCAGCTTGGGGTTGTTGATCAGCGCGCGCGCGATGGCCACGCGCTGCTGCTCGCCGCCGGAAAGCTGCGCCGGCAAATGTTCCAGCCGGTCGCCCAGCCCCACGCGGCGCAGCGCCTCCGCGGCCTGCGCTTCATCGGTGATGCTGTGGAAATACTGCGCGAGCATCACGTTTTCGACCGCGGTCAGGTACGGCACGAGATGAAATTGCTGGAAGACGAAGCCGATTTTTTCGGCGCGATAGCGCGTCAATTGCGTTTCGTCGAGCGCGCCCACATCGACGCCGTCCACGAGCGCCCCGCCGGACGAGGGCGCATCGAGCCCGCCCAGAATATTGATCAGAGTGGTTTTTCCCGAGCCGGACGGGCCCATAATGGCGATCCACTCGCCGGCATCCACCCCGAGGCTGATGCCGTCGAGCGCGCGGACGCTGCCGAATTGTTTGGTCAGGTGTTCGACTTCGACCAGCGCCATCATTCGCCTCGCAGAATCGCCGCCGGCCGGATCGCGCTCAGCAAGCGCAGCGGAAACGCTCCGGCCAAGGCCACGCCGAACATCAGCAGAATCGTCAGCGGCAGCACCTCCAAGCGCGGGGAGATGGCCACGCCGAACACGCGCTGCCCCATCCATTGCGCGAGCCCCACACCAGCCGCATAGCCGAGCAGGCCGCCCAGCACGCCGAGCGTCGCCGCTTCGGCCAGAAACAGCCGCAAGACACGCCGCATCGGCCCGCCCAGCGCCTTCATCATGCCCACGTCGCGGCGGCGCTCCATCGCGAGCGCCGCCATGGTGGCGAGCACGCAGAGCGCCGTCAAGACCAGAATGAGCGCTACGGTGGCGAAAATCAGCCCGCGGATGCGCGTGAGCAACTGGCCCTCGGCTTGTGCGAGTTGCCGCACGGGCCGCACTTCAAGGCCCGGCAGCGCCGCGGACAACTGCCTCGCGAAACCTTCGATCTCTGACGGCGAGCCGATGACGCTCAACTGCGCCAGGCTTACGCGGCCTTCGAGCGCCGCGAGTTGCTGCGCGACAGCCAGGTTGACGAAAATCTGGTTGTCGTCGGTTCCGCCTGCGCTGACGATCCCTGCCACAGCCAGCTTGACGGAGCGGTCCGCGTAGCGCAGCTCCACCGCGCCCCCCGGGGAAAGCCCCAGCTGCCGCGCCGCGTTGCGCCCCACCAAGCAGCGAGAAATATCCTCGCGCGTTGCGATCCACTGCCCTTCGACCTTCCACCACGGGGCCAGCCGCAGCGTCTGGTCGAGCCAGGTGCCCGTTAGGATCACGCTTTGCTCTGCCTTGCCCAGCGGCGCGCGCGCGACAACGTAAAGATACGGCGCCGCCCCCACAACCTGCGGCGTTTGCGCAGCCGAGATACGGTCGAGCGCTACGGCACCCATCAGCGGCGCGTCGGCTCCGCCCGCGCGCGGCGGCGCAACAACCACGTTGGCGCCCAGCGCGCGAAACTCGCGCGTCAGCTTGCGCTCGGCGTCGAGCTGCAAGCTGATCAGCGCCGAGCACACCGCGGCGCCGCTCGTCACGGCCACCAGCGCCACCGCCAGCCGGCCGCGGCTTGCGCGAAACAGTTTCCAGAGGATGCGCCAGAACATCACTCGCCTCGCAAGATGGGCGCGGGCTCAAAGCGTGCGGCGCGCCGCAACGGCACCAGGCTCCCGAGCAGCGCCACTGCAATGGCGAGCCCCAGGACCACGGGCAGGAGAATCAGCCGCTCGGTGGGCGCGATCCCAAAGACGCTTCGGCCGAGCAGCCGCGCCAGGCCGATGCCCAACAAGTAGCCGGCGCCGCCTCCCCCCAGCGCAAGCAACACCTGCTCCGAAAGAAAGAACGCGGCCACCAGCGCGTTGCCTGCACCGAGCGCCTTCATCAGACCGACCTCGGTGCGGCGCTCGAGCACTGTGGTGGCCGCAGTCGCGCCGACGGCGAGCATCGCCGCCACCAGCGCCGCCAGCGTCACCAGCCACATCAGCGCGCTGACGCGCGTCAGGATGCGGCCCTCGCCTTCCGCCACGCGGCGGATCGGCCTAGCTTCGACGCCCGGCAGCACCTGCTGCACCTGATACGCAATCGAAGAGATGTATGGCGTGCAGTACCAGCGGTCGTATTCGGTGGGCGTCATCGTGCCGGGATCACGGCGCGCAAATTCGTCCTCGGGCTTCGTCAGCACGCTCACCAGCAAGCGGCGAAACTGCCCCGGATGGCCGGAAAGCTCCTGCGCGATGGCGAGTGGCGCGAGGATGGCGTCGTCTTCCGCGTCACCGGTCGAAAGAATCCCGGTGACCCGCAGCGCTTTGCCGCCCGCTCCGGCCAGGATGTTCAGCGTATCGCCCACGCGCACACCGGTGCGTTGCGCCAGGGTTGAACCCACGACGCACTCGTCGGCTCCGTCGGCAAACCAGCGGCCCTCGACGCGCCACCAGGGATTCGTGCTGGCCACGCCCGTGGTGAACGCCGAGCCATCGGGCGCGGCGACGCTGTGTTGATACCAGGTGCCAATGAGCGTCCCCTGAGCGTTCGCGCGCGCAACGCCTGTGGCTGAAGACACCGCCCACGCGCTCACCGGCACTTCGAGCAACGGCGCAAAGCCGACCACGTTGTTACGCCAGAAAATCGTGCGCAGCTTCCCAAGAGTGGCTTCGGGCAGGTACGCGCCCGCGTCCACCGGGCGGTAGTCCACGCCGCCGATCTCGAGCGGCAGCGTGTCCGCCTGCGGCGTCACGAGCAGGTTGGCACCCAGGCTGCGGAATTCGCGCGCGAGCCGGTCGCCGACGTCGAGCGCCACGCTGAGCGTTGCCGTGGCCACGGCCATGCCCAGCGCCAGCGCCACCGCGGTCAGCGCCTTGCGGCGCGGCTTCCTGGCGAAGGAGTCTCGGACAATGCGGAAGAACATGGATTCTCTGCGGCTACCGGGGAACCTGCGTCGAGGCCCGCGTGAGCGCGCTCAAGTCAATCACGAGCTGGTCGCCTTCGACGCGCGACGCCACGCCGACCGGATTGCAGCCGCCCGCCTCTCCAATCGAGGGAATGTAGATTGCCGAGGCGCAGTTGCGGCAGATGACGTTCGAGCCTTCCTGGCGGTAGCCAGCCGGGCCGCAAATCATGCAGGCGTCGAGCGCCGTGCCCCAGCCGCCCGGTTTGCGGATCACCAGGAAACGGACCGACGCGCCACGGATTTCGACCGAGTAGAAATGCAGATTCGAATCGCTGACGTCCGCGATGGGAATGCGCACGGCGTCGCCCGCGGGCCGGAGCACTTTGGCCTCGGGCGCTTCCGCCGCGGCGCGGGCATAGACGAATTCCGCGGCCAGGACGAGCACGACCGCAACACACGAAAACGCCGCGGCGAACATCCAACGCCGCTGCTTGCGCCGCTCCCATTCCAGGCGCCGCCGCTCGGCATCGCTGACCTCCGAAACCGCAGCGCCGTGCGCCAGGGCCAGCCATTCGCGGAGCACAAGCAGCGCCGCGGCGCCCAGGATCACGAGGAAGAAAAAGACGTCGTTGCGCACAACGGGGCCGATCAGCGCCATCTCGCGCTTGCTCGAGGGAATCCACATGGACTCGCTGATTTCGTGCAGGCCGGTCAGCGCAAGCCGCACGGCCACGATGATGAGAATCGTGCTGGTGGCGGAAAAGAAGCGCCCGAGCGGGATCTTCACCGTGCCGTTGAAGAAGAACAGGCCCACGGCAACGGCGGCGGTGAGCCCCAGCCCCGTGCCGATCCAGGTGCCGAGGCCCTCGCTCGAAAGCTGGACAGCGCGCAGGATCAGGGCCAGCTCGGCGCCTTCGCGCAGCACCATCAGGAAGACGAAAACTGCCAGGCCCAGCCCGGCCACAGAGTCTGAGCCTTTTGCGTAGCTTTCCACGCGTTGCTCGATGTGCTTGCGCAGGTGGCGGGCGACGCGGTTCATCCATACAATCATGGTGACCACGAAGAAGGCCGCCAGCAGCAGGAGCAGGCCCTCAAAGCCTTCCTGGTTGATCTTCCAGCGCTCGAGCAAGGCGGAAACGCCCAGGCTGGCGGCCACGGCCACTGCCACGCCGGTCCAGACGTAGCGCGCGAGCCGGGCGCGGCCGGCGCGGTCGAGGTACACCAGGACGATGCCGACCACGAGAGCGGCCTCGACACCTTCGCGCAAAGCAATGAGGAGAGCAGAAAGCATAAGGCGATCGTCTAGTTGAAACTGAGTATCAACTAGATTTCACAGTGTATCCGTTGGCGTGGAACCCGTCAAGGAAATTAACACACGCCCCATCCCTCCCCCGTTACAATACTCCCCAGCATCGGGTTCGGATGTGCCGCTCGGTCCAATCCCGCTTCTTAGCCCTCGCGCTGAGCCTTTTGCTCGCGTTCGGCGCGGCGTCTGGCCAATCGCCGGCAACGAATTCCTCTGCTCCCCAGGCCCCCGCCAGCAAATCGGCTGCGCCTAAGCCGGATGCGCACAAGGCCCGGCAAGCGTATCAAAAAGGGCTCCGCGCCGAGCAGGCTGACGATTGGCCTGCGGCGCTCGATGCCTACACCGAAGCGGCGTCCTATTCCCCGGCGGACCGGGAGATACTTCTGCGCCGGGAAACCGCGCGCTTCCGCCTGGTGCAGCAGTTCACCGACCGCGCCGAGCGCGAGGCCCTGGCCGGGCGGATGGATGGCGCGCGCGAAGCGCTGAAGGCCGCGCTGGCCATTGACCCCGGCTATTCGGTGGCGCGCGAGCGGCTGGCGCAGTTTGAACCCCCCACCATCGAGCAGAAGCAGGAACCGGAGCTCGCGGGCGCAGCAGAGCTCCGGCCGCAGCCCGGCACGCGCGATTTCGATCACCGCGGCGATGCGCGCAGCGCTTACGAGACGGTTGCGCGCGCGTTCGGGCTGGTGGCCGCGTTCGATCCCGAGCTGCCCACGCGGCAGGTGCGCTTCCGCGCGCGCGGCGTGGATTTCGCCGCGGCCATGCGCCTGCTCGGGCAGCAGAGCAACACGCTCTGGCGCGCAGTGAATGCGCAGACGTTTTTCGTCTTCGATAACTCCGAAGCCAAGCGGCGCGCGTACGCCGTGCAGGTGGTGCGCACGTTCGTCCTGCCGGCCTCGACCACGCCCGACCACATGACCGAGACGCTGCGGCTGGTGCGCGATATCGCCGGCGTTTCGCACACCGAGCTCGATACGCGCACGCGCACCCTGACCATCCGCGACACGCCGGAGACCATCGCGCTGGCCGCCGCGCTGATTCAGGAGATCGAACAGGCCCGCGGCGAGCTGATGCTGGAGATCGAAATCCTCGAAGTGAACCAGACGGCGGCGCGGCGCCTGGGGATCACCCCGCCCGACAGCGCGCGCGTGGTCACCTTCAGCCAGCAGGACATCAACGAGGCGCAGCAGTCCGTGCAGGGACTGTTGAACGTGGTTACGCGGCTGTTCGGGCCGCCCTCCGCGCTGGCCGGCCTGAGCCCCGCGCAGGTCAGCGCGCTGCTCAGCTCCGGACAAATCGGCCTGGGCGCGTTGATACCGCCAGTCGTCGCCTTCGGCGGTGGCCGCACGATTTTCCTCGCCACGCCGCCAAACGGCGCTGTGGCCGACTTCTCCGAGATGTTCCAGTTGGTGCGCCGCGGGCGCCGCATCTTGTTGCGCGCGCAGGACGGCCAGGCAGCCACGTTTTTCGTGGGTGACCGGTTTCCCATCACCCTGGCGTTGCTTGGCCC
>Ga0184639_10000245_pt1 | contig 19780 bp, 18 predicted proteins | sample PLM31_170_b2_FD_133155 | JGI IMG/M metagenome (GOLD analysis project Ga0184639, IMG submission 133155) | Groundwater sediment microbial communities from an aquifer in East River, Colorado, USA - PLM3-1_170_b2 | ecosystem: Environmental > Terrestrial > Soil > Riparian zone | place: USA: East...
AAAGCCGCCGCCCTGCTGCTCAACTGGAACGCCTATCAATTGAACTCGCTGCCGGTTGCCGAGCGCCGCGAGCTCATCGATAGCCTGGAAAAAAAGCGGCGCGAAGGCTCCCTCGATATGATCGAAAAAGAGGAAAAATTCACGCTGGTCAAGGACGCCGAAGGCTGGCGGATATTCTTGAATTGGGCGGCGGGCATCAAGATACCTCTGCGCATCCTTGTGTCGCCATCGGCGGACGTCGACGTCGGCCTGTCGAAAAACCAGGTTGTAGTTCAGCCGGGCGACCTGTTCGAAATATCTCTGAGGATAAAAAATCGCTCCAGCCAGCCGGTGATCGCCCGCATCGGCTACCTGATCGAGCCGCCCGCGGTCGCCGATTACCTCGACTTCGTCCAATGCGGCTTCCTCTCGCCGGTGCGGCTGGAACCGGGAAAAGAACAGGAATTTTCCGGCACGTACTTGATCCGGGGAGACATCCCGGACAACATGCGCCAGTTGACGCTGACTTATGATTTCAGGCTGGAAAAATAGTTGCCGCGCCCTCAGGCTCCTAGCCCTAGTCTGGTTGCCCGTGGAGCTTTACGCGCACGTACCCGGCGCGCCTCAAAGCGCGCCCAAGGTAGCGGCGCTGAATACGAAGGCCCCCGATTTTGTCCTATTGGACCAAGACGGAAAAAGCTTTATGGCAAAATCTCTGCGCGGCAAAGTGGTCGCGCTGGATTTTATCTTTACTACCTGCACCGACGTCTGCCCGCTGTTTACGGCGCACTTCGCCCAACTGCAAAAAACGTTAAAGAGCCGGCAGCGCGCCGATTTTTTTCTCGTAAGCATCACCACCGACCCGGAAGTGGACTCGCCCAAAGTCCTCAAATCATATGCCCAACGCTACGGCGCCGATTTTGCCACCTGGGCCTTCCTGACCGGCACCGAGGCGGAGTTGAAAAAGGTTTGGGACGGCTTCGGCATCAGGGTCATCCGGAAAGGCCGCGGCCTGGTGCAGCACACGAGCCTCACCACCGTGATCGATCCCCAGGGCATCCGGCGGTTCAATTTTCTCGGCGAAAAATGGCAGCTCAAGGATTTAGAGCATGACGTGATGATGTTGCTCGACAAAAAACCTTGAGGTGCGAACTGGAAACTAGCGACGCGCGCAATTTTATGGTTATCTGTCACCTATCGTTCAATCGACTACCGAAAGGAGACAATGGCGAAATGAGAAACTTGAGCCGGCGGGGAAACAGGTATTTGGCCATCGTAATGACTTTTGTTGGCGTCTTGCTGGTCCAGCCCGGAAGTGTCCGGTTGCCAGTGGGCGCTGCTTATGGCCAGGAATTTGAGTCCAAAAAAATCGTTCCGTTTGTGCCGACGCCGCAAGAGGTGGTCGATAAGATGATCGAGCTGGCGGGGGTCAAGAAAGGCGACGTGGTTTACGATCTAGGCTCGGGCGACGGTCGCATCGTGATCAGCGCGGCCAAAAAGGGCGCCCGCGCCGTGGGCTTCGACATCGACGGCGACCTCGTCAAAGAATCGCGCGAGAACATCAGAAAAGCCGGCGTTCAAGATTCGGCCGAGATTCGTCAACAGGATCTCCTCACCGTCGACCTGTCTCCGGCGACGGTGATTACCATGTACTTGCTGCCGGACGTCAACCTGATGCTCCGGCCCAAACTGTTGAGCCAGCTCAAACCCGGCTCGCGGGTCGTCTCCCATGCCTTCGATATGGGCGATTGGAAGCCGGACAAAACTGAGCGCGTCAACGGGCGAACCATCTACCTCTGGACCATTCCCGCCAAAGGCCGCTAAACCTTCGGAAACGATTCGCCGGGTGAAAACGAAGTAATCAAAACGCTCCCATGGGCAAAAAACTATTTCTCGCCGCGGCGGCGGTAGTGTTGCTCTCGCTGCCGTGCGCGTACCTGCTCCAGGCCGAGCGCCAGACTTCGGACGGCGAGCCGCTGCGAACCCTCACCGCGTACATCAAAGCGGCCTACGCCCATGATCTGCGCAAGGCGTATCGCTATATCGCCGCCGAGGATCGCCGGCTCAAAAGCGAAGCGGTCTACCTGCGCGAAAAAGGCCCGTTCAGCGGTTTCACTCTGGACGTCGCGCGCAAACTCGCCGAGCTGATCGAGGCGCGGCTGCTCCATACGTCGAACGAAGAATCGCGCATGCGCGTCAAATTGCGCGTAAGGTTGCCCGACGCCAACAGTCTTTCAGCGCTGCTGCTCGACTGGGAGGAAGACCGGCTCAACGCGCTGCCCGCCGGCGCGCAGCATAGGATACTCGCCGCCATCGATGACTTGATTCGCGCCGGCAAGCTCCAGATGCTCGAAGGAGAAGAAGTGTTCGCGGTGGTCAAGGAGGGCAACTCGTGGCGCGTGCTCTTCGACTGGGCCGCCGGCCTGCGGATCGTCCTGGGCGCCCGGGTGCCCTCCGCCGGAGCGATCGAAGCCGCCCCGGTCGCCAAGGAAACCAACGTCCAACCCAACGAGCTTTTTACCGTGACCTACCGGGTTAAAAACCGCACCGGCCAGCCGATCACCACTCGGATCATACACCGGGTCGAGCCGGAGGAACTCAAGCGGCATTTGGAGATCGTCCAGTGCGGTCTGCTGTTGCCGGTCAAGCTGCCGCCGCAAAAGGAATTGGAATTTACCAGCACCTACATGGTGCGCGGCGACCTCCCCGAAGGCGCGAAGAATCTGAACATCACCTATGAGTTTCAAGCGGCAGAGTAAAGTCTGGCTCGCCGGACTCCTGATCGCGATCGGTCTGCCCACCTTGTCCGCGCTGGCGCACCTGCCGATACCGCCGAAGAAAGGCGAAATCGGCCGCAGGGAAGTGAAGACACCCGCGCCGAGTTTTACGCTGACGGACCAGAACGGAAAACCATTCCATTTCAAACCCGCGAGCGACAAGCTCGTGCTGGTGAACTTTATTTACACAACTTGCCCGGATGTCTGCCCGCTCTTTACCGCCAAACTTGCCGCGATCCAGCGTACGTTAGCAGGCGAGCAACGTGAAAATTATCTGCTTCTAAGCATCACGACCGACCCCGCGCGCGATTCTCCTGCCAAAATGAAAGAGTACGGTGAAGCCTTCAAACCCGACTTCCGCCATTGGCATTTTCTTACCGGCTCGCCAAAGGATCTAGCGCAGGTCTGGAAAGATTTCGGCGTCACAGTGCAAGACTTGGGCAACGGCCAAATCCAACACACCAATCTCATCACTTTAATCGACTCACAAGGCTTCCGCCGCGTCGATTACTACGGCGACAAATGGCAGGAGAAAGAAGTGCTCAAAGACCTGCGCCGGCTGGCGGGAGAGAAGTAGGGCTGCGGCATAGAAGCTGAGAAGGCGTCAGGAGGGTTCTTGAGGTGATAGGAGCCTATATAGAAAAATGATAAACTTGACGGCAGTGTTCGACCTATTGTATTAGTTCGTTATTCCTTCTGTATACATCATATCTTCAGGGTCGCTCGGTACGTTAGTGTACAAAAGACGGTGAGCTAAGGATTCAATCCACTCAATCTGAGGGGGGACAATGGCACAGTTTCGACGTGGACAAAGGGTAAACATTCCGTGCAACGTTCAGAAAGGACCCTTTCCGGACGAAGTTCTTGTAACCTTCGAGACCGACACGGGCATGGTTTCTGGTTTTTTAAAAAGTTCCTCCCTAGTCCATCAGAACGAGCGAGATTATCTCCAAGGTATGGTCGTTAAGACCAGTGCCGATTCGGTGCAGGTTCGCATTCCCGGGTCCTTTTTTACGACAGCAGCCGGGCTGACAACGGTCTCCTCCGGTTGGGCGCGAAATAATTTCATGGAAGTGCGTGCACAATGAGTATTATCCCGAGCTTACTCAAGCAGCAAGTTTTTGCAGGAACTCGTCGGGCTTGGACCAGAAAATTACCTCTGATAGATCATCGACGAGTTTGAAGTCTTCGACACTCCAAATATCTAACGTGTCATCGAAAAGAGACAAGAAACTTAGACCCTGCACTCCAAGCTTCAAATGGCTCAGATCATACCAAGCGGCGAGAACATGCTCAGCCACGCCCCGTGCTGCTGCGCGACTGCCTGTGCTTAGTACGTATACGAGACTGCTCTTTTGAGCGTGTCTCGTGTGAAAGTCCACGGTCCATATCCGGCCCGACCGTCCAGGAAGTTTTTCGCTTTGATCGAAAGGAATAGCGCGCTCGCCGAGTAATTCAGCGACTTCATCGGTTATGGACTCGACGGCTCGCGTCCTGAACGTAAACCAAAGATCGGCCACTCTTAAGGCTGCCTGAGATAGGCGTGTTAAAGCTTCGGCTACCTCTTCGGCAGTTTTCAAGCGGACGGTTAGCATTCCACGAAACAGCTCGACACCATGAGTGAGGCACACATCTGCGATTAGTTGACGTTGTTTTGGGGATTTTTTCGGCGCCACCGTCTGGGTTTTGAGCCAGCCGAGGGTTTCGCCTAGGTCCGTAAGCGTAACTGAACCGTTCTTTTCCGAGAGGAACAGATCGATGACGTCACCGTCAGGATAAAGATATGGGGTCCTTATCCTGACATATCCGTTCATTTCGGAGCAGGTGAAAAGCTTGCCGATCTTCTCTTCAATCTGTTGGCATGGAATTATGTTCATCAGAACATCTCCATATTCACCGGTGGTGGCTGATGCATAACGCCGGTATGGTCTATTTTAGCTTCTTGGCAGAACTCTCTCCAGACCCCTACCGGATCGTTCACAAGGGCGGTGATATCCCCCGGAACATAAGCCTCTTTATCCCTTACGACATCGTTCCAGCTATGCTTGTGTCTTTCACCTACGTAAACGCAGGAAGGATTGTGGTGGTCCCTTCCCAGGTCGAGTCCGTAAATCCGTCCCACACCACGATGAATCAACGCGTAGCTCAGCGTTTGAGCGTCCCGGTTATACCATCCCTTGATGAAAAGAGGAAAGCCGGGGCCGGAAATCACTTCAGCGCGAAACTCCAAGCCCGGCGAGCGGTCTTCGTCCCCTAACCACAAAATATCTTCCTCGATCCGCTTCGTGTCGTCAGCCAAGAGCGCTTCAAACTCCGCCTGGGTCATTATAAACGCCTTCTTACTTAAACAGCACAATCATTGCAATCGATACTAAGCCTTGCCTGCCCAGCGGTAGCGGCCGTCGGATGTAAGGTGGAAGCGTTCGCGGGGAACGTTGAGCTTGCCGCGAATGGATTTCACCTTCGCCGAGACTTTTCGTTTTTTCTCCAATTGACCCCACGGAACGGCGGGTGGGATGCCCTCGGGAACGGCCTCTTCGTCTGATTGCCCGTCACCGAATCTACAAAAACCAGCCTATCCCGTTTTCATGTGCCTCGTTCTGTAAACTGAGACGAGCGTTACGAACGGCTCGAACTGGCGGTTTCAGTCTCGCCTTGCGCCTTCTCCCGTATTGCCTCAAATATCTCCTTCGCCAGAATCGGGAACGCGGTTCCCTGGAAATCATTGTCCGCCATGTAGCGGGTGACGATTTTATCATTCTCGCCCATCCGCTCGATCATGAATTCTTCGATTAGTTTTCGGACGCCGAGCTCGAACTTGTCCAGCGGGTTGGCGAGCGCAGTCTGAATCACCTGTTTGTCCTTGCAGGCTTTTTCTTTGATCTGCTGGAAGAAGAGCCGATCTTCTTCGGTAAACTGCGTGCCGAAACGCTCGTTTAAAACTTTGATGATCTCGGATAGCGGAATCTTTTCATCTTTTGCTTTCCCGGTTCCGACTTCCGTCGGGCTTTTCACCCAGTGGGCTTCGCCCTCTTTGACCATGATCGCCCCGGAAAAAACACGTTCGAGGCGGTAGTATTGCAGCGACACGTCGTCACCTATTTTTACGGTCTCGCCGCGATCTACCGGCAGATGCGGCAGCAGAAAACGACCGTAGCTGTAAAGCATCTCCAAATCCGGGTCGGCGTATGGGATTATCTGGCTCAAAAACGCATAGACCTTTACATACCCGCTGAGCTTCTCCCGGAACTTAGTCTGCTGTTCATCATCGGCGATGGCTTTATACCGGTCGACAGCCGGCTGAAGATGAAGCTGCATGTGCGCGTGATCCGCAGGACTCTGTTGCTCCACCGGCTTGTAAAAAATCTTGGCGAAGGCTTCTACTTCGCTCCAGTAGTAAACCTGGGACTGGTCGAGATCGTGTTTCAGCGCCTCTAACTGTGAAGGATCGGACGGTTCCCGGAGGCCGGTCTTGTCGTAATAAGGTTTGAAAGCCCGGTAGATGTCTTCAGCCTCATTGACGAAATCGAGAACGAAGGGCTCGTCCTTCCCAGGGATCATTCGGTTCAGACGGGACAACGTCTGTACTGCCTGAACCCCGTCCAACCGTTTGTCCACGTACATCGTATGCAGCAGCGGCTGGTCGAACCCGGTCTGATACTTATTGGCGACCAATAAAATCTGGTAATCCCCGGAATCAAAGCGCCCGGGAAGCTGTAACTCACTGATCGGCTTGCCGGTCACAACGTCAATATTCATTCCCGGTTCGGTATATTCCCGAAGGGTGTCCGGATCTTTGACTTTACCGCTAAAGGCGACCAGCGTTCGAATCTCCTTGTAGCCGTTTTCCGCGATGTACTGATCGAAGGCCAGCTTGTAACGCACCGCGTGGAGCCGCGAAGAGGTGACCACCATCGCTTTGGCTCGCCCATCAAGGCGATTCTTCACGCTGCGGCGAAAGTGTTCGACCATGACTTCGGTTTTTTGCTCGATGTTGTGGGGGTGGAGGCTCATGAATTTCGCGAGCGCACGTGCGGCCTTTTTCTTCGGCAGCTTGGGATCGTCTTCCGCCGCTTTCAGCAAGCGGTAGTAGGTCTTGTACGTGGTGTAGTTGGTCAGCACATCGAGAATAAATTCTTCCTCGATCGCTTGCCGCATGCTGTAGATATGGAACGGTTCAGGTTTGCCGCTTGAGCCCATCCGACCGAACAGCTCAAGTGTTTTTCCCTTGGGCGTAGCAGTAAAGGCAAAGAAACTAAGGTTTGGCTGCTTTCCCCGCGACTGAATTACCTCGTTCAGTCGATCTTCCCAATCCGCCTCCCCTTCCTCATCTTCGCTTGCCGCAGCGCCGAGTATCGCTTTCAACTCCCGCGCCGATTCCCCTGTCTGGCTGGAGTGGGCCTCGTCCACGATGACCGCATATTTCCGCGCCGCGATGGCCGCTTCCCAATCTTTGGCCTGCTTCTTTTCGTCGTCCGTCGCTTTTTCCTGGCTCTCGGCCCCTGCCGCGCGCAGCAAGCCGCGCAGCACGAAGGGAAATTTCTGCAAGGTCGTGACGACGATCTTGGTTCCATCGATCAACGCCGTGGCCAGTTGCTTCGAGTCCTCGTCAATGGCCTTCACGACCCCTTGCGCATGTTCGATCTGGTAGATCGCGTCTTGAAGCTGCTGGTCCAGGACAAGCCGATCCGTGATGACGACAACGCAATCGAAAATCTTCTGGTTGTCCTTATTGTGCAAGCTCGCCAGCCGATGGGACAGCCAGGAGATGCTATTGGTCTTGCCGCTTCCTGCTGAGTGTTGAATCAGATAGTTGCGGCCTGCGCCTTCGTTTCTTGCCGCATCGACGATCTTCCGTACCGCGTCCAACTGATGATAGCGCGGAAATATGACCGCCTCTTTGGTGATTCGCCTCTTTCCACCCTTGCCGTCGTCGACCTTTTCCTCGGTTTTCTCGATGAACATGAAGTGGCCGAGGATGTCGAGAAAGCTGTCGAACTGAAGCATTTCTTCCCAGAAGTATCCCGATCGGTAACCGGACAGATGTTGCGGGTTGCCCTGCCCACATTGGACTTCGCCCGGGTGGCTTCCTCGATTGAACGGTAAAAAGTGCGTCGCTTCCTTTTCCAGATGAGTCGTCATGTGCACTTCATCGGGGTCAGCGGCGAAATGCACCAGCGCGCGGTTCTTGAACTGGAACAGCGGTGCCCGCGGATCTCTATCTTTTTTGTACTGCTCTTTTGCGTGCCACCAGTGCTGCCCCGTTCCCGGATTCTTCAACTCACAAGTTGCCACCGGCACGCCGTTCACGGCAAAGACCATGTCCACCGTGTCATGCTTGCCCGGATGACAGGGTACCTGGCGCGTCACGGTCAACCGGTTCTTAGCGAATAAATCCAGTACGTCCTGGTTCAACTCATGGGCGGGTTTGAAGTACGCGAGCCGGAATGTTTTTCCGTAGAACTTGAAGCCGTGTCGCAGCACATATAAGGTGCCCTTCAGTTCAAGCTCTTTGACCAGCGTGTTGATGAGAAGAGCTTCCAACCCTGCCCCGTGCAGCTTTTTCATCTCGTCCCACAGCTTGGGCTGCGTGTCTTGGATGAAGGCGATTATGCGAGGAGAAAAAAGAGCTCGGTCCACGTCCCAGTCCGCCAGGTCGCCTTTCCCCCACCCGGCCCGGTTCAGCAGGATAGTCTCAACGTAGGACTCAAAAGCTCTTTCGGTGGTTTGGGCCATTTTTTAAAATAGAGCAATTCTTAGTTAACGATCTTTACCTTAGCCGGCGGCTAATGTAAGGGAAACGGGTTTCCCTTACATTAGAATGAGCTTAAGGTAACGATCAAAAGCCTTTCGAACCTGCGAATCATAATTATCAATTAACTATCAAATAAGAACCGTATTCCGAGATTTTTATAAGACTATGATAACACGTGATTTTTAGACGCTTCAGCTGAAACTTAGCGAGGAAACCCTATCTTCCATCAAATAGCCATCAAATAAGATGTCCTCTGATTTAGGCCCAGAAGGGCACGTATTTGGCGTATTTTTTCCCTTGGTCGGGATCATAGGGCTTGATCAAATCATCTTCAATTGTCTCGCGGATGATACGCGATGCGATTGCACTGTTGTGCTCTTCGATTCCAAACCGCTCCCGCAGACTGGAGTTAGTCATAGGATTGCGTTCCACGAAACGAAGGCAGGCGTGGAGGTAACAAGCACGAGTCCTATCTCCTCGATCCATATCGTTGAGTGCTTTGTGAGCGAAGAGCACCGCGCGAGTGCTAGCTTCCGGGGTTTCAAAGCTTGGCGCAGGCAATTGGAAAAACTCCGTTTCAAAAACCACCTTGTCTACCCCACTGCCGCGTTCTTCGCAGATGCCAACGCGCCGCATAAACGAAGCGAGTAATTCATTGCGTGAGCGGGGTGGCGTGTCCAAAAACCGCTCGGTTTTAACGAGAGGAAAACCGGGGTTCGTTATTTCCATACGGTCGTCAAACACTTCGATCATCGGGCCGCTCCCTGTAACAGAAAAATCCTGGTGAATGAGCGCGTTCGCCACGAGTTCACGGACCGCCGGCTCGGGATACATTGGGACCTCCTTGCGAAGAGCCTTGCCAATTACCTCGTTACGAGGCAAGAGCGCGTTCAAGAACTCTATCAATCCCTCAAATCCTGTCGCATATCCCTTACGGCCCGGCTGCTCGCGCAGCGTTTTTAATCGCCCCTTGCCCTCATACACAATCACCCGCATGGCCTTACGCCCAAGTCCTTTGAACTGGTCGAGACTCTTTGCAAACAAGATCGCTCCCAGGTTCGTGATGTCCCAGCCTCCAGCAACGTTGGCAACGATCATTCGGTCCTCCGCCAATCGTTGCAAAACTTTCTCCGCTCCATCAAGCAAGGGTGTTCCGAGCAGCTCGAAGTAACTCGGATAGTCCAAGAGCGCTAGCACATCGTTTCCAGCCAGCCGCTCCACGGCCTTAAGCTCTTCAAACGGCACGCGATCAAAGATGCGCCACAATTCGCGCTCTTTTTCCGGGAAGTCTTTCAGCTTTTTTCGGTAGGAGCCCACACGAATAAACTCTTGTCCCTGAAATTGCACCGGTTTTACCGAAGCACGGGGAATCTCAAGAATCACCACGGCCTTCTCTTCCATTGCCAGCGAGAAAAACCGAAAATCCATGCGTGGATTGAGTAGCTGCAGCAACCAGCTCTCCAGCTCCTCATTGCCTCTCTTGACTGTCGCTGGGTGGAATGTTGTGCCAACAACTTCATGGGTGCTATCGGCAATTCCCCAAATCAGGTAGCCGTGTGCCTTGCCGTGCAGTGCCGCGGCGTTGCTCAGCGCTGAAATACACTCGCCGATATCCAACGGGTTGTCGTTGTTCTCTTTGAACTCCGCCCACTCTGTTTCCGCAGGAAGCTTCAGCAGCTCGGCAACCAACCCAGTCAGATACTGTTCTGTTCGATCCGCGCTCATGCGGCTAGCTTCCTTACATCGATCTTCCCCGTAACGGCGGCAGTGATCAGTGCGATGCGATACTCTCTCAAACGCTCGATGGCCTCCTGAACCTTTGTCACCATCCGGTCGATCTTGTTGGTTTCGCGGTCGAGGTAGTCGGCGATGGCGCGTTGCTCTGGTTCTGGTGGCCAGCTAACGCGAACAGGGTGAACCAGATTGCGATTTACAGTTGGGTTAGAAGAGCCAGTGTCGAAGCTCTCAAGATCCATAGAGCATAGTTTGTAATATACGTACTTTGGAAAATTATTCCCAAATTCCCGAACCCATAGTGTCGTATCGTGAGGCCAGAAATCCGATTCTATGTAGTAAACAGCGCCTGCTGTACCTTTCCGTCCTACGATAACTCCGGGTCCACGTGCTAACGCTTTGTCGTGGAAAGAAGAAATCCCGCCGGAAGACACCACGGGAACAGAACCTTCGTTTTGCTCTTCTTTGGTAATATCGACGCCTCTTTGAAGAGTTATTTTCCGACCGATCCTGACAACATCCCAATGCTCTGGAATCCCGCCGAGCCATTCGATGCCGGAGGGTTTGGGTTTCGGATTCGGGTTCAGCCCAGCGGCGCGGGCTGCGTCGGGCGGGAGACCGCGCGTGACCGTGCACGAGATGAGCGCGCTGCGTTTTTCTTTCAGCTTCTCGATCAACTCCCTCCTCTTCGCCATCAGCGCGTCCAGCTTCGCCGTTTCGGCGTCGAGGAAGTCGGCGATGGCGCGTTGCTCAGACATTGGTGGAAGTAACAAGGGATTCGACTCGACTTGTTCGACGGTAATCTGCGGGATTGCAGTACGATCGTAATAAAACAGATCATTGCGATGCCCGCTCATAAAGTAGTAAACGTACGGTGTATGAACGGCCTTATGGTCCAAAAGTTTGGTGTAGATGGTAGTTTGCGTTGAGGTGGAGCGCTCCTTAATAAGCACGGGGTATCCGATAGAGACGCCTCTAGCAGGAATCACAATATCGCCAGCATTTAATTGCACCTTCGGCTTATCGATTCGGCCAAAGATCACCCCACTCTCTGTGGCGGAATAAACCGGAACTTCACCGTCATCGACCAAGTCCTCCTTCAGAATCGTCTGACCCATAGCTGAGCGAAAATGTCGAGAATGTCTATCGACAGTCCAATGTTCAGGTACCTCGCTGAGCCATTCGACTCCACTATAGTAACGGCATTAAATAACTGTACATAGAGATTTTATTTGTTTGGTTTTCCAATGTCTTTGACGTTTGCGAATTGCTTGTTCGATTAGATCAACGGTAGCGTGGTACTGATTGGTGGTGACTTCGTAACGAATCAGATGCCACACGCGTTCCTGGACGTTGAACTCGGGATGATAAGGCGGCAGGTACTCGATTTTGATGTTTGGATGGGCGTTGAGGAACTCTCGGACTCGGGAACCCTTATGCCAGGAAGCTCCATCAATGTAGAGATAGACTTTCGTTTTGCGGACTCGATAGCAGAGGTAATTTAGAAATGCTAGGAAGCCGTCGGTGTTTCCCTTGGGCCAACGGAACAAGCCATGCCAACCCTTCAGCGGCTCTACCCAGCCAAAGAGGTTCAATCGCTTGCAATGCTGACTTGTGGTCGGGACCGCGGGCTGGCCGCCCCGCTTGGCCCAGATCCGCCCGAGCTTGGGATGCGAGGAAAAGCCGCTCTCGTCGGCAAAGATCAGCAAGGCTTTCTCGCCTCGCTCTAGGATTCGGTGGAGTTTTTTTTGAGCCCACGCCGGAAACGGGCAACTCCTTTGTTGCTGGCTTGGATGTAGCGATAGACCGGACGCTTCAAGACAAAGCCCAGGCGCTTCAGCCAGTTGCGCGCTTGACGGGGCTTGAGTTCGACGTTGCACTCTTTGCGCAAAAACTCCACTACCACCACGCCATCCCAGCGGCTGCGTTGCAAGCCGAACTGTTCTGGCGATTTCGCCAATGCCTTCTCCAGCTTGTCCTGAGCCACGCGGTCCAATCGTGTCGGCCTGCCAGAACGCGCCACATCGTAAATGCTGTCGAGTCCTTCCCGGTTGGCTTTGCCAATCCAGTCCACCACGGCCTGGCGGCTCAGACCAAACAAGTGGCTGACGGCGGTCGACTTCCATCCCGACAAAAGCAACAAGAGGCCGGCAATCCGGATTCCTATCCAGGCTCCTGGAATCGAGTCGGCCATACGCAGCAACGCCTTGGGCGTCACCGCAGAGTGAGAAACTTTCAGTGGTTTCATGCATAGAGGTTATTCTCGGATGCTACTAATGTCAAGTTATTTATTACCGTCACTATAGCTTTGTAATCTGAGTAGGCTGATAACTTCACGCAGTTACCTCTACGAGAAGTGTCATGATCTCGGTTTCGAGTGTCTTGATATCCGCTTCAATCTCCTCCAGGGCACGCGGCGGCTCGTAGCGGTAAAAGTGGCGGTTCAGCGGGATTTCGTAACCGACCTTGGTTTTGCTCTCGTCAATCCAAGCGTCGGGCACGTGAGGCACAACTTCGCGCTTGACGTATTCTTCGATGTTATCTTTCAGCGGCACCGTCTCGGTATCGCGTAGTTCGGGATCGGGCTCTGAGTTGCCGTCACGGTCGCGGCAGATTTCCGCCGTCTCGTCCCGCTCGCCCAGGGCGTTGGTTATCACTTTGAGTTCTGCGGCGGTTAGCCGAACGTCCGACTGTTGGTCTGCGGTTTTTAACTCCGCCAGGAACTCTTTCCGGTCTTTATAAAGTTTTTCACCGCTTGATCTGCCGAGCGATCGAAGAAGCTCCCGGATCTCTTCTTGCCGCCCTTTACCGAGTTCGATTTCTTCAAGCCGAACTTTTTCGTTCTTCTTGTTGCTGGTCGCAAGATTCTTGAAGCCGCTTTCCTCTTCTAGCCGCGCGATACGTTCTTCGGTAACCTGGAAGTTCAAGCGTAGGGGTCGTTCGACGGTGATTTTGTTGAAGCCAAAATTGGCGTTGTCGAAGATCTTGCTGACGACGAGCGTTTTCTCCTTGCCGTCGATCGCGAAGTTTCGCGTCTCACCGTCGCGGAAGTTACCGAAGATGCGCGTGATCTCACCGATCTGATCCGGTTCGCTTTCGTCCTTGTCGCCGATCTTGTTGCGCTTATTGCCGAGGCTCTTGCGCATTTTCACGTAGAACTGGCGGGCGTCGATGAGTTGGATTTTTCCCTTGCGCTCCCGTTCCTTACGGTTGGAGAGTATCCAAAGGTACGTCGAGATGCCGGTGTTGTAGAACAGTTGGTCTGGCAGCGCGACGATCGCTTCCAGCCAATCGTTCTCGATGATCCATTGGCGGATGTTGCTCTCGCCGCTGCCGGCATCGCCGGTGAAAAGCGGAGAACCGTTGAAGACAATTCCAATGCGGCTGCCACCTTCCTTCGGTCGGCGCATCTTGGAGAGCATGTGCTGGAGAAAGAGGAGAGAGCCGTCGTTGATGCGGGGCAGCCCCGCTCCGAATCGTCCATCATAGCCCAGAGTGTCGTGTTCCTTCTCGATGAAGCTGGCTTGTTGTTTCCATTCGACCCCGAACGGTGGGTTGGCCAGCATGTAGTCGAAGGTCAGCTTCTTCCCATCCTTGTCGCGGTCAAAGCCGTCCTTTGTAAAGCTGTCGCCAAGCACGATGTTGTCGGCGTCTTCGCCCTTGATAAGCATGTCGGATTTACACACGGCCCAGGACTCATCGTTCCAGTCCTGGCCGAACAAATGCGGGTTGGCCTCGCTGTTTAAGTCGCGGATGTATTTCTCCGCCACCGAGAGCATGCCGCCTGTCCCGCAGGCAGGATCTAAAATAGTCTTCACCACGTGGCTGCGGCGCAAGTCCTTCTCCGGAGACAGGAGCAAGTTGACCATGAGCTTGATCACCTCTCGCGGTGTGAAGTGCTCCCCGGCTTCTTCGTTCGATTGCTCCGCGCCGATCCGGATGAGTTCCTCGAACACATAGCCCATCTGCACGTTGTCAACGCGGTCGGGCGACAGATCCACTTTGGCGAAAGCCTGTATGACCTCATAAAGCAGATTCTTTTCCGCCATCCGAGCGATTTGCTGATCGAAGGCGAATCGATCCATGATGTCGCGCAGGTTTTTAGAGAACCTTCTGATATAGCTGTTGAGGTTTGGCGCAAGCTGGTTGGGATCGTCGAGCAGCTTGGCCATGTCGAGCTTGGAAAGATTGTAAAACGGACGGCCGGTAATCTTCTGAAGCAGACTACGAACAACGTTTTCCGGCTTAGATCGGATAGCCGCGTGCTCTTTGAGAACTTTTTCTTTCGTCGGCGCAAGCAGGCAATCGAACCGCCGCAGCACCGTTAGCGGCAGAATGACTTTGCGATATTCGTTCCGCTTATACGGCCAACGCAATAGGTTGCAGATACTCCAGATGAAGTTGGCGAGTTGCGAATGTGTTTCCGGACTCATAGGAAATTAACGGCGGAGAGTTGTTTGGCGGATTCTACGTGATTTGGCGGCGCGAGGGCAAGGACGAACTCAAGCTCAGGCGTGCTAAAAGCCTGACCGGGAGCCCTGACCTAATTGGTGACTGAGCCTCTACACAAACCACGAAATTGTCGCTAGAATCTTTTCTGGCCCCAGGCTCTCCATTATGAATCTCTCAAAAGCACGCTTTTTCTTGCTCGGCGTCGCCGTGATCGGCTCGGGAATCGTGCTCGGCACGTTTCTTTGGCTGAAGCTTGCGCCCAAGCCGGGACTCAGAGGTTGGAACGCGCGGCCGCTCGAAGGTTTGAGCCGCCAAGGCCAGGTGCCGGAGTTTTCGCTCACCGAACGAAGCGGCAAGAACATCGGCCTTGCGGCACTGCGCGGAAAAATCTGGATCGCCGACTTCATCTATACCACCTGCACCGACACCTGCCCGCTGCAAACCGCGGCGATGGCGAAACTGCAAGAGCAGTGGAGCGACCGGCCGGAGCTAAGACTCGTTTCATTTACGGTCGATCCGGCGCGCGATACGCCACAGGTTCTTTCCGGCTATGCCGTTAAGTTCAAGGCCGACGCGGAGCGCTGGTTGTTTTTAACCGGCGAGAAGGAGCAAATCGCGCAACTGATCCAAGCGGGCTTTCACCTGAGCGCCGCGCCATTGACCGAGGATGACACGCAAGCAAACGTGATTCTCCACAGCCCGAGATTCGTGTTGGTCGACCCGGAAGCGCAGATTCGTGGTTATTATGACAGCCGCGACGGCGAAGCGCTGAAACGTCTCAAGGCGGATGTAACGATCTTACTCAGCGGGAAAAAGGAGTAGCTCATATGGCGCAAGCAGCCAAGAAGAAACCAACGAACGCGAAGGCGGCGGCGCGGGCTCCGGTCAAGAGTGGCCCCAATTGGCCGCTATTTGTGCTGGCATCCATCGGGATTCTTTTATCCGGCTATCTCACCTACACCGCCTGGCAGGACAAGCTCGTGGCCGGATGCGCTGTGGGCAGCGGCTGCGACCTGGTTTTGAACAGCCGCTGGTCGACTCTGTTCGGCATGCCGACCTCCTTCTGGGGTTTGCTCACCTACGCGTTACTAGCGGCCATCGCCTGGAACAGAGCGACGGATCTGCCGTGGAAGGCCGCCTGGCTGCTCTCGCTCTTCGGGCTGTTCTACAGTCTCTATCTCACCGCTGTTTCGTTCTTTGCCCTCGACTCCGCCTGTCCCTATTGTTTGACTTCCCTGGGGCTCATGACGCTGATTTTTGTTACCGTCACGTTTCAGCGGCCGGCAAATCTACCAGGCTTTGCGTGGGGACCATGGCTGGCCAAGAGCGCGAGCGGCGCCGTGGTCGCGGTGCTCGCCCTGCATCTTTACTATGCCGGCTATTGGGGCAAGGCTCCGGGGCCGGAAGATCCGTGGGTGCGCAGCCTGGCCGAGCATTTGACGAAAACGAACGCCAAATTTTACGGCGCCTATTGGTGCCCGCATTGCGTCGATCAGAAAGTACTGTTCGGCGCCTCCGTAAAGCGGATCCCCTACGTGGAGTGCAGCCCCAGCGGCCCCAAGGCGCCGCAAGCGACGGAGTGCAAGGAAAAAGACATCAAGAGCTTTCCGACCTGGATCATCAGCGGCACGCGCTACACTGGTACGTTGAGCTTGGATACTTTGGCGCAGCACAGCAATTACAAATATCCTCAAGGGGGAAACCGATGAAGCGCGCCGGTTTAAATCGCAAAATCTTTCTCGCCGTTGCCGCGTTCCTGGCGGCGGCGTTTTCATTTGGTCCCTCGGCCCAAGCCGACCCGTCGCGTTATCCGGAATTCGCCCAGCAATCGCTCCCCGCCAACATCACGCCGACATTTATTTCCATCGATGAGCTCGTGGCAGACCTCAAAGCGGGCAAAAAACCTCTCATCATCGACGTGCGCTCCGAGGAAGAGTACCGCGAGGCGCATATTCTGAGCGCGCTGTCCGCGCCGCTTGCCCGGTTCAAGGTCTATTTGCCAAGCATCCCCAAGGACCGGCCAGTCGCGCTGTATTGAGCTTGCCCGCATCACCTGGCCAGTTTGGCCTATGGCATTCTCTACGAAAATGGTTACCGCAACATGAAAGTCCTCGACGAGGGCCTCGTCGGCTGGTACGAAAAGCGTTACCCCATGGAAGGCACCAAAGTCCCATCATCAGCGCAATGACTGACAATCAGGCGGTGATTCTTTTGAGCGGCGGAGTCGACTCCGCCACCGCCGCGGCGATCGCGCAGCGGCAAGGTTTCGCGCTTCACGCTCTCAGCTTTCGCTACGGCCAACGGCACCAGCGGGAAGTCGAAGCGGCCAAAAAGGTCGCCGCCTTTCTCGCAGCGAGAGCTCATTTAGTTTTGGATTTCGATTTGCGCGCCATCGGCGGCTCGGCCTTAACCGACCGCATCGAAGTGCCGAAGGGACGAAGCGCCGCGGAAATCGCCCAAGGCATCCCGGTCACCTACGTGCCCGCGCGCAATACCATATTTCTCTCGTTCGGCTTGGCGCTGGCGGAACGGATCGGGGCGGCGGACATATTTTTTGGCGCCAACCAGCTCGACTACAGCGGCTACCCGGACTGCCGGGAGGAATACATCCATGCCTTCGAACAGATGGCGAATCTCGCCACCAAGGCGGGAGTCGAAGGCAAGCGCCAAACAAAAATCCACACACCCTTGATTCACATGACCAAGGCGGAGATCATCGGCAAAGGGCTTGAGCTGGGCGTCGACTTTTCACTGACCTGGAGCTGCTACGACCCCCAACCGGACGACCGCGCCTGCGGCCTGTGCGATAGTTGCCTACTTAGGTTGAAGGGATTCGAAGAGGCAGGGCTTAAAGACCCGATTCGTTACGCCACGCTTTAACGTCTAACAGGCTGCTGAAAAAAGGTTCGGAATGCTTCGAGAGCCTCAGCATGAACGGAAAATTCTCAATGATATCCAAACCCCTCCGTTCGTTCCTTCGTCAAGCTCAGGACGGGCTCTGAGCACCGTCGAAGGACTCAGACAGAGTTTTTCAGCAGCCTGATAATCGAAAACATGCTCCCCGAACCGTTCACGCCGGCATTTCTCACCCAACTGGAAACCCTCCGGCTGCGCACGAGAAGAGAATTTCTCGGCAGTCACACGGGAAGCTACTCCTCGCCGCGGCGCGGAACGAGCCTGGAATTCGCCGACTACCGCCGCTACTCACCGGGTGACGATCTGCGCTATCTCGACTGGGGTATCTACGCGCGCACCGACCGGCTCTATATCAAGCTGTTCCGCGAGGAAGTGGACCTCTTCGCCTATGTTTTCATCGACGCCAGCGCGTCCATGGTTTTCCCCTCGCGCGCGGAAAAGTTCTTGCCCGCGAGCCACGTCGCTTTGGCGCTGGCCTATATCGTGCTCGCCAACCACGACCACGTGAAGTTCCACTTATTGCAGGACCCACAGCCCAGCGCCGCTTCGCCCTTCTACCGCGGCCGGCGGCGCATGGCGGACTGCGTGGAGTTTGCCGCATCGGCCAAACCCGCCGGGCAACTCGATCTGGCGCGGGCTCTCGGTGAACACTTGCAGCGGTTGCGCCGCCCGGGCAAGGCGATCTTGATCTCCGATTTTTTGATGCCCGCGCCGTCCTATCAACAAGGGTTGAATCTATTGCGCGGTTTCAACCTCGACATCGCGGCGATTCAAGTTTTGTCCCGCCAGGAAGTCGACCCGCCGTTCCCGAACGGCAGCTTGGCCCTGGTCGACAGTGAATCGCGGGCCGAATTCCAATACCGCTGGGATACCGGCGCCCGGCAAAGCTACCGGACCCGATTGGCGCACCACAATTCGGAAATTCGCAGCTTCTGCCATCAGAGCGGCATTCACTATTCGCTCTATGTGACCGACCGCGACCTCAAGGATTTCGTCTTCGCCACGCTGCCGGCCATAGGCCTCTTCAAATAGACCATGGAATTTCTAAACCCCTCGGCTCTTTACGGGCTCCTGGCCCTGCCGTTGCTGCTGATTCCCTACTTGATCCGAAGAAAACCCCAGCGAATCATCTTTTCGAGCCTGCTTTTGTTGACGGAATTCGACGCCAGCGCGCGCCGCCGGCCTTGGGGGCGACTCCGTTTGCCGCCGGCATTCTTCCTTCAACTGCTGTTGCTCACGCTGCTCGTCCTGGCGCTCGCCGAGCCCGTGCTATCGGTGCGCCCGACGCATATCGCCATCGTCCTCGACAATTCTGCGAGCATGCAGACACTTGAAGACGGCAGGACGCGCTTTGCGCTGGCGCAAGAGCGAGCTCGCTCGCTCGTCGCCGATCTCGGCGTCAACGGCAGAGTGGAACTTTACCGCACCGTCCCCCGGCTCGAGAAAATCCGCGCGACGCCGTTGTCACCGTCCGAAGCGGCCGGCGCCATCGGCGCTCTCGAAGTCTATGACCTCGGCGACCATGCGATCGACTACGACCAGTCCTTAACTGAGATGATGCGCGAGCAAAAATATGAAAGGGCCTATCTGGTCACCGACCACCCGGTGAGCGGCCAGGGCGAAAAAATCCGCGCGCTCTCGGTGGGATCGGTGCAGGCGAATGTCGCGCTGCTCGCGTTCCAGGGCAGGCGCGCATCATTGGCCAACGCTCAGTTGGAAGCCACCGTCGAGGTCGGTAATTTTTCGGCTAAGGAGCAAAAAATCAAGGTCCTGCTCAGGGGCAGCGGCACGCTGCTGCAAAGCCGCGAGTTGGTGATCGCCGCCGGTAAGAGCGCCGAGGCGAGTTTTTCGGGATTTGCCGCGCATCCTTATTATGAAGCGGAAATCGACGTGCGCGACGCCTTACCGCTGGACAACCGCGCCTTCGCGGTGGCGCCCACGGCCGCGAACCTGCGCATCCTCGCGGTATCGCCGCGCCCCCAGGCGCTCGCCAGCCTTGGCGCCATTCCCGGAGTCAAATTAGATCCCATTTCTCCAGCCGACTATGAAAAGGCCGCGCGTAGCGGTTACGGCCTGGAGATCTTCCATTTCGCGACTCCCGCCAGTCTACCGCAGACGCCCGCGCTCTTCGTGCTGCCGCCCGACGCCAACGCTTTGGTCGATCTTG
>Ga0184639_10000246_pt1 | contig 19777 bp, 21 predicted proteins | sample PLM31_170_b2_FD_133155 | JGI IMG/M metagenome (GOLD analysis project Ga0184639, IMG submission 133155) | Groundwater sediment microbial communities from an aquifer in East River, Colorado, USA - PLM3-1_170_b2 | ecosystem: Environmental > Terrestrial > Soil > Riparian zone | place: USA: East...
CGCCGCGGCCGACCCGCTCGCCGCGCAGCTCGAGCTCCTCGCCGGCGCGAACGTCGCGGCGGTGGAGTGATCTCCTCACCCCAACCCTCTCCCCCGCCGGGGGAGAGGCAATCTCCCGAGTGCCCGAGCTCTACGTCGGCCTGATGTCGGGCACGAGCCTCGACGGCGTCGACGCCGTCCTGGTCGACTTCTCACAGGCGCCCGGCCGGCTCGTCGCGAGCCACTTCGCCTCGTACCCCGACGCGGTTCGAGCCGAGGCGCTCGCGCTTAACGCAGCCGGGCCGAACGAGCTCGAGCGCGCGGCACTGCTTTCGAACCGCCTCGCCGAGCTCTATGCCGCCGCAGTGAAGGAATTGCTCGCCGGTGGCCGCATCGACAAAGACCGCATCGCGGCGATCGGCTGCCACGGCCAGACCGTGCGGCACCGTCCCGATCGCGGCTACACGGTGCAGCTCGTGAACGGCGCGTTGCTGGCGGAGCGGTCCGGAATTCGCGTCGTCTGCGATTTCCGCAGCCGTGACGTGGCGGCAGGCGGCCAGGGTGCGCCGCTCGTGCCCGCGTATCACGCCGCCTGCTTCGCATCGCCCGCGACGCACCGCGTGATCGTCAACGTCGGCGGCATCGCCAACGTCACCGATCTGCGTCCCGGAGCGCCAGTCCGCGGCTTCGACACCGGGCCGGGTAACGTGCTGCTCGACCTCTGGGCGCAGAAGCATCTCGGCCAGCCTCTGGACCGCGACGGCGCCTGGGCGGCGTCGGGGACGGTCATCGAGGAGCTGCTGCGCGCGATGCTGGGGGATCCGTTCTTCGCAGCGCCGCCGCCGAAAAGCACCGGCCGCGATCACTTCAACGAGGCTTGGCTCGTGCGCCACCGTCCGGAACGGTTTGCTCCGCGCGATGTCCAGGCCACATTCGCCGCGCTGAGCGCGCAGTCGATTGCGGACGCGGTGACGCGCTTCTGCGGCGGCGCGCAAGAAGTCTTCGTGTCGGGCGGCGGCGCCTCGAACTCGCACCTGATGCGCGACCTTGCGCGCCGGCTGCCGGGCGCGCGCGTCGCGACCTCCGCCGCAGCGGGCGTCGACCCCGACTGGGTGGAGGCGATGGCCTTTGCCTGGCTTGCGCGGGAAACGCTCGCGGGCAGGACGTCGAGCCTGCCGGAAGTTACCGGCGCCGCGGGGCCGCGCATTCTCGGGGCGATTTATCCCGCCTGAGTGGCGCGCACGCCACCGGCGCAGCCACCGATCTGCAAAACATTGTCAATTCGGAGTGGGTTGACGAGCGACCCGGCGCTGCGCCCGTTCACCGCCAAAGTGGAACGACTGCCTCACTGGTACCCCAGGTGGGGAGAGCTGTTTTTCTGGACGGCGGAGGACCCTCTAATACCTACTTATCAGGCCGCCCCAGATCCAACCGAGGACAGCCAAGACCGCTACGTCATAGTCAGGGCGACGGCTCCACGGAAGAACAGCCGCTCTAGGCGGCAGCCGTTTCCTCCTCCGGGCCCGCCTGCTCGTCCTCCTCGATCTGCAAAGCCTCGCGTTGCGGCCCGGGTGTTCGGATAAACGCCCGCTCGTCCTTAGTAACACCAAAGAGCTTCAGCACTCGCTGGTCGATCTCCGTCTCCTTCGCCGCGATACCCCTCTCCAGCGCTTCCTGTTGTCGGGGCGACATCGGATTCGCACGCTGCTTCTCCAAGGCCACCCGCTCGCCGACGAGCCGATCCAGATCATCATCCTGCTCGGTGGGGCATGGGATTTTTCGCAGGTAAACGGGCTTAATCTCGTAGTTGAAGAAGCGGGTCTGAAAGAGCCAGTTTACAAGCGATGAGTTCAGCACTCCAAGTATCGTATGGATGCTCGTGTTCTCCTTCGCTGTGATGTTTGAGAGCCGGTTCAGGTTGTAGTTCGCATCTAGGTCGAGGGTGGCAACGATACGCCGTTCGAGCGAGGCGTTGCGCGTCCGGACGACGAGGATCTTCGGGTTGAGGAAGAAGGATTCCGGTGGGAGAGTTCGGCCCCGAGCGCCATAGCTCCGGACGAAGGCGGGGTCGTAGATGATCCAGCCATCCGTCTTGACCTCGCCATACCGCGCGATGCCAGTCCCGCGCACACACCGGTGATACCGTGCGTCGAACTTGCGGTCCGCCACCATCTCCTCCTTCATCGAGCCGGTGTTGATACCCACTGAAAAGTCGCAATAGGTGGAGAGGGGATCGAATTGCCTCAGGAGGCGCTCAACAAATCCGTGCGCGTCGTCCGAAAGCCGCCAGTCGAACACGTAGTCGTCATTTGACGCGAAGCGCCGCTGAGAGATTCGGTACCCTCGCTCGTCCGCCAGCGCCTCAGGGCGCGCCGGTTCGCGCACAAGGATGGCGGAGACCGGCTGGCGCCCTCGTGCCCCATCCTTCCTTCGTTCGGCGATGAAAATCGTCGTGTCAATGGTCACGTCCCGAAAGACGTTCGAGCCGAGGGGGTCGATCTCTCGAATCAGGAGGCTTCGATCAAGAACTTCGCGGAGCTTCTGAAACTGCGGCTGTATCAGAAAGCTGGCGTTCACGATCTGGCCGAAGGTCCCGCCCGGACGGATCAGTCCGACGGCGCGTTCCATAAAGAACTTGTAGGTATCGAAATTTCCCTCGGCGCACCGGTATGTCGCCGTGTAGTAAGGTTTCAGTTTGTCGAGCGTAGCGTTTCGGTAAGAGTAAGGGGGATTGCCGATGATTATGTCGAAGCCTCCGTCGGACATAACCGCTTTGAAACCGTCGGAGCCAGCCCAATCAAACGCATTTACACGTTGTTGCTCCTCATCAGTAAGGACGAGTTTGGTCACGGCGTCGAAGTCTCTTTCGACGAGGCTATTGCCGCACTTGATGTTGGCCGAAAGCGAGGGGAGCAGCCGCTTCTTGAACTCGGAAAGTTCCATCTGCCTCGGGACGACCTCCGGGTCTTCGATGACCTTGAGCAGTAAAGATAGCTTCGCAACTTCCACCGCTTGCGGGTCGATGTCCACGCCGAAGATGTGATCGAGCAGAATTCGCTTGCGCTCGTGTATCGACAGGTGAAGGTCGAACCCTGCACGGTGTTTGCGAGGCACTTTCAGGAGTACGCCCCGCTTCGTGACGCCGCGGGTCTCATGCCAGTTGCGATACCAGTCAAGGAGAGTCTGGTACGCCTCGATCAGGAACGAACCCGAACCACAGGCCATGTCAAGGACCCGCAACCGCGGGCGGGTGGTTCCTTTGTAACCCGCGAGCGCTGATTGAACCGTGCTTGCAGTGATGTAACGAACGATGTGCGACGGTGTGTAGTAGACCCCACCGGCTTTCTTGACCTCAGGCTTCGTCTCGACCTTTACGCCGCGCGAGCCAACAACCACTTGGGATCCGAGGAAGCGCTCGTAGACCTGCCCCAGAACGTCAGCCGCGAACACCGAGAACTCGTAAGGGCTCCTTGGGAAATACAAGTTCTCGACGATCTCTTTGATTATCCCGTTACTCACCTCGACTGATCCGCTTAGGGTGTCGGGGTAACCCTCGCCCTGCGTCTCCCTGATCAGATAGAACAGGCCCGAGTTGTAGCGCGCCTGCGCCTCGTCGAAGAGTCCCAGCAACTTCTTGTAGTGGCTGCCCCCGCCCTTCAGCGCCGTTTCGAGATGCCCGAGGGGTTCAAGGCCACGGTCCTCGCAAATACGCAGGAACAGGATGCGGTCGATAGTGACTTGCGCGAGGTAGTTGAGTTGCTTCGCATCGAGAGCGTGGTCGCGCTTGAATAGGTCTCGGGCTAGGTCTGCGCGCCATGTTTCGATGGTGTCGAGAAAATCGTCGTCGACCTCTATCGCGCCCCTCTTCGTCTTGCTCGTGACGGCGAACCTGTCGAACGCGCCCTTCTGTATGCCCTGTTTGGAGAAGGTATCGGACAAGAACGTCCACTCGGCGACCAGATGCTTGTAGTCGAATAGCCGGATACGTGCCGTCTTGGCGGCGTCGCCCTCTTTCGGCTTTATGCGCGCATCGTAAATCGCGAGATGCCTGAAGTTGGTGAGGATCGATAAGGGTAGCTTCGCCGACCACGCATAACGGCGAAGTTGATATGCAGCGCGCTTGTCCGACGTGATGTCGGTCGCCGGCTTCTTTGCCTCCACGAAGAACTTCCGTTCACGCCCGATTCGGAAACAGTAGTCCGGCGCTTTCTTACGACCCGCAACCTCCAGCGAGTCCTCGTGGATGACCTCTTTGTACTGCTCGGCAAAGCCCTGCCGGTTTGCCACGTCCCATCCCAACGCCTCGAAGAGAGGGTCGAGGAACTGCTGTCTGGTCTGTGCCTCGTTGAAGGTGCCTGACTGGTAGTCGTCGGCATTCGTTTCGTAGAATTCGATCAGTTGACGAACGGATTCCGGTGGCTCGCGCCGTTGCGTCTGTTTCGGTTTGTCGCCTTGTCGTTTCGCCTTTGGCACGCCCCCTCCGTCCGTGTATCGATTCGATCCAGCCCCGCGTCCTTTAGCTCGGCCGCGGATCAGCTATCAGCGCGCTTTGCGCCACTCCCACGGCGGGCGGGACTGCGTATCGTGCCACAACCCTTTCTGAGTCACGCGCGCGGCGCCCTCCGCGTCCTGATACGCGCTCCGATCCTCACTTGTCTGCTCGCGCGCGTATTCCCGATACCACCACGCCATGCCCGCGCGCACCTGATCGAGCCCCACGTCGCGGGAGCCCACAAAGACAGCGCAGACTTTCCGGCCGTACCGGTCACGCTTGTGGCAGCGGGCCTCCACCTCCTTGCCGTATACGAGCGCCGATAGGTTGTCTTTCGAGCGCTGGCCGAACGGTTGACCTTTCTCGGGGGCGTCGATGCCCGCAAGCCTGACGCGGTGCTGCTGCTTGGCTTGATCGAGAACCGTGATGGTGTCGCCGTCGGAGACCCCCACGACCCGGCCAGAGAGAACGTCCGCCGTCGCCGCAGACGCGACGACCAGGAACAGCGCGACGAGAAGTCTAGTTATCCGGATGACGGTTCCCCGCCTGCTCGGGGCTGAGTGAGAGCGCGTGCTTGATCACAGCTAGGGAATATAGCCGAGACACGTATAGCCTTGAGCGTTCTTGATGCTCGTATCTTTTCCCTCATCCTCCACGAACCTGGCGTTCTCAACGTACACGTCGATGCGCGTATCTAGAATGTCCAGCACCACATTCCCGGCTTGATTGTTGGTGACCTTATAAAGACCGCGGCTGTCACCACGGGTTTAACCACGTCCAAGAAATCAAATGACCTGTCCGAGTGGCGTCCGTGGTGGGGGGCACCGTTTCATCCTCCGTCGTGCGTCGCGGGCGCGTCTACTCCTAGCATTTACGCTATGCCTTCTTGCCCGGGGCGTTCTTGTCCCGCCGCTCGATCGCCGCTTTCTTCTCGGACGGCAACTTGTCGTATAGCGCCTTCACGCGCTTGGGTCGCGTGATCATTTGGTCGGCGATGACGTTGACCAACTCGAACAGCTCCGACGCCGTGTCTCGATTGTCGCGCAGGTCTATCTGACCTGGATGCACAGCTTCGTTACCGATAACTCTCACCGTGTCGAGGGCCTGCTGAACTACTTCCTCCAACCCCTGCTGGACGAGCCAGCCGATCTTCTCGTTGGTATCGTTTCCTTTGGCGCCGAGGTGATCGCAAAGCTTTTCGATCGCCAGTCGGAGAAGCGCTGCGGCACCCCGGGGGGATAGGTCGAGGATCGTCCGCGCTTCTTCGTAGTCCAGCAGCAGATCGGGAGGGAGGTCGACATTCGGAGCGGGGCCGGTCTTCGTCGGAGGAAACAGTAGCCTGTCATGGACCCACAGCGCGAGTTTGTGGCAGTTGAAGCACTCGCTCACGAAAACGTTGTGCAGCTGCAGGTAAACGCTCTTGGACGGCTTCAGCCGATCAATGAAGGGATACCCTTCAAGGAGTTTCGTGCCCCACGCCACGAGGTCCCGGAGGGCTTCTTGCATTTCGGGCTTGCTACGTTCACGTTTCTTCTCAAGCTGTGCGAGTTGCTCTCTCGGCCAAACAGTGGGCGTCGGGGAATCTCGTTCGCGTCGGTCGGCGTAGGTGTCAAGCCAATACTGGTTTGCATGCGCCCCGCAGTGCGGGCAAGCGAACGCAGTTTCTTTGATGGAAGGTGCGGGAACGGGATTAGGCATAACGATGCGCTCGCGGTTTGTTGGGTCCGTCGGGCCTGGATCGGCAGGGATGCTCCGAGGTTGACCCATAACCAGCGCCGGATCTTGCAGCATGATCCAGGTTTCACCCATCGTCGGAAGTCTTCAGCGGGGACAATGCTACATCGCCCTGCCGGCTCACCCCGTGAGCCGGTCACCGCGCTAACCTTCCCGCGTGTCCCAGCGGGAAGCCTCACGCGTTCCGCAGTGCCGCTCGTGCCGGTTCTCCGGCCCGCTTGAGTGCATCATTGCTCGTGAGCGCCGGGTCGTCGGCGCGTGGCTTTGGTCCGAAACGACGTTCGCGAACCGGGCCTATCAGTAGAGGCTACTAACGTACTGCGCAAGCGGATCTCTGAGCAAGGACTCTGGGGTCGTTGACGTTAGCGACACGATGCGGCTCCGCCCTTCTACGCTCGTCGCGGAAATCTGGTTGCCGGTCGCTGCGTCAAGAATGCTTACGCGTATGGCCATCCTGCTCGGCCGCCCAGACCATTCAGTCGCCCGCTGTTCCCAATGCGCGATGATCGGCACGACTATGTATCCCGCACCAAGTTTTCTCGCCGTTGCGAGTACCTCCTCAGTGGTTAGCTGCCTTTCGGCAACGTGTACCTGAGCCGCTGACCGCGCGAAAGCAGCGGCTACTGCCTGGGCCACGATCTGTCCAGACCCAAGATATGGCTTGGATTCATATGATCCGTCTTGCGGAACCGTTACGTAGACCGCTTTTTGCCTGTCGAGTCGCGTAGTTCCTGCCGTTCCCGAGAGGTTGTCTATTTGATATTTCGCGGTGCAGCCCGCGAGCAGCAACACGGCGGATAACCAAAGAATCGGTTTCATCTGAACCCTCCCTCATAAGGCTGTTTCAACCGCGCAGCCCGACGTATCAGCGCGCGTGCAGACGATTGAGTCGATAGGGAAGTTACGGTCACTGACCCTGCGGCTGTGGGATAACGGGGGCGTCTGCAGGCTTCACGCCGCGAAGCTCATCGACAAGCACCTGCTCTGCAGAGGTAACACGCACGAGATGCTCTTGAATGCTCCCAGCGCCTTCGCCCGGCGTTATCTCTATCTCGGGCAGCCCCGCCCCCTTAGGGACCAAACTCGCGAGCTGTATATCCCCGCCAACTCCGCCGGGGTGCGTGCGGCGCACATGGTCAATAGTCCAGACCGCAGCGAGCCGTCCCTCTGCTAAGGTAGGTTCGGTGCTTTTCCACAGCACGCGCCGAAGGAAAGCGAGAAACGGGTCCGCGATCATCTGCCCCGAACCCATAGCGACGAACGGCAGTTCGGCAGTAGCTCGCTCCGGAATGCCGTTGAAGTCGAATGACAGTAGACAAGGCTTCTTATCAACAGGGAGCGCGACCAAGGACTTACAGAGCGATTGAGCCGCTTCTCCCGTGATGTTTCGCTGCCACGCGGCGGCTTCAAGATACGGCCGGACGAGCGCGTTAATAGCTCGGCCGATTGTGTCCATTGCGCTTTCTGGCGTGCCCTTTATCTTGTTGTCGCTCCAAAGGCGTGCCACCGTGTCGGCGATCATTTGCGATACGCCGATGGCACCTGTCCCGCTGCAAAGAATGTGATTGTTGACCTTCACCAGCTTTCGCACCGCTTGCTGTCCGATGGTGAACATACCGCCCGCTCCGAACGTGGCAGCGCTGTCTGACGCCATGACTACGCCATCCTTGCAGAGGATGCCTACAATCAGCGTCACGGCTATGCTTCTTTGAAGACGCTGTTCTCTCTCATCTCGGGATAGGCTTTGTAGATCGCACTCACAAGGTCGTTAAAGCTAAGGGCCCGTACGACCTGCACCACCTTCGCAACGTACTCGACCGCCAAGGGCTGCAACCCGGCTCGGACCTCCGCCGCGCGCTTCAACCCTTCTTCGGTCGCCTGATACAGCTTGTAGCGGCTAACCGGAGGACGAGTGATCGCTATCAGGCCCTCTGCCTCAAGAGATTCCGCGTCCGTATAGATCGTGCTGTCGAACGGCCCGTAGTCGTAGGCGGTGAATTCGTAGAACTCGTGGGTCTGGCGCTGCTGCGGCGTAAGCCTCTTGCCGAGCAGGAACAGTGCTTTTTGCAACTGAACCGGCTGTAACGTCTTCCCTTCAGCTGCTGCGATTACCAACAGCGTCCAATCTCGCGGCGTCATTCGTCCTCCTCGGGGCCCTCAGCGAAGCGCCCTAAACACGAGCCTATCACGGTACGGGCTAAACTCTGCAACGACCAAGCTGGGAATGCTGGATACCAATACAGTCTATTAGAGAGTGCGCTCTCGTTTGCGCCACTCCCACGGCGGCGTCGGGCTCGGGTCTTTCCACAGTCCCCGCCTCGCCGCCTTCGCGCTCTCTCCCTCGTCCCGATAGACGAGCCGCTCTTGCGTGCCTTGCTCGTGCGAGTACTCGCGGAACCACCACGCCATCCCGGCGCGCACCATCTCTAGGCCAACGTCGCGGGAGCCGACGAACACGGCGCACACCTCGCGCTTGTAGCGGTCGCGCTTGCGGCAGCGCGCCTCGATGCGCTTATTGAAAACGAGACGGGAGAGACTTTCCTTCGAGGCGTTGCCGAAGGCCTGGCCCTTCTCCGGTGCGTCGATTCCAGCAAACCGGATCTTGTGCTGGGTCTTGCTGTCGTCGAGCACAGTGATCGTGTCGCCGTCAGAGACTCCGACCACGCGGCCCTCGACGATCCACCCGGCAGCGTGAGCCGCTACGGTGACTGTGAGCGCTAGAATCAGCGCGAGGAGGTCTCTCGCCATCGGGACGTATAGTAGAGGGAGGACACGCAGCAATGGCAGACAAATGGTTCAACTACATGCCGTTACCCGAGAGCACAGATGCGGCGGACTACCTGCGTGATCCGATCTTCTTGATTGACGGCGAATTTGGAGAGGGCTATGCCAAGGCCCACCCTGAGCTTGTAAGCGGGTTCATGCAGACCTCCGCGCTAAAAAATCTCGCGTACGTCGTTGAACATCTTCCGCTGCACAGCCGGGAGCAGGAGGACGATGAAGACGCGTGAAGAGGACTATGCGGGCGCAACCTCACCGGGCAACCATCAGATGACGGCCCACGCGCCGACGCTTCTTGTCGGCGGTGTCCCGGTCGAGGGACCGACGGCCTCCTCCGCGAGCACCGAGCGGTCGGCGTAGGGCACGGGTGCCGGCTGCGCCTCGCAGCCGCTGTTCAACGATCGGCGGGCCGGATAACCCCGGTTGGCCATCCGCAGGCTGCGTCGCTCCTGGGCCCTCTCAGTGCGGTTTGTCACACGGCCTGGAAATGTGAGTGGCTGCTATCGCCAAGAACCGCTCTGGTGGTTCTGGCGGAGGGACTTGAACCCCCGACCTGAGCATTACGAATGCTCAGGTCCACCCCAAACGAAAACGGGGGGCCGAAGCCCCCGTCCGCTCGAAACCGTCGCCCGTCAGGCCGAGAACGACGATCCGCACCCGCAGGTGCTGGTGGCGTTCGGGTTCTTGATCACGAACTGGGCGCCTTCGACGCCTTCCGTGTAGTCGATCTCGGAGCCGGCGAGGTACTGGTAGCTCATCGGATCGATGAGCAGCGTGACGCCGTTCTTCTCCATCGCGGAGTCGTCGTCGTTCCGGATCTCGTCGAACGTGAAGCCGTACTGGAAACCCGAGCAGCCGCCGCCGGTCACGAAGACGCGGAGCTTCAGCTCCAGGTTGCCCTCCTCGTCGATCAGCTGCTTGACCTTGTTCGCGGCGTTGTCCGTGAAGACCAGCGGCGCGGGCATTTCGGTCGGGGCGTTCATTCGGTTCTCCGGCAAGTCGTTGGGGTGATTATCGATTGGTTGTTAGATGGGGTCAATCGTGAGGGGGCGCAAGCGTGAAAACCCCCCGGCGCGCGTCGCTCGCCACCCCCTTCACAGGGGGCAAACTCACCGAATACCCAGCCCTGGGACAGGGTCAATTCGACTTCGCGAGCTTCAGCTCCACGGGCTTCGCGTCGGCGCCGGCGCGGATGTGCGCGAGCCGGCCCTCCACGATCGCCCCCAGGTGCATCTCGAGCGAGGTGTAGTGCACGTCGCCGCTCACGCGCGAGCGCGGCTGCAGCTCGATGAGCTCGGTCGCGTGCACCGGTCCGACGACGGTACCGTTCACGACGAGGTGCGCCACGTGGATCTCGCCTTCGATCCGCGCCTGCTCGCTCACGACGAGCGTGCCGGACTCGCCCTCGCCGGCGTGGACGTCGCCCTTAATCTCGCCATCCACGCGCAGCCCGCCGGCGAAGATCACGGTGCCTTCGATTCGCGTGCCGGCGCCGATCAGGCTGTCGATCCGGTTTTGCGACTTGCTGGACTTGCTGGAAAACATGGGACCTCCTGTGCGGAACGTATCAGGCTAGGACAGAGTGTAGCTCTCCGTCGCGCGCGGCTGCGCGGCGCCCTGCTCGAACAGCCGCACCTGCACCGAGCGCACCTTGGCCTTGGGGTCGACGCGGAACGACCCTTCGGCGCGGTAGAAGCGCTTGAAACGGACGCGGTAGTTGGCATCGTCGGACTTCTCGTCGGGCGGCACCACCAGCGTCACGTCGCGACCGCCGAGGTGCATGTCCACGACGAGCTGCAGGCGACCGCTGAACTCGCGGTCCTTGGGGCCGCCCAGGGTGACGAGCACCCGATAGCGGTACTCGCCGGGCATGAGGTCGGGCTCGACCTTGAATCGCGACACGGCGAGCTTGTCCTCGCCCGCGCCCTGCGCGAGATTCTCGAAGAACGCGAGATCCTCGCGGAGCCGTGCGTTCTCCGCCTGCATTTCCTTCAGCTGCCTGACGAGCTGCGCCTGCGCGGACTTCTCGATCTGCAGGCGGTTCTCGCTCGAGGCAGTGACCGCCCGCAGGCTCTTCACTTCGTCCTCGAGGGCGGCGGCCCGCGCCCGGATGGTCGCAAGCTCGCTCTCCGCCGTGCTCGCGTCGTATCCGGCAAACTGCCGCCCCGCGTCGTACATCCACGTCGCAAGGACCAGCAGCAGCGCGGCCGCCGCCACGATCGCGAGTGCGCGCCAATACCAGGCGACGTGCAGGCTGACCGTGAGCCGCGGGGCGGCAATGCCCCAGCGATGGCGAAGCGCGCGCAGGCGGAGGGACATCACGGCAGGACCGGTAGCTGGGTCAGCCCGGCCGTCTCGTCGATGCCGAACATGATGTTCATGTTCTGCACCGCCTGGCCCGACGCGCCCTTCACCAGGTTGTCGATGACCGAGAGCACGACCAGCGTGTCGCCGTTCCCGGGCCGGTGGATCGCGACGCGGCAGGTGTTGGAGGCGCGCACCGAGCGGGTGTCCGGATGCCGGCCGGGGGGCAGGACGTCGACGAACGGCTCGTCATTGAACCGCTTTTCGTAGAGGGCCTGGAAATCCGCCTCCCGCGCGATCCTGGCGTAGAGCGTCGCGTGGATCCCGCGCACCATCGGCGTCAGGTGCGGGACGAACAGGAGGCCGATCGGCCGACCAGCGACCCGGCCGAGCTGCTCGCGGACCTCCGGCACGTGGCGATGCCCCGCGATGTTGTACGCCGAGAAGTTGTCCGAGGCCTCGCTGAACATGAGGGGGAGCTCGGTCTTGCGGCCGGCGCCGCTCACCCCCGACTTCGCGTCGGCGATGAGATGGTCGAGGTCGACCGTCTCCGATTCGATGAGCGGGAGGAGACCGAGCTGGACCGCGGTCGCGTAGCACCCGGGATTGCCGACGATCCGCGCGGTCCTGATCGCCGCCCGATTGGTCTCCGGGAGGCCGTAGACCGCCTCAGCGACGAGGTCCGGCGCCGCGTGGTCGAGCTTGTACCACTTCTTCCACTCGGCGAGGTCGCGCAGCCGAAAGTCGGCGGCGAGGTCGACGATTCGCACGCCGGCATCGACGAGCCGCCTTGCATCGGTCATTGCGACGCCGTGCGGAGTCGCGAAGAACACGACGTCGCACCGCTCGAGCTTCGCGGCGGCCGGATCCGAAAACTGGAGCGCGACGCGCCCGCGCAGGGACGGGAACAGGTCCGCGACCGGCGTTCCGGCCTCCTTGCGCGAGGTAATGACGGCGAGCTCGGCCTGCGGGTGCTGCGCGAGCAACCGCAGCAGCTCCACACCAGTGTAGCCGGTGCCGCCGACGATGCCGATCCTGATCATCCCTCGCAAACCTCCCGGCGGCTCCGTGCCGTCCCGTGTCGCCGCGCGGCGACAACGCCCTACAGACTAGAAAGCCGCCTTGCGGGCGGCTTTCCGTGCGTTCTGTTGCGCCATCAGCGCTTCGAGAACTGCTTGCGTCGGCGCGCCTTGTGGAAGCCGACCTTCTTTCGCTCGACCTCGCGCGCGTCGCGCGTCACAAACCCCGCTTTCGCGAGCACCGGCTTGAGCGCTGCATCGTATTCGATCAGCGCGCGCGTCAGCCCGTGGCGCACCGCGCCCGCCTGGCCCGACTCGCCGCCGCCATGGACGTTCACCTGGATGTCGAAGGTCGTGAGGTGATTCGTCAGCGCCAGCGGCTGGCGCACGACCATGCGGCCGGTCTCGCGGCCGAAGTACTCGTCGACCGGCTTGTCGTTGACGACGAAGTTGCCCTTGCCGGGCTTCATGAAGACCCGCGCGACGGCGCTCTTCCGCCGGCCGGTGCCGTAGTGGTGCTCGCCGATCATCGGTTCAACTCCAGAGGCTTGGGCTGCTGTGCGGTGTGCGGATGGGCGGTGCCAGCGTAGACCTTCAGCTTACGCGCCATCGCGTATCCGAGCGGGCCCTTGGGGAGCATGCCCTTGACCGCGCGCTCGATGACGCGAGTCGGGAAGCGCGCATGCAGCTTCGCGAAGCTGGTTTGAGAAAGGCCACCCGGGTAGCCGCTGTGGCGATAGTAGGTCTTCTTGGTCGCCTTCTTGCCCGTGACGCGCACCTTGGAAGCGTTCACCACGACGATGTAGTCGCCGGTATCGACGTGGGGCGTGAACTCGGGCTTGTGCTTCCCGCGGAGCCGGCGGGCGACCTCCACCGCGAGGCGGCCGAGGACTTTGTCGGTCGCGTCGATCACGTACCAGTCGCGGCGGACTTCGCTCGGTTTGGCGACAAAGGTCTTCATGTTCGGGACTGCCGAGAGGCGGTGTTTCGGGGAAAGGCGCGAATTGTAGGTGCCGGCCGGTCGCCCTGTCAAATCAGAAGGTTGCAAAATCTCTCGGGCGAGCGCCACAAAAAAAAACGCAGCCTATGCGGCTGCGCAAAATCCACCAAAGGAGGAGGGTGGAGGAGACAAATCCTGGAGCTTCATGGACCCAGTCCAATCCGCTCGCTACGGTCGGAATTATGGCGGCCTCTTTTGTGCGATGCCGCATCAATGTTTCTATGGGCCCATCAAATTATTGAATTGCCGCCCGCGAGCTAGAATCCCCCGCTCCCCTGCCCCTAGGTGCCGGGGGTCCCGACGGAGCTGCCAATGGAATGCTCAATCAAGTGGGTGGACGGCGTGCAGTTCCTGGCCGAGACCGGAAGCGGCCACGCGATCGTCATCGACGGCGCGCCGGACGTCGGAGGGCGGAACACGGGCCCGCGCCCGATGGAGACCGTCCTCGCCGGTACCGGCGCCTGCACCGCTTCGGATGTGGTGGTGATCCTCAAGCGCAGCGGCCAGGACGTGACCGGATGTCAGGTGCAGCTCACCGCTGAGCGGGCCGACACCGACCCGAAGGTGTTCACCAAGATCCACATGCACTTCGCCGTCCGCGGCCGGAGCCTGAAACGCTCCATCGTCGAGAACGCGATCAAGCTCTCCCACAACAAGTACTGCTCCGCTTCGGCGATGCTCGCCAAGACGGCGGCGATCACCCACGATTTCGAGCTGATCGAGGAAACCGGTTCGGTCGCGGCCTGAGCGGCCCGGCGCGCGGCGGCCCTTACGAGCCGCACCAATGAAAACGGGCGCCCGTGGGTGCCCGTCGTCGCGACTGCTGCGCTCGCGCTTAGAAGTTGTGGAATACCCCGACCGCGATGATCCGCGGGTCGGCCCCCGACGACGTTGAGGGCAGTCCCGGCGCGAGGCCGAGCTGGTTCGCCGAACTCACCCAACCCGCCCAGTAGTCCGTGTAGTTGTTCCGCCCATTGTTCAACTGGTTATAGGTGGCGTAGATCCAGGTCCGCTTGGACAGGAAGTACCGGCCGCCGATCAGGTAGCTCTGGACGTCGGAGTCCGGGAGGCCGGCCGCCGTCGTCGACCCTTTCACGTTTCCTGCCCAGCCGTATTGGGCCAGCAGCTGGAAGTTCCCGAACTGCTGCTCCCACGAGAGGAGCCAGCTCTCCTGCTTGAGGTCGTCACAGCCATTCACCGACCCGCCGGCGCCGGTGGTCCGGAACACCGTTCCGACCGTCCCGGGCAGGCCCGGAATGATCGCCGCCGCCGGTGTCGCGTTCGGCAGCGAGCACGCAGCCGGGACCGCGATCGCCACGCCGAGGCCGAAGTTGTCCTTGTTCTTGAGGTTCTGGTAGATGAGGCTCACCTGCGAGCCGGGCATGTACTTCCAAGCGCCGCCGATCTTGATGCCTTCGGCCTCGCGCCCGTCCTGGTTCACAATCCCTTTGCGGATCCCGTAGTCGACCTGCAGATCGAACACCGCGTGGTTGTACCGCCCGGTGATCGCGTAGAACTGGTCGCGCGGCGTGACGCCGGCTTGTGCGGCCTCGTACTGGGACACGTTCCCGATCGACGTCGCCGAGTGGCCGTAGCTCGCCGTCGCGCTGAAGCCGCCGACGCGCAGGCTGTACTGGACCGTGTTCGATTCGCGCGCCACCGGACCCGACATGATCCCGCTCTGGGAGTAGTTCGCGAGCGGGGAGGAGACATTGATGTAGTTGGCGCCGAACTGCTCGATCGTGCCGTTAAACCAATACACGCTCTGGCGACCGAACGTGAGGCGCCCGAACTTGTCGCCCTCGATGCCGACCCACGAATCGCGGCTCGCCCAGAAGCCCGTGTTCGGGTTGCTGATGCCGTTCTGGCCGAGGTTGTTGCCGCTGTCGACGTTGACGCCGGACTCGATCTGGAACAGCGCCCGGATGCCGTTCCCGAGCTCTTCGGTGCCGCGCAGCCCGACCCGCGACGCGCTATCGGCGACGCGCAGGCGCCCCTGGAAGTTGGCGGCGGAGCCGGCCGCTGCGCCCTTCGCCTCGTACTGGTCGAACGCCAAGTTGAGGCGCCCGTAGACCTGGATGCCCCCAGGCGTCTGGGCGAATGCCGGCGCGGCAAAAAGGCTCGCGATCCCCAGGCTCAAAAGTGTCTTGCGCACTCTTGCTCCTCCTCCTGTTATCCATATTGAAACTGCTGGCGCCCGCTGCTCCGCCGGACGCACCTGCTGTATTTTCTTGGCCTCTGTGTACGCCCGCAACGAATGAGCCTCTGAAGGCCCTTCAAATCGCCAAGTCTGTTGTGTTTTCACAACAGGCCGTGCCGACGCGGAATCGCATCAGAGCCAGTATGAGGACGCCGTCATGAGACGCGCCGTCGCGCGCATGAGCGACTTGACGGCCAAGGGAAGCTCTTTCGCGCCGAGCGCCTCGGCCGCGCGGGCGTGCCCCGCCTCGTCGCGCTGCATCGCCGCCACCACGGTCCGCGTCCGGACGTCTTTCACGCTCAGTCGGTCGAGGTGCCCCTGGAGGTGAAGCTCCACCTGCTTCTCGGTCTCCTTGAGGAACCCGAGGTTCCAGGCGTCCCCGAACTTGCCCGCCGCGAAGCCGATCGCGAGCGACCCCACGTACCAGAGCGGGTTCAGCAGGCTCGTCCGGCCGCCGAGCTCGGCGATGCGCTGCTCGGTCCAGGCAAGGTGGTCCTCCTCTTCCCGCGCGGCTTGCTCAAGGGCGCGTTTGAGGTCGGCGTTGTCCGAGGCAAGTGCCTGGCCCTGGTAGAGGGCCTGGGCGCAGATCTCGCCGCAGTGGTTGACTCGCATCAAGGCCGCGGCATCGCGCCGCTCCTCGCCCGAGAGGTCCGGCGCCTCGATGTCGCCGCCCGGCATCGGTCGTTCGGCGTGCGCGACGCCGAACACGGTCCGCAGGCCCTTGTCGAACTGCGTGATCGTACCGTCGAGATTCAGCATCGAGGCGAGCGTAGCAGAAACCCCCCGCCTCGCGCCGCTCGGCACCCCCCTTGACAGGGGGGCGACGAAAAAAAACGGGCGCCGAAGCGCCCGTTTCCATCCTGAAGCTAGGTCTTCTGCCGCGCTTAGAACCCGTGCCAGATACCGACCCCCCAGATCCTCGGATCCGCGCCCAACGGCGTCGGCGCACCGGTGGTCGAGGTGATATTGCCGCCGGTGTAGTCGGCGAACTGGTTCACCTTATTGCTGACTTGGTTGTACGAGGCGTAGAGCCAGGTGCGCTTCGACAGGAAGTAGCGGCCACCGACCATGACGCCGGTCGACTTCGTGTTGGCGCATTCCGCCGCGGCGTTGCACCCCTTCATGTCGCCGGTCCAGCCGTACTGGGCCATTACTTGGAAGTTGCCGAAGGTGTGTTCCCAGTTGATGGTGAAGCCGTCCTGGTCCACGTCGTCGCCGGCCGTCACCCCGGGAACCGCCCCACCCGGCGCAGGGAATCCACCGCCCACTATGTTGTTATGGTCGGTGCGGACCCAGATCAAGCCGACGCGCGCACCGGGCATATAACCCCAGCTGCCGCCTAATTTGTAAAACTTGAGCTTTGTTTCGGCACCACCAGCGATCAACGAGTTAGACGTGTTCTCGGCGTAGTCGCCCTGAACGTAGAACGGACCCCAGCTGCCGCGGGCCGTGAGACCTATGATCGTGCCATCCGGTTCGATGCCGGCACCGACGCTTTGCACCGCTTCCTGCGCGTTCGGCGAGTAGCTGGCGGTGACGTTGACGCCGCCGAATGTCGGCGTCGTGTACTGCACGGTGTTGCTTATGCGAGCGACCGCGTTCGTGCTAATCCGGCCGAGTTGCGTGCCGTTCGTCCAGGGAATCTCGGTGTTGATGTAGTTCGCCGCGAACTGCGCATTAACCCCGTTCGCCCAGTAGATCGACTGGCGACCGAAGGTCAGCCGACCGAAGTTGCTGTCGATGCCGACGAACGAGTCGCGCCCCGCCCAGAAGCCGGAGCTCGCGTTGACCGTGCCCGCCTGCCCGGTGTTGCTGCTGCTGTCGATGTTGACGCCGCTCTCGATCTGGAAGATCGCCCTGAGCCCGTTGCCTAGGTCCTCCGTGCCGCGGAAGCCGACGCGCGAGCTGTTGTCGAACACGCGGAAGCGGCCATCGCGGTCATTCGCAGCGGTTGCCGCGCTCTTGGCCTGATAGTTGTCGAAGCCAAGGACGGCGCGCCCGTAGATCTCGACGGTGCTCTTCTGCGCCAAGGCGACAGCAGGCGCCGCGAACAACCCCGCGACGGCAATCGCCATTACCTTCTTGTTCATCAAGAGTTCTCCTCTGACCGTTTGAATTTCGGGCGGGGCATTCCGCCCGATGCTCCTTCGAGAGACCCGAGGGGCTGTTGCGATTCTGCCAAAGGGACTCTGGCGCCGGCAATCAGGACCGTGACTTTTTGCGCGCCATGGCGACGCGATGTGGTGTTTTCACAACAACATGGTGCGATGCACAAAAAGCCCTCGGGCGCTGATCGATCACCCTTTCGTTTCGCGACTCAAACGGCGGAGAACAGCCCAGCGAGTGCTGCGCCCGGATCGGGGGCGCGCATGAACGCCTCGCCAACGAGGAAAGCATGGACGCCGCGCCGGCGCAGGAGGTCGACATGTTCCCGCGCGAGGATGCCGCTCTCGGCGATCACCAAGCGCTCACGAGGGATGCTCGGCAGCAGTGCCAGCGTGGTCTCGAGCCGGGTCTCGAACGTCCGCAGGTTACGGTTGTTGATGCCGACCAGCGGGGTGACGAGAGTGAGCGCCCGCTCGAGTTCAGCCGCATCGTGGACCTCGACGAGCACCGCCATGCCCAGTTCGCGCGCCAGGGCTTCCAGCTCGCGCATCCGTTCGCCGTGCAAAGCCGCGGCGATCAGCAGGATGGCATCGGCGCCGAGCGCGCGCGCTTCGTGGACCTGATACGGGTCGATGACGAAGTCTTTGCGGAGCGCGGGGAGCCCGGACGCCGCGCGCGCCGCGGCGAGGTGCTCCGGTGCGCCCTGAAAGAATTGCCGGTCGGTCAGGACCGACAGGCAGGCCGCGCCGTGCACGGCGTAGGAGCTTGCGATCCGGGCCGGGTCGAAGTCCTCGCGCAGCATGCCCTTGCTCGGGCTCGCCCGCTTGATCTCGGCGATCACGGCCGGCTCGCCGGCGGCGATCTTCGCTCGCAGCGCGCCGACGAAGTCGCGCGGCGGCGGTGCGGCAAGCGCTTGCTCGCGCAACAACTCGAGGGGGACCGACGCCTGCGCCGCCTCAAGCTCCGCCCCTTTCGCGGCGAGGATCCGGTCGAGGATGTCGCTCACGCCCCGGCCTGCACCCGCGCCGACGGCGGCCGGTCGAGTTTCGTGAGCAGCTTCTCGGCCATCCCGTCCGCGCCTCCGGGCTTCCGCTCGATGATCGGGAACCGGAGCTCGCGGAGCATCGCCGGATGCATCTCGCGGTCCTGGGCCAGGAGATGCCGGTATCGCGGGCTGGGGTGGGTGCGAGAGTCCTGCGGCATGCGTGAGACTCGTGTCTTCTGGAGGCCTATCGTAACGGCGGGGCGGACTGGGCGGAAGGCGATTGAATTCCCGCGGCACTACGCGCCACCCGCCTTCCGAGCGAGGCCGTTCTGGACCAGCGCCTCGTACTGAGCCCCGCTGCGCATCGGTCCGGCCACCAATGGACTCACCCCTTGGCGACCCGCTGGGTGCACTTCACGAAATCATCCAGCTTCGCCCGCGCAGCGCCGCTCTTGATGGCCTCGAAGGCCGCCTCCACGCCGTCCTCGAACGTCGGGGCGCGGCCGGCGACATAGATCGCCGCGCCGGCGTTGAGCGCGACGATGTCGCGCGCGGCGCCGGCCTTGTTCTCGAGCGCGGCGAGCACGAGCGCGCGCGATTCCTCGACGTTCGTCGCGCGGAGCGCGTGCGGATCGTGCAAGGGCACGCCGACGCGCTCCGGGTGGATCATGTACTCGCTCACCTTGCCGTCCTTGAGCTCGCCGACCATCGTCTGCCCGCTGATCGAGATCTCGTCCATGCCCTCCATGCCATACACCGTCATCGCGTGCCGCGCGCCGAGCCGCTGGAGCACGCGGATCTGGATGCCGACGAGATCGGGGTGGAACACGCCCATGAGCTGGGTCGGCGCCATCGCCGGATTGGTGAGCGGCCCGAGGATGTTGAAGATCGTGCGCACGCCGAGCTCGCGGCGCACCGGCGCGGCGTGCTTCATCGCCGCGTGGTGGTTCGGCGCGAACATGAAGCCGACGCCCACCTCGTTGATGCAGCGGGCGACCTGCTCCGGCGTGAGGTTGATGTTGGCGCCGAGCGCCTCGATGACGTCCGCGCTGCCCGATTTCGACGACACGGCGCGGTTGCCGTGCTTGGCGACGCGCGCGCCGGCGGCCGCGCAGACGAAGGTGGCCGCGGTCGAGATGTTGAACGTGTGCGCTGCATCGCCGCCGGTGCCGACGAC
>Ga0184639_10000247_pt1 | contig 19757 bp, 19 predicted proteins | sample PLM31_170_b2_FD_133155 | JGI IMG/M metagenome (GOLD analysis project Ga0184639, IMG submission 133155) | Groundwater sediment microbial communities from an aquifer in East River, Colorado, USA - PLM3-1_170_b2 | ecosystem: Environmental > Terrestrial > Soil > Riparian zone | place: USA: East...
CACGATGTCGTCCCGATTCGCGCGCGCGAGCGCGGGAGGGCTGATGAGTCCCTCGACGACCACCCCGCGCTCCTCCCGCTTGACAACGAGCAGCCGCCCCGCCAGCTCGTAGCCGAGCAGGGCGCCGACCCGATCGCGAAGAGACGAAGCCTTCGGCGCCGTCAGGACCGGCCGCCCATTGTGGATGACGCGAAGGTGGAGCGCGGGCTCAGCGAGGGCGAGCTGCGTGGCGACCCTGAGCCCCGCTGCCAGTTCAGCCTGCGGGCTCTTCAGGAACTTGAGCCGGGCCGGGGTGTTAAAGAACAGATCGGCCACTTCGACCGTCGTCCCCTCTGAACACTCCAGTGGGAGGCGGTCCTGAACCGCTCCCCCCTCCCCTCGGACGAGAGTCCCCTGGTTTGAGCCGCGGGCCCGGGAGACAAGGGAGAAGCGGGAGACGGCACAGATGGCAGGGAGCGCCTCGCCGCGAAATCCCAGCGAGCGGATCTCCCGCAAGTCCGCCTCGGTGGCGATCTTGGAGGTGGCGTGGCGTTCGAGGGCGAGCTCCAGCTCCTCGGCTGTCATTCCCACCCCGTCGTCAGCGACCCTGATCAATCTGCGTCCGGCATCCTTCAAGTCCGCGGTCACGCGCCCCGACCCCGCGTCCACGGCGTTCTCCAGGAGTTCCTTGAGGACGGAGGCGGGCCGCTCCACCACCTCCCCCGCCGCGATCTGGTTCACCACGTGATCGGGCAGTCGGATGATGCGGCTCACAGGCCCTCCTTCAGCTTCCCTGCCGTGGGGAGAACCGAGCAGCCCAAGGCCCGAGGGAGGAGCCAACCGGAGCGTACCGACCCAGCCCGCTTACGCGGGACTGGGTGCCCGCAAAGGAATGGCGACGACCGACACACGATCAATGGCCGAAGGCCATCCGTTGCGGGCACCCGCGAAGCGGGTCGTGCGACGGTTATCGCCATGGCTCTTCCCGAAGCGCGGCTTGCCAGCGGGCCAGCAGATTCAGGGCCCCGAGCGGCGTCAGGCCGGCCAGGTTCAGGGCCGACAGCTCCTCCAGGAGCGGGTGGCCCGAGGGAGGAAACAGGGTGAGCTGTTCCCGGGAGCGAGAGCCGATGGCCGGCGGCTCGAGGGCCTGACGGCTGGCCTCCAGCTCGGCCAGGAGCGTCTTCGCCCGGTCGATCACTGCCGAGGGGAGCCCCGCCAGCCGCGCGACCTGAATCCCGTAGCTCCTGTCGGTCCCGCCGGGGCGAACTTTGTGCAGGAAGATGATCTCGTCGTTCCACTCCCGGACCGCAACGTGAAAGTTCCGAATGGGCGGGAACCGCTCGGCCAGCTGGGTCAGCTCGTGGTAGTGGGTGGCGAAAAGCACCTTGGCGCCACGCCCCCGCTCCGAGAGCTCCTCGGCGACGGCCCACGCAATCGCCAGCCCATCGAACGTGGAGGTGCCACGCCCCACCTCGTCGAGCAGGACCAGGCTGCGCGGGGTGACGTTGTGGAGAATGTTGGCGGTCTCCAGCATTTCCAGCAGGAACGTGCTCTGGCCGCGGGCGAGGTTGTCCTGAGCGCCGACGCGGGCGAAGATCCGGTCCACCAGCCCGATCCGCGCCTCCCGCGCCGGCACAAAGGCCCCCAGCTGGGCCAAAATGACGAGAAGGGCCACCTGACGCAGGTACACGCTCTTCCCTGCCATGTTGGGGCCGGTCAGAATGATGATCTGCGCCTCTTCGCCGTCCAGCTCGAGGTCGTTCGGGACGACCGGCTGCTGGCCGACGGCCTCGAGGACCGGGTGGCGACCGTCCACGATCTGAAGACCGCGACCGTCGGTGACCACAGGCCTCACGTGTCCGCGCTCGTGCGCGACTTCGGCGAGCGCGGCCAGCACATCCACGGTTCCCACGGCCCGCGCCGTAGCGAGGAGCGCGGGGACCTCCCGCGCCACGTGGGCGCGCACCTCTTCGAACAGCTCGAATTCGAGCCGGTTGATCCGCTCCTCGGCCCCCAGCACCCTCGCCTCGTACTCCTTCAGCCCAGGGGTGACGAAGCGCTCGGCCCCCAGCAGCGTCTGGCGGCGGACGTATTCCGGGGGCACCCTGGGGAGGTTCGCGTTCGAGACCTCGATGGAATAACCGAACACCCGGTTGAAGCGCACACGGAGGGTGGCGATCCCGGTGCGCGTGCGCTCGCGGGCCTCGAGGCCAGCGATCCAGGACTTGGCCTCGCGGCACTCCCGCTTGAGATCAGCCAGCGCCTGACTCCAGCTTTCGCGGATGAGGCCCCCCTCGTGGAGACCCAGCGGCGGGGCGTCTTCCAGGGCGTCAGCCAGGAGTTTCTGAATCGATTGGAGCTCCGCGAGCTCCGCCGCGAGCGCTCCGAGCAGGGGCGCTCTGAGCTCGGCGAAGGCGGCCTTGAGCCGGGGAAGCGGCGAGAGGGAATTGCGGAGGGCGATGAGGTCTCGAGCATGGGCCACGCCGAGGGCCACGCGGCTCGACAGCCGCTCCAGGTCTCCCACGGAATCCAGCAACCCGCGGACCTCGGCCCGGGCCGCGGGAGCTTCCATCAGCACGCCGATCGCCTCCTGGCGGCGGCTGATCTCGGCCAGATCGAGCAACGGCCGCAACAGCCACTGGCGGAGTCCCCGCGCTCCCATGGGCGTCCAGGTTTTGTTCAGAGCGTTGAACAGCGAGCCCTTCGCCGAACGCTCCTGGAGGGTCTCAAACACCTCGAGGGTGCTCACCGCGCTCGGAGCGAGCAGCAAGGCGTCCCCCGGGACCAAGCGCTGGAGGCGCGTCAGGTTCCCGAGGGCGTTCCCCTGCGTGTCCTGAAGGTACTGAAGCGCCGCGGCGGCGGCCTGGATCCCCCACCTCATCCCGCCGAGACCGAACCCTTCCAGGGAGGGAACCCGGAACTGCCGACAGAGCATCTCACGGGAAGCGGAGGGACTCGGAAAGGTCGCGCCGGTCATCGTCAGGGCCGCGCCGCTTTCCCGGAGGCGCGCCAGCAGGCGCTTATTCTCCTGGATGCCCGCGGGCAGGAGGATCTCGGCGGGCCGCCTCAGGAGGGCGGCGTCGAGAAGAGACAGGCCCTCGCCGGCCTCTTCCCCCACCCAGAAGTCACCGGTGGAAATGTCCACGAGGGCGATGCCGAGGCCGTCCCGAGCGCTCGCGAGGGTCAGGAGGAAGTTGTTGGTGCCTCGGTCAAGAAACTGCATGTCCGTCACGGTGCCGGGGGTGATGACCCGAACGACCTCACGCCGGATCAGTTTCCGCCCCTTCCCCGGCGCCTCCATCTGTTCGCACACCGCCACCTTTTGCCCCGCGGCGATGAGACGGGCGATGTAGTTGTCCGCGGCGTGATGGGGGATGCCGGCCATCGGGATCGCCCCTTCCCCCTTCTGGCGCGAGGTCAGCGCGATCTGGAGAAGCCGGGCTCCCAGATGGGCATCCTCGAAGAACAATTCGTAGAAGTCGCCGAGGCGGAACAGCAACAGGTAATCGGGGTAGCGGAGCTTGAGTTCCCGGTATTGTCGCATGACGGGAGTCAGCTCCGGGGACGTCGCCAATGGAGCCTCGCGATCGGTCAGTCGGTGGCCGTTAACCGGGATGCTCCCCGCTGCCCAGCGCGGAGGAAAGCCGGTCGTATGTGGCGTCCAGGGATTCGGGAAGCACGCGGACCTCTCCGAGCACAGGCATGAAGTTCGTGTCGCCGTTCCACCGCGGCACCACGTGGATATGCAGATGCCCCTCGACGCCGGCCCCGGCGACCCGCCCCTGGTTAATGCCGACGTTGTAGCCGTCGGGACGGTAGCCGCGATCCAGCGCCCGGATGGCAGCCTGGACAAGGGCCATGGCCTGGCTAAGCTCGTCGGCCGTGGCCTCGCCGAGGGTCCCGACGTGGCGCGTCAGCACGGCCATGAGGTGGCCGGGCACGTAAGGGAAGGCGTTGAGGATCAAGAAGGCTAGAGGACGGCGGAGGAGGACGAGCGCCTTCCGGTCATCGCTGGAAGCCAGAGCCTGGCAAAGGACACAACCCTCACTGCGGCCGGCAGCCCCCACGTAAGCCATCCGCCAGGGGGCCCAGAGGCGCTCCACGCCTAGAGGGTCGAAGCGAGAGGCCCAAGCCTCGGCCTCGCCCGCCCGGTGCCCGCGCAGGAGCTCACGCGTTCACGTGTTCGCGCAGCCGCTTTCCAACCTTGAAGAACGGGACCCGCTTCTCGGGGACGCTGACGCTCGTGCCGGTCTTCGGGTTCCGCCCCTTCCGGGCGTTCCGGTTGCGAATCCTGAAGCTTCCGAAACCCCGGAGCTCGACCTTGTCCCCTTTGACCAGAGCCTCCGTGATGTTATCGAAGACGGTGTTGACGATCGTCTCGCCTTCCTTCTTGGTCAGGTTGGACACCTTCGCCACTTCGTCGATCAGATCCGCCTTCGTCATGATCCAGCTCCCTCGGCTGCGGTCATCACTGGCCCCGGTTGGCCTGAAAAATCCGACCCTCACGCTATCACGGTGGCCGAAAGTTTGTCAAGAACTTTGAGGGGTTACGCCCCCCCTCACCCTCCCCTCTCCCCCTGGAAGGGGGAGAGGATTCAAGGTGAGGGGGTCCCATGGGCGGGCCAAACTTAGTTGGACCGCCACACTAGTCCATCAGGTAGAGGGGCGTTTTGAACACCGGAAAGCCGGATAGCAGCGGGCCGGTTGCCGGAAGCCCCAGATACTCCTTCAGGAGATCAAAGATCGAGAACCGCCGGCGAGGGAGGATGAGCCTGGGCTTGGGAGGAAGTCCCGCCAGCCTTGCCGCTGCCTCGATGGCCTCGTCGAGCCCGCCCAGATCGTCCACCATCTTGAGCTGCTTCGCCTGCTGGCCCGACACAATCCTGCCGTCGGCGAAGCTCTCGACCGTGGCCTTGTCGAGTTTCCGCCCGTTCGCCACCGCGTCAACAAACTGGTTGTAGACGTCGTCCAGTAACGCCTGCAGCATCCGGCGCTCCTCCGGGGTCATCGCTCGCGCAATGCTGCCAATGTCCTTGTACTGCCCCGCCTTCACGACCACATACTCCACACCGACCTTCTTCAGCAGGCCTTCCAGGTTGGCCATCTGCATGATGACCCCGATGGAACCGGTCAGGGTGCCGGGGTTGGCGTAAATCCGATCCGCGGCGGTCGCAACATAATAACCGCCCGAGGCCGCCACCGAGCCCAGCGACGCCACGACCGGCTTCCCGTTTTTTCGCACGCGCAGGATCGCCGCGTAGATCTCCTGGGTGGGGGCGACGACGCCGCCGGGACTGTTCACCCGGAGCACCACCGCCCGGACCGTCGGATTCTCCCGATGGTCGTTCAGCTCGCGCACGACGCTCTCGGCCTGGAGGATAATCCCCTCGAGCTCAACGACGGCGACCTTCTGCCCCAAGGGTAGCCCGCCTCCCTCCAGGACCGACATCAGCACCCAGACAGTCAGAAAAAAGACGGCGATGACTCCCGCCGTGACGGTGAGCGCGATCGCAATGGTCCGTCCCCGTGAGGCCATGCGTCCTACTCCTCCTCGTCCCCTTGGTCCTCGTAGGCGCCGCCCCGCTGGCGCTTGCGCTGCCGTCCCTTGTACTCCTGCACCTCCTCGACCGCCGCAGCCAACTCTTTGAGGCTGAGGCCGATCCTCCGCTCTGTCGGGTCCACACGAATGACCACGAGCGTCACCTCATCCCCGACGTTCACGATGTCCTCGGCGCGGCCGACGGGACGGTCCGACATCTGCGAAATGTGCAGAAGCCCGTCCACCCCCGGTTCCAGCTCGACGAACGCGCCGAAGTCCGTCAGGCGGACGACCTTGCCTGTCACCCGCGAGCCGACCGGGTACCGCTCCGCCACCATCTCCCAGGGATCCGGCTGGATCTGCTTGAGCCCGAGCGAGATGCGCTTGGCCTCGCGGTCCACGTTGAGAACCAGCGTCTCGATCTGCTGGCCCTTCTTCAAAAGCTCCGAGGGATGGCCGATGTTGCGGGTCCAGGACATGTCCGAGATGTGGAGGAGCCCGTCCACCCCCGGTTCCAGCTCGACGAAGGCCCCGAAGTCGGTGAGGTTCCTCACCGTCCCCTGGACGCGTGTGCCGGGGGCGTAGCGCTCCTCGATCGTGACCCAGGGATCCGGCTCCACCTGCTTCATCCCGAGCGAAATGCGCTTCGTGGCCTTGTTGACGTCGAGCACCATCACCTCCACCTGATCGTCGATGTTAACCAGCTTGGAGGGATGCCTGACCCGCCTGGTCCAAGACATCTCGGAGACGTGCACCAATCCCTCGATCCCGGCCTCCAGTTCCACAAAGGCGCCGTAATTCGTGAGGCTCACCACGCGGCCAACCACTTTCGAACCGACGGGGTACCTGGCCTCGACGGCATCCCATGGGTCCGAGCTCTTCTGTTTGTACCCCAGCGAGACCCGGCTGGTTTCCTTGTCGAAGTGCAGGACGACCACCTCGACCTGGTCGCCGACCTGGAAGATCTCCGACGGATGACCGATGCGCCCCCAGGACATGTCGGTGACATGGAGCAGCCCGTCGATCCCACCGAGGTCCACGAAGGCCCAGTAGTCGGTGATGTTCTTGACCGTCCCCGTGAGAACCATCCCTTCATGCAGGACCGAGAGCGTGTGGCGCTTGCGCTCCTCCCGCTCCTCTTCGAGTAGCGCCCGGCGGGAAAGGACCACGTTCCCGCGGCGGCGGTTCAGCTTGATGACTTTCGACCGGATCGTTTGCCCGACCAGCGAGGCCAGATTCTTGACCGGGCGGAGATCCACCTGGGAGCCCGGCAGGAACGCCCGGACGTCGACATCCACGGCGAGGCCGCCCTTGACGACCTCCACCACCTTTCCATCCACGGGGCTCCCCTTCTCGTAGGCGCTGGAGACGGTGTCCCACACCTTGATCTTGTCCGCCCGTTCCTTGGAAAGGACGATGAGACCCTCGGCGTCTTCCTTCGCCTCCAGGTACACCTCGATCTCGTCGCCAACCTTGGGGACGGCACCCGCGCGGACGAACTCCTCCAGGGCGATGGTGCCTTCGCTCTTGTAACCCACGTCCACCAGGACCTCCCCACCACGCACCTGGACGATGCGCCCGGTGACGACCTCACCTTCCTCAAAGTCGGAGAGCTCTTGCTGAAACCAATCTTCCATGCGCTCCTCGGCCTCCCCGGTTATCGCCTCCTTTCGAGCCCCCGCGTTCTCACGGAACTTCATTTCTTCCTTTTCCATTCGAAGGGTTCCCCTCCTCTTAAGTTTCTCTCAACGCATTTCGCATATCTCTCGATCCTCCGATTCCGGTCGTCACCCCGGCACGTTCGCCTTCCTCGACAGCTTGCTTCAACCGGGCGATGGCCGCCATCATCTCACCGCTGACAGCCAGGTAGCGATCCTTCCGATGCCGGTCCTCGCTCTTCCCGAAGGAGAGCGGCTGTCCGAAGATCACCCGCATCTTCACGGGCCGGGGCAACCATCGGCCGCGCGGCAGCGCTCGCCCCGCGCCCTCGACATATGCCGGGACCACCGGTGCCCCGCTCAGGATCGCGAGCATCCCGGCGCCGGCCCTGCCTTCCCTGAGCACCCCCTCGGGACCGCGGGTCCCCTCGGGAAAAACCAGCAGAGCTTGCCCGCTCTCCAAGATCCTGAGCGCTTCCCGGAGCGCGCGGGCGTCCCCGCCCTCCCGGCGCACGGGTCGCGCGTTGACCGCGCGAATCAGCCGCCCGAAGAGCGGAATCGAAAACAGCTCTGCCTTTGCCATAAAGTGGAGCGGGCGCGGGGCGGCCGCGCTGACGAGCGGTGGATCGAACACGCTCGAGTGGTTCGCCACGATCATCGCGGGGCCGACGGCCGGGACATGCTCGGCCCCCCGGACCTCCAGCCGGAACAAGAGGCGAAAGAATGCCGCCGCGAGGGAACTTATGATCGCGTACAGCACCCGAGTCGCTCCACTACTTCCAGCATCAACCGGACGACCTCCTCCACGGATTTCCCCGTCGAGTCAATCACCATCGCCCCGTCGGGGATCACGAGGGGCGCGAGCGTCCGCTCCCTGTCCTGCCGGTCCCGCCGAACGATCTCCGAGCGGACCGCCTCCGGATCGGCTGCGATCCCTCGCTCCGCCAGCTCCCGCTGCCGGCGGCTCGCCCTGACCTCGGGGGAGGCGTCCAGGTAGAACTTCACCTCGGCACCCGGGCAGACGACGCTCCCCGTGTCGCGCCCCTCCAGCACCGCGCCCCCCGCTGCCGCGAGACGGCGCTGGATCGGGGTCACCTTCTCCCTCACGGCGGGAAGCGCGGCGAGCCGCGACGCCAATTCCCCCACCTCCGCACTGCGGATCTCCCCGGTCACGTCCCGGCCGTTAATCAGCACGATGCCGTCTCTCAGGTCTATCGTAGTCTCCGCCACCAAGCGTCCCAACGCCTCCCGATCTTCAGGATCCACACCCGCCTCGCGCACGCGCCAGGCGACCCCCCGATAGAGGGCGCCCGTGTCGATCAGGCGGTAGCCGAGCCGGCGCGCCAGCTCGCACGCCACCGTGCTCTTTCCCGCCGCGGCCGGCCCGTCAATCGTGATCACCGCCCTCCAACGACCCGCGCCACCTGAAGTGGCGCGGGTGCCCGCAGAGGTGGCTCGCCTCCGCTCGCGCTTGCGTCCGACCGGGCGAGGCTGTGTGCCCATTCCCCTCATGGCTCGAGGATGGCACAGGGCTCCGGCGTCAGCGCGTTGAGCGTGGTCAGAAACTCCGGATAGGAAGTGGTGACGCACTGGGTATCTTCCACCACGGTCTGCCCGTCGGCGACAAGCCCGGCGATGATCAGCGCCATGGCCATCCGGTGGTCACCCCAGCTCTGGACCACCGCCCCCCTGAGGGGCGCCCCTCCCTCAATCCGGAACCCGTCCGCGCGCTCCTCCACCCGTGCCCCGAACTTGCGCAGCTCGGTGATCACAGCGTGAATCCGGTCTGACTCCTTGACGCGAAGCTCGGCGGCGTCGCGGAGCTCGGTCGGGCCGTCTGCGCACGCTGCGGCCACCGCCAGTACCGGCAGCTCATCGATGAGCCTGGGAATCAGTGACCCTCCGACCCGAGTCGCCCTGAGCCGGCTCGTGCCGACTCTGAGTGTCGCCATCGGCTCGCGCCCGTCCACGCGCTCGCTGACCCGCACCTCAGCGCCCATCTCCTGCAATACGTCGAGTAAGCCCGTGCGGGTCGGGTTGACCCCGACGCGCGACAGCGTGACGTCGCTTCCGGGAACGATCGCGCCGGCCACGAGGAAGAACGCCGCCGAGGAGAGGTCGCCCGGCACGTGGATCGGGTGCCCTCGGAGCTCCCCTCCCGGCGTGAGGGTGACGCGCAGACCATCCACCGTAACCCGCGCGCCGAATCCCGCGAGCATGCGCTCCGTGTGGTCCCGCGAGGGAGCCGGCTCCTCCACGCTCACCGGGTCGTCGGCGTAGAGACCGGCCAAGAGAAGCGCCGACTTCACCTGCGCCGATGGCACCGGGGAGCGATAGGAAAATCCCCTCAACGGTCGGTTCCCGCGAATCGCGAGCGGGAGGCGGTTTCCGCCGCTTCTGCCGACGATCGTCGCGCCCATCTGACCCAGCGGCTGGGTGACCCGGGCCATCGGACGGCTCCGGAGGGACTCGTCGCCCGTCAGCACGCTCCAAAACGGCTGGCCGGCCAAGACTCCCAGGACAAGCCGCGCCGTGGTGCCCGAGTTGCCGCAGTCGAGCACATTGTCGGGCTCCTGGAGCCCCTCGAGCCCCACCCCCCCGATCTGGTACTGGCCGGGGCCCTTTCGCGTCACCTCCACCCCCAGGGCGCCAAGAGCGCGGAGCGTGTTCAAACAGTCCTCGCCCTCGAGAAAGCCGGAGATCTCCGTCGGGCCGGTGGCCAGCGCCCCCAGGATGGCGGCGCGGTGCGAGACGGATTTATCCCCGGGAACCTCGATGGTTCCCGCGAGCCCTCTGGCGGGGCGCCTGACACTCACCCTCATTCGAGGCGGCTCCGTATTTGTCGAATCCGATCCAGTTCCTGCTCCAACGCCGCTCCGCTCTCTGGGGCCATCAGCCGCTCCAGCTCGGCCAGCGAGGCCTTGAAGGCCGCCAGCGCTTCGCCGAGAGCCGCGCGATTGGTGAGGAAGATCTCTCGCCACACATGGGCGTCTGAAGCGGCGATCCGCGTGGCGTCCTTGAAGCCGCGAGCCGCTACGTCGAAGCAGGAAGAGTCCATCCGCGTCACGGCCTCGACCAGGGCGTAAGCCACCAGGTGAGGCAAATGGCTCACCGCCGCCACGGCGCGGTCGTGAGTGTCCGGATCCATGGTGCTTACGCGGGCGCCCAGCGCCTCCCAGAACTCCGACACCCGCTTGACCGCCACCGGGTCGGTCCGATCCGCCGGGGTCACGATCACCAGGGCTTCATCAAAGAGATCGGCGCGAGCCGCCTCATACCCCGACAGCTCGGAGCCCGCCATGGGGTGGCTGCCCACGAACGCCAGGGGCCGATCCGCCGCAAGCCTCTCGGCGCTCCGCACGATCGCGCCCTTGGTACTGCCCACGTCGGTGATGGTCGCCCCATCGGCCGCGGCCTGCCAGAGCTTCGGGAGCAGCGCCTCGATCGTAGCCACCGGAGTCGCGAGGATCACGAAATCGGCCGCCGCCAGCCCCTCATCCAGATCCGTCGTGACGCGATCCACCACCCGCTCCCTGAGAGCGGCGGTCAGCGCTTCCATCCGGCGGCCGACGGCCACCACCTCGCGCGCGAGCCCGCGCTGGCGCGCTGCCTTGGCGAGGGAGCCTCCCAGGAGCCCGAGCCCCACCACCGCGAGCCGGCGGATCACGCGGTCCGAGCCTCCTCCAGGCATTTCCGCATGGCCTTGATCAACCGACGGTTCTCCTCCGGCGTGCCGATGCTGATCCGGAGCGCCGTCTCCATCCCGAAGCTCGTCATGGGCCGCACGATCACGCCCTCGCGCAGCAGCCGCTGATAGACCTCGTGCGCGCTCCGCCCCACATCGACGAGGATGAAGTTGGCGCGCGACGGCACGTACTTCAACCCGAGCGAGGCGAACTCGTCGTAGAGGTAGTGGCGCCCCACCTCGATCATGCGCAGGCACTCGAGGATGTGGGCGTCGTCCTCGAGCGCGGCCAGGGCCGCCACCTGGGCGAGGGAGTTCACGTTGAACGGCTGGCGGATCCGGTGCATCAGCGCCACGGCGTCCTGATCGGCGATCCCGTACCCCATTCGGAGGCCGGCGAGGCTCGAGGCCTTGGAGAAGGTCCGGAGGACGAACACCTTGCGGCCCTGGCGCATGTAAGCCAGCGAGTCCGGAAAGTCCGGTCCCTCCGCGAACTCGACGTAGGCCTCGTCGAAGACCACGATGACCGTCGGCGGGATCCGGGTCATGAACTGCTCGACCTCGGCCGCCGTCACGATCGTGGCCGTCGGGTTGTTGGGGTTGGCGATGAAGATCAGCTTGGTCAGCGGCGTGATGGCCCGCGCCGTCGCCTCGAGATCGAGGCGGTAATCTTTGAGGGTAACCACCACCCGGATTCCTCCGGCGGCCTGCACGATCATCGGGTACACGACGAAGGAGGGGTGGGGGATCACTGCCTCCTCGCCGGGACGCAGAAAGGCCCGGACGACGAGCTCGATCAGCTCGTTGGAGCCGTTGCCGAGGAGGATTTGCTCGGCCGTCACGCTGTGGCGCCTGGCCAGCGCGTGTCGCAGGTAGAAGCCGCTACCGTCCGGATACCGGTTCAGGGTACCCAGGGCGGCCGCCACCGCTTTTTGAACCCGATCCGACGGGGGGAGCGGGTTCTCGTTGGAGGCGAGCTTGATCGCGTCGTGGATTCCGAGCTCGCGTTCCAGTTCCTCGATGGGCTTGCCGGGCTCGTACGGAGCGATCCCGAGGATGTGTTCGTTGGCGAGCGATTCCCAGGGCGTTTGCATGAATGGCTCCTTACGCGGTCGGGTACGAGCCGAGGAGCTTGAGGAACAGGCAGCGTTCCCGGAGCTCGCTCAGCGCCGCTTGGACCGGCGGGGTGTCCAGGTGCCCTTCGAAGTCCACGAAGAAGACGTATTCCCAGGGGCGCCGCTTGGTCGGCCGCGATTCGATCTTCGTCAAATTCAGCCCGTGCCGGGCAAACGGGTCCAGGAACGCCGCGAGCGCGCCCACCTCGTGCTTGAGCGAGCAGAGGATCGAGGTTTTATCCTTCCCCGTGGGCGGCATGGCTCGCCGCCCCAGTACCAGGAACCGCGTGGTATTGAAGGGGTTGTCCTCGATCCGGCGGCTGAGCACGGGGAGCGCGTACAGTCGGGCCGCTAAGTCACTGGCCACCGCCGCCACCGTCGGGTCGCTGCCGGCCCGCTCAACTGCGGCCGACGTGGACGAGACCTCCTCCAGCGTGACCTCGGGAAGGTTCGACGTCAGCCACTGACGGCACTGAGCCAGAGCCTGAGGGTGCGAGCACACCGTCCGGATCTCCGCCACGTCCTGGGCCCGGCTCAGGAGATGGTGGGCGATCTCGAGGAGCAGCTCGCCGGTGATCACGAGGTCCGAGTCGATGAGGCGGTCGAGCGTGACGTTGACGGACCCCTCCGTGGAATTCTCCACCGGCACCACCCCGAACTCGGCACGCCCGCGCTCGATTTCCTCGAAGACCTCCGCAATGCTCCGGGCGGGAACAAGGCTCGCGGCGGAGCCGAATCGCAGGAGGGCGGCCTGGTGGGTGAAAGTGGCGGAGGGACCCAGGTAGGCGATGGGCAGCGGATGCTCGAGCGCCAGCGAGGCCGAGAGAACCTCACGCCAGACCGCCTTGATCCCCTCGGCGGGGAAGGGGCCCGGGTTCAGACTGAGCAGGCGCCGGACGATCTCCGCTTCGCGCTCGGGGACAAAGTAAGGGAGGTCCTGCCGCCGCTTGAGCTCTCCGACCCGAAGGGCGGCTTCTGCGCGCTGGTTGAGGAGTTTGAGGATCTGTTCGTCGAGGTCATTGATCCTGGAACGCCATCCGTCCAGGTCCATAAGGGCTCCTGACACCCACCGACTTTGCGCGAATCCGCAATAGTATAGTCGATCGCCCTAGAGGGCGCAAGAGCGGTTAATCGACACTCAAGCGGGCCAGCTCGGAGGATGTCAGCGGGCGTACGGCGCCGGGCGCGAGGCGTCCGAGCCGAAGCGGTCCAAACTGAACCCGGCGCAGGCGGACCACACGATGGCCGAGGGCCTGGCAGAAGCGTTTCACCTCCCGGTAGCGCCCCTCGCTGAAGACCAGGCTCAGCCAGGTCGTGCCTTGCGTCCGGCGCAGGAGCCGTACCTCGGACGGCTTCGCCAGACCATCAGTCAGCGTGACGCCCCGCTCCCAGCGAGGAAGCTCCGGGGCGCTCACGCGCCCCTGGACTTCCACCTCGTACACCCGCCGCATGCCGAAGCGCGGATGGAGAAGGCGCTGGGCCAGGTCACCGTCGTTGGTCAGAAGGAGCAGGCCCTCGGCGTCGAAATCCAGCCGGCCCACCGGGAACAGCCTGAAACGCTCCTCCCGCACCAAATCGAGCACAACCGGCCTTCCCCGCGGATCGCTCCGGCTCGTGAGATACCCCCGCGGCTTGTTCAGGAGGAGATAGCGTTTGGGCTCGGGCCCCGCCAGAGGGCGGCCATCCACCGTGATCCTGTCGCGCGCCGGATCCGCGGTGGTCCCCTGGGCCGTGACCGTCTCGCCGTTGACGGTCACCCGCCCTTCGGCGATCAGCCGCTCACTGCCCCGACGTGAGGCCAGCCCTGCTTCGGCCAGGATCTTGCTGAGGCGCTTCTCCACTGATAGGAAGAGGTTCCGGTGACGCCTCGGCCGGCACCGGCGGACCGGACGGGAGGTCTCCCTGGACCTGAGGCAGCTCGCCCAGGTCGCGGAGGCCGAAGGCCACCAGGAACTCGCGCGTCGTCTCGTAGAGGAACGGGCGACCCGGGGCGTCCTTCCGACCCGCAATCCTGATCAGCCGGCGATCCAGCAGGCCCTCCAGGACGGCTTCCGAGTTCACCCCGCGGACGACATCGATCTCAGGCCGCGACACGGGCTGGCGGTAGGCCACGATCGCGAGGGTTTCCAGCGCGGACCGCGAGAGGCGGCTCCGCGTGCGGCTCTTGGCCAGGCGGACAAGCCAGGGCGCGACCTCCGGCCGGGTCACCATCCTGAAGCCGCCGCCCACCTCGACGACCTGGAGGCTCCGATCTTCGGCCTCGTAGCGCGCCTTGAGGTCCAGGACGAGGGCGCGAGCCGCCGCCGCGCTCGACAGATCGAGGACCTCCTGAATTCGTTCCGCCTCCACGGGCGTGTCAGACGCGAAGAGGAGGGCCTCGGCGACGTCAATGGGTTGGGGCATTGCTCACCTCCGAATCGTTCCGCTCGATTACGATCTCCCCAAACAGTTCCCCCTGCCGGGCCCGGGCCTGGCCGAGCCTTACCAGCTCCAGCAGCGCCAGGAGCGTCACGACCAGCTCAGAGCGGGCGCGCTCACTGCCGACCAGGGACGAGAAGAGCAGCGACCACGTGTGACGGAGGAGAGAGAGAATCTCCCCCATGCGTTCAAGGACGGACAGCGGGTTGGGTTCTACCTCCCGCGGCGCCTGGCGCCTGGTCTCCTCGAGGAGCCGCCGATACGCGCGCTCCAGGAGGTGGACACTGAGGTCCTCGAGGGGGATTTCCTCGGCTGACGGCAGCTCGCTCCATGAGCGGCCAAACAGGAGTGTCTGTTCGGCCTCGCGCTCGGCGAGCCAGAGCCCGAGGGCCTTGACGCGCGCGTACTCGCGCAGGCGCTCCTCCAGCTCCTCGCGGAGGAGATCGCCCTCCTCATCCAGGACCTCGTCCTCGCTCTCGCCGGGAGGCAGGAGGAGCTTGGACTTGAGGTAGATCAGGGTGGCCGCCAGCACCATGAAGGCCCCGGCCGTCTCCAGATCCCGGAACTGGATGGACTCGAGATGGGCGAGATACTGATCCGTGATCTCGCGGATCGGTAGGTAGCTCAGATCCACCTCGTTGGTCCGGCAAAGGTGGAGCAGGAGGTCCAGTGGCCCCTCGAACGTCTCGACCCTGACGGTCAGCCCCTGGGGTTGATGCTCGGAGGGGGGCTCCGCCCCCCTTCCGATTCCTCCCCCAGGGGATTGCGCCGGCAAAGCCGGCGCTCGAACAGCGCCTGATCCGCTTTCTGGCTCTGTCATAGGTCGATGCCGACGGCTCGGCGGACCTCTTCCATCGTGGTCTGAGCCACCGTTCGAGCTTTCTTTGAGCCTTCCCTCAGGATGTCAACGATTTCCTTCGGCTTTTCCATGAGTTTCTGGCGCCGCTCTCTGATGGCCCCAAGCGGCGGGAGCAGGTGCTCCAGGAGAACCCCCTTACAGTCCAGGCAGCCGATCCCCGCGGTCCGGCATCCCACCGCGCACGCCTCCCGCGGCGGCTCGGGGGTGAAGATCTTGTGGAGATCGAAGACCGGGCAGACCTCCGGGTTCCCGGGGTCGCTCCGCCGCTTACGGGCGGGGTCGGTCATCATGGTCTTGACCTTGGGCGTGAGGACCTCCGGAGGGTCCGAGAGATAGATCGCGTTCCCGTAGCTCTTGGACATCTTCCGGCCATCGGTCCCCGGAACCTTGGGGATCTTGGTGAGCTTCGCGTCAGGCTCGGGAAAGACGGGACCGAACGCGTTGTTGAACCGGCGCGCCACCTCTCGGGTCAGCTCGATGTGGGGGAGCTGGTCCACCCCCACCGGGACATACCGGGGCTTGTACATCAGGATGTCTGCCGCCTGAAGCAGCGGATAGCCGAGGAGACCATACGAGGGGGACTGAAGCTCGAGCTGCTCGATCATCTCCTTGTAGGTCGGCACGCGTTCGAGCCAGGTCACGGGAATGACCATGGAGAACAACAGGTGGAGTTCAGCATGCTCAGGCACCAGCGACTGCAGGAAGAGCGTCGAGCGCTCGGGGCTGAGACCGGCACCGAGCCAGTCGGCCAGCATTTCGACGGTGTTCTCCGGGATCTCCTTCGTGTGCGTATAGTCGCTCGTAAGCGCGTGCCAGTTGGCGACGAAGTAGAAGCAATCGTAGTCGTCCTGGAGCTTCACCCAGTTGTCGAGGGCTCCCAGGTAATTGCCCAGGTGGAGCTTGCCCGTGGGCCGCATCCCCGAGAGAACCCGGGCGCGCGCCTCGGCCATCGGTCAGCCCGTCGTCCCGGAGCGGCGGGCTTCCCACGCCTTCGCCGTCCTGAGGAAGACGTAGTGGGCGTAGAGCCCCGCCAGGAGAAATCCCCGCCAGCCGTCGAGAAAGCCGCGGTGGAGGAGGTACATGGAGAGGAACCTGCCGAGCGGCCGGAAGAGGAGGTCTGCCGCGCCAGCGCGCCTGCCCTGTCGGATCCACTCCTCCGCGGCCAGAGTCGAATACCGGTTCGACCGGTGCAGGAACTCCTCGAGACTCCGGTACGAATGGTGGAGGAGCGGGGTCCGGAGTCGCCCCACCGATCCCTGGATCTCCACGGACTCGTGAACGGCGCGCTCCACGAACCTGCCGCGCCCTCGCTTGAAAAGACGACGCTGGTAGTCCGGATACAGTCCGCCGTGACGGACCCAGGCTCCCCAGAAGATGTTTTTGCGGGGAAGCGCGTAGCCATCGGCCGGGCCTCCTCGCGCGATCACCCCCTCGATCTCCCGCCGGAGGTCGGGCATCACCTGTTCATCAGCGTCAAGCGAGAGCACCCACTCCCCTCCCGCTTGCTCGAGGGCGAAGTTCTTCTGGACCGCGAAGCCCGGCCACGGCCTGATCCAGATCCGATCCGTGAACTCCCGCGCCACCTGCACAGTCTTGTCTGTGGACTCGGCATCCACGATGATGATCTCGTCAACCCAGCCTACACTTTCCAGGCACGGGCGGAGCCGTTCTTCTTCGTTCCAGGTGATGACCGTGACGGATAGCCGCTTCATTCCAATAACTCCACCGCGACCCGGAAGACCTCGTCGGGGAGGATTGCCGCCAGCGTCCGGTTCGGGCTCTGGAGGCTCTTGCAGCGCGCCCCGTAGGGCCCGTTGCGCTCGGCGCGGGTGGGACCGTAGAGGCCGACGCACGGCGTGCCGAGGGCCGCCGCCAGGTGGAGCGGGCCGGTATCGCCGGCCACCATCAGGGCGCAACGGCGCAGGAGGGCGCTCAACTCCGGCAGGGTGGTCTGTGGGGCCATGAGCGGGGGCGAGGTCATCTGGGCACTGATGGCGCGCGCCAGCCCCTCCTCATCGGGGCCCCAGGGGAGGAGCACCCGCGCCCCGACCTCCACGGCGAGCCTCTCGGCCAAGCGCGCGAAATGATCGACGGGCCAACGCTTCGTGGGGCGTCCCGCCCCGGGATTGAGAGCGACGAGCCGGTCGCGCGGCTTGACACCCTGCTCGACCAGGAACTCGTCAATCCGCCTCTCGGCCTCGAGGTCCGAGGGAAGCTCCCAGACCGGCGACGAGGCGGCGTTCACGCCGAGCGGCTCCAGGAGGGAGAGATACTGCTCGACGACGTGCACCGCGTGACGCGGCGGCGTGACCCGATGGGTCGTGCAGAGGGCATTCAGCGGCTCCCAGCAGTGCGAGAGCGCGAAGCCGATCCGCATCGGGGCGCCCGTGTACGCAGTGAGAAGGCCGCTCTTGATGAGCCCCTGGAGATCAATGGCGACGTCAAAACGCGCCTGGCGGATCCGCTGCCTGAGTCGAGACAGCTTCAGCACGACCTCGCGCGCCCCGGCCGGGCGCCAGATGAGCCGCCGCCAGAGCCGCGTGTCCACCGGCACCACGGCGTCCAGATCCGGCTGGTCCTTGAGGATCGCGTACTCCCGCGCCTCCACGATCCACGTGAGGTGCGCCTGGGGGAAGTGGCGCCTGAGCGCGTGGGCCACCGGGAGGGCGTGGAGCACGTCGCCCAGCGAGGACAGTTTGACGATGGCGATTCTCATCCCGGCCTCCCGAACGTCCTGACAATCCTCTGGATGAGATCGCGGGTGGAGTGGCTCTTGGCGTCGCCGGCAATGGCCACGCGGCCCCCCTGGAAGAGGACCGACTGACGCTCGGGGACAGTCTCTTCTGTGTAGTCGGTTCCCTTGGCGTGCACCGCGGGGCTGAGGCGGGAGATGAGGCCGTCCACCGTATCGTCGTCGAAGATCAGCACGTAGTCCACAGAGCCCAGCGCCGAGAGGATCTCGGCCCGCTCGGCCTCAGGCATGATCGGCCGGCCGGGTCCCTTCAGCCTCCGAACCGAGGCATCGGAGTTCACGGCCACGAGGAGCGCGTCACCGAGTCGGCGGGCGCCCTCCAGGTAGCGGATGTGGCCCACGTGGAGGAGGTCGAAACAGCCGTTGGCGAGGACGAGACGTTTTCCCGCTGCGTTGAGCCGCGCCGCGATCTCGGCCGCTTCCTCAAGTCTCACGAGGCGTGCCATCGCTCGCGAGGGCATGGAGGAGTTCGGCGCGCGCGACGGGGGCCGTTCCCCGCTTCATCACCACGACCCCGCCGGCCACGTTGGCGAGCCAGGCCGCCTCGACGGGAGGGCTGCCCCCCACCAGCGCGAGCGTGAAGGTGCTGATCACCGTGTCTCCGGCCCCGGTCACGTCGGCGATCTCGTCGGTTCCGTGGATCGGAAGGAAGGTGGCTGGCCCTTCCCGCTCGATGAGTGCCATCCCCCGGCTCCCCCGGGTCATGAGGAGGTAGCGGCAGTCCAGGCGCTCCAAAAGCTGACGGCCGGCCTTCTCGGTCGTGGGTTCGTCCTCGAGGGGGCCGCCCACCAGTTCCTCGACCTCGGGCTCGTTGGGCGTCGCCGCGGTGACGCCGCGGAACCGCAGCAGGTCATAGCGGCTGTCCGCCGTCACCAGCCGATCGCGTTGTCGGGCGATGGCCATCACCTGCTCTACGATCCCGGGGGTCAGGAGGCCATACCCGTAGTCGGAGAGGAGGATCGCGTCGGCCGTCGCTCCCATGGCGGCGATGCGCTTGACCACGGCCTCCTCGGTGGCGGGCTCGAGCATCGGAGCGGGCTCGCGATCCACCCGCACCACCTGCTGGCGGGTGGACTGGTAGCCGCCCGCCATGATCCGGGTCTTCACCGGAGTCGGACGCTCACCCGTCCTGACGATTCCCTCCGTGGGAATTCCCACAGAGCGGCAGAGGGCAAGCACCTCGTCGCCTGCCGGGTCGGCGCCCAGGACCCCCACCGGGATCACGCGCGCGCCGAGAGTGTGAACGTTGTGGGAGGCGTTGGCAGCCCCGCCGAGCCTCACCTCGCGGGAGAGGAAGCGCAGGATGAGGACCGGCGCCTCGCGGGAGATCCGCGACGGCTTGCCGTAGATGTACTCGTCGGCGATGAGGTCTCCGACCACGAGGACCGTCTTCCCCCTGAACCGATCCACGGCCGCGCGGAGGCGCTCGCGAGAAAACATCACCGAGCCCTCCGCGCCAAGATCCACTCAACCGACTCCAAGAGGTCCTCAGCCACGTGGTCAGGCGGGGTCGGCCATCGCGAGCGCCGGTACTCCGACTCGCCGAGGCCGTAGCCCGTGAGCACCAGGATCGAGCCCACGCCGGCACGCCGGCCGGCGAGGATGTCTGAGATCTTATCGCCCACCATCCACGAACGGGACAGATCCAGCCCGAGGTCCCCCGCCGCGCGCGTCAGGAGACCCGGCGCGGGCTTCCGGCAGTCACAGGCCGCCCGGTACGGGGGGTCTCCCACGGTGGGGTGATGGAGGCAG
>Ga0184639_10000248_pt1 | contig 19756 bp, 19 predicted proteins | sample PLM31_170_b2_FD_133155 | JGI IMG/M metagenome (GOLD analysis project Ga0184639, IMG submission 133155) | Groundwater sediment microbial communities from an aquifer in East River, Colorado, USA - PLM3-1_170_b2 | ecosystem: Environmental > Terrestrial > Soil > Riparian zone | place: USA: East...
CGCTCATGACGACAACAACGCCGCCGCTCCGCCAATCGCACCTTGAATGGGGGCCGAAGCGACGCTCGCGCCTCTCGGAGGCGCCGCGCCTGTGACGCGATCGGATCGAGAGCTACGCCAGCGCAAGGATCAGCCGCTCCAGCACCGATCGCAGCGCCGGGGCTGACGCGGCGACCGCCGCCGTCACCTCTGCATGGCTCAGCCGCGCCGGGCTCTTTCCCGCGGCCCAGTTCGTGATGCAGGAGATGGCGGCGACGGGGAGGCCCAGCGTGCAGGCCATCGCGGTCTCGGCCGCGGTGGACATGCAGACTGCGTCGGCGCCCATTCGCTCAAGCATCGCGATCTCGGCCGGGGTCTCGTAGGACGGCCCGAGCATCACGCCGAGCGTGCCCCGCTCGACGCGCACGCCCGCGACGGTGGCGGCCCTCGCCGCTTTGACGAGCAGCTCCTCCGAGAAGGTCGGCCGGGCCCCGAGCCCGCGGCCGGCCGCCGGCTCGATCCCGCGCGGCTCCGCCCGCGATTCCGCCGCGCCACCGGCCCCGGCCCGCTCCGCCCTCACCGGCGACTGCCACTGAAGATTTACCAAATCCTCGACCAGCATGAGCGTCCCCGGAGCCATTCGCGCTCCGATTCCACCCGCCGCGTTGGTCAGCACCAGCGACTTGGCGCCGAGCGCCGCGAAGAGCCGCACCACCCGCGTGATCTCCTCCGCCGAGTAGCCCTCGTAGAGATGCGAGCGTCCCTGCGCGACCACGACCGCGCGTCCCGCCCAACGTCCCAGCAGGAGCCGGCCCGGGTGGCCCGGAACGGTCGAGCGCGGAAGCCCGGGGATCTCTGCGGTCGAGATGCTCGCCTCCCACGCGACCCCCTCGGCCAAAACGCCGAGGCCGCTTCCGAGCACCAGCGCGACGCGCGGCACGAGCGGCGTCCGGCGCCGGATGACGCGAAGGGCCTCATCGGTGTCGAAGGGGGCGCGCGCGTCATCCGCGACGGTCCGCCGCGGCGCACTGCTCGGCACGCCGCTCACAGCACGTCCGGATTGACGCGCGACTGCGGCGAGACCGCGATCCGGAGTGCCCGCCGGGCGAGGATGACGAGGTAGAGAAGCGCGAGCAGGAACGGCGCGATCTCGATCGCGATCGTGGAACCGAGGTCGACGCCGTAGGGGCGAGCGGCGCGCAACAGCGCGGGCCCGGCCGCGAGCGCCAGTCCCGCGCCAAGCGACCAACGCCCGGCGACCGCGCAGGCGAGCGCGAGGTATCCCAGCGCGACCGGCGGCGCCTCGGGGTGGGCGCGGAGCATCAACGCGGCGGCGGGCACGGTCCACAGCGCGCCGATCGCGAGCGCGGAAAGCCGGTAGAGCGTCGGACGCGCGCCGGGCACCCGCCAGCCGGGCGTTTCTCCGAACGCCCGCATCTTGAGGCCGAGCGAAGTGTGTCCGAGGATCCACCACGCCAGCGCCATGACGAGCGGCGCGGAGAGGAGCCACGGGTTCGCGAGAAGGTCCTCGGCGTGCGTGCCCGCGAACATGGTCCCCGGGATGAGTCCAGGGCTCGGGACCTCATCGAAGATCCGGTGGGGACCCATTCGGGCCATCAGTCCGAGGGCCAGGCCGGGGATGAGGCTCAAGCAGAAGCTCCCGATCGCGGGGTCGGCGCGGAGGAGCCGGATGAGTCCGCCCGCCGCGATCGCGAAGCCGACCGAGGCGCCCGCCGCGACGAGCGAGGCCAGCGCGTAGTTCCCTGTCCAGCCGTACCCGACGATGAGCCCGAGCATGGCGGAGGCGACGCACCCTTCCACGCCGAGCCCCGAGAAGCCCGACCGCTCCCCGTAGAGGCAGGCGACGACCAGCAGGCCCAGCGCGGCCCACTCGATCGGAAAGCCCAGGAGGGGGGTCCAGTCCATGCGCGCCCTCGCGCGGTCAGCCCGACTCGTTCAGGAGGGCGCGCATCTTGGTCTTCAAGAGGTCGATCGCGACGATGTTGTAGCCGCCCTCGGGAATCACCAGATCGGCGTAGCGCTTGGACGGCTCCACGAACTGGAGGTGCATCGGCCGCACGCTCGATTCGTACTGGCGGATGATCTGGTCCAGCGTGCGCCCGCGCTCGGTCAGGTCCCGCTTCAAGCGACGGATGAATCGAATGTCGGGATCGGCGTCCACGTACAGCTTGATGTCCATCAGTTGACGCAGCGCGGGGTCCTCGAGGATCAGGAGGCCGTCGAGGATCATGATGCGACGCCCCTTGACCGGGAGCGCCTGCGCGCTACGGGTGTGTGTCCTCATGTCGTAGACCGGCATGTCGACCTGGCCGCCGGCCAAGAGCGTCTCGAGCTGGGCGCGCAGGAGATCGCGGTCGAAGGCGTCGGGATGGTCGAAATTGCGGCTCTCCCGCTCGCCGAGCGGGATGTTCCGGAGATCCTTGTAGTAGGAATCCTGCTCGAGAATGACGACCTGCTCGCTTCCCAGATCCTCTGCGATGGACTGGGCGACCAGGGTCTTGCCGGCCCCCGTGCCGCCGGCGATTCCGATCAGGATTCCGCGCCGGTGCGATGCCGGCATCGCCTAGACGGCCCCCGCGTGTCGCGCGGCGGCTTCCGCCTCGAGCTCGGCGGGCGAGATCGCCGCGATGTAGGGGAGGTGGCGGAAGCGCTCGGCGAAGTCGAGGCCGTACCCGACGATGAAGCGGTCGGGCACCTCGAAGCCGATGTAATCCAGGGGCACGTCGCGTTCGCGGCGCTCGCGCTTGTCGAGAAGCGTGGCGATCTTGAGGGCGCGCGGGCGCCGGGCCAGGAGCGTCTCGCGGAGAAATGCGAGGGTGTGCCCGCTGTCCACGATGTCCTCGATCAGCACCACGTCCCTTCCCTCGATGGATCGCTCGAGATCCTTGATCAGCCTGGGAGTCCGGTTCGACTCGCTCGACGCTCCGTACGAGGTGACGCTGACGAAGTCGATCTCGTGGGGGATCGGGATGGCGCGCATCAGGTCCGCGACGAAAAAAATGCAGCCGTTCAGCACGCCCACCAGGAGCGGCCTGCCCTGGGGATGGTCGCGTCCGATCTGTTTTCCCAGCTCGCCGATTCGGCGCTGGATATCGGCCGTACCGATCAGCACTTCCATGGGTGGCTCGGCGCCTCCGGGTGGTGGAATAGCGCCACTCTATCACCCGTTGACGGGGGTGTCAAACCAGGCCGGCCGCGTCGAAACCCGCGCAAGTTCCACCAGGAACGGCCGATAATGGACACGGGATCGCCGTGGGATTTGAAGCGTCCAAGGGAGGGATGACCGATGCGGGCCCATGGGGTGGAAAAGCGCGGCACCCAGCGCCGCCGGAGCGATCGGCGAGCCGCGGGGCGGATGGAGCGGCAGCTTTTCTGGATGCTCTGGGGGGTCGGGATCCTCAACTATACGGACGCTGCCCAGACCATCTATCTGCTCAACGTGAAGCTCATGGTCGAGGCGAATCGCCTCATGGCCTACATGCTCGACCACTCCCCCTACGCCTTCTGGATGTACAAGACGCTCGTCCCGTCGATCGGCTGCTACCTGCTTTGGCGATGCCGGAAGCGGGTGAAATGGCTCTACGGCGCGGTCATCACCGTCTTCGCGGTGTACCTGACGGTGGTGATCCGAAGCTTCCTCTACATGGCGCTCCCGCTCGGTCCCCCCGCGTAGGCGATCCATCCCCGCACGGCGATACAGGGCAGAATCCACGGCGGTTGCAGATCGCCACAGTCGCCCCGGCCCCAGAAGTCTTGAGCCATTCCCGCCGAGGAGCCGCCATAGGGTGCAAGTGACACCAATTCAATACGATGGCAGGAATCGACAGCCCCCCCTCGCGCGAGCCGGATCGTGCAATTTCCAATGGCACGGGAAGTGCTCCCGACCCGTAGTGGCAACGCCGGTTGGGTCGGGCGGACAGGATGGAGGCTAAGGCCATGGGCGGTGGTTACTACCTGAAGCTGGCGGCTGTACCAGGGTCCCGGGCGTCTCTCGCCCACGAGGACGTCGGATACTTCTTCATCAACAACTTCCTCCTCTCCCGCATCGATTCGGATCTGCCGAGCGATCTGGCGGAGTATGACGAGGACGTGAACGTCTACACGGCGGCGCTCCTCTCTGGAGTCGTCTCGGGCCGCGAGGATCTCCTCCGGGGCGATCTGGTCTCCACCCGGGACGCGGACGTGTTCGCCCGCGTCCAGGACAGCAAGAACCAGCGCTACCGCTACCAGGTCTACAAAGCGAACGCGGACTTCCTCTACGTTTCGCTCGGCGTGTTCGGCGGTGGGGTCGCCTCGCCGGAGCCCCCGGGGACTCCGGAGGATGAGTCGCGGCTCACGGGCCGGGGGAAGTCCTACTATCACTTCGCGTCGGCCTACGCCGAGCGGCTCTACGGCCCTCGAGCGGGGATCACCGAAGTGATGGACAAGCTCTCGAGAAACTTCGAGGCGTACACCAGGGTCATGACGTGGATGAGCGGCGAGTACCTGCACATGGTGAGCCGCCTGAGCGAGGGAGAGGTGTTCCACATCGAGCGCTCGGTCCACGAACGCTTCGAGCACTCGCACCGGCATCAGACCTGGGACGAACTGCTCGACTGCTACGTCGAATGGCAGAAAACGCACGCCCGCGACGCGCGCCGCCGTTTGGCGCGGGCCGCGCGCGCTCTCAAGCGCGTCGATCCGACCTTCTCGCTCCGCGCGTTCCGTCAGAAGTGGGGAACGCGAAGCCTCTAGATGTCCTCGCCGGCCCGCCCGCCCGAGTTTGACAGTCTGTTCCCCGTCCAGTACGGTGCGCCGCATGGAATCCACGGTGCGCATCGGACTTCTTGGCTGCGGCGTCGTCGGCGGGGCATTCACGCGCCTGCTCCGCGAGCGCGCGGACGATGTCGCGCTGGCGGTCGGCGCTCCGGTGCGCGTGACCCGCGTCGCGGTGCGCGACCCGCGGAAGAAGCGGGAAGCGGAGCTTACAGGCGCCTCCATCGGCGACGACCCGATGGCCGTCGCGGGCGCCGATGACGTCGATCTCCTCGTCGAGTTGATGGGCGGCGCCGCGCGCGCCCTTCCTCCCGTCCTCCGCGCCCTCGAGCGCGGCATCCCCGTGGTGACGGCGAACAAGCACCTGATCGCCGAGCACGGCCCCAGACTCGAGGCCGAGGCGGCACGCGCCGGCGTGGCGCTCCGCTACGAGGCGGCTGTAGCCGGCGTCATTCCGCTCCTCCAATCGCTCGATCACGGGCTCCGCACGGAGCGCTTCACCCTCCTGGTCGGGATCCTGAACGGCACGACGAACTTTATTCTCTCAACGATGGAGCGGGAGGGGCGGGATTTCTCCGAGGCCTTGGACGCGGCGCGGAGGCTCGGCTTCGCGGAGGCGGACCCATCGCTCGACCTCTCGGGCGCCGATACAGCGCAAAAGCTGACGATCCTGGCCCGGCGGGCCTTCCGCGTGCCCGTGGAGCAGGGCTCGATCCCGACCGAGGGCATCGTCGGGATGGAGCTGGAGGACCTGCGCCAAGCCGATCGCTTCGGTTTCGTGGTGAAGCTGCTCGGAATCGCGATTCGGTCCCCCTCGGGGCTCGATCTCAGGGTGCACCCGGCGTTCATTCCAAAGCGCTACCTGCTCGCCTCCGTGCGCGACGAGTTCAACGGCGTCTATCTGCGAGGCGAGGCCTCAGGCTCGATGATGCTTTACGGAAAGGGGGCCGGAGCGCTGCCGACGGCGCAGGCCGTGCTCGGCGACGTGCTGGTCTCGGCCCGGGAACGGCGCGGACGCGCGGCACCCGGGGCCGCGGTGGTCGCGGTCGGGGCGGAGATGGACCTTCCTCGCCTCCCGCTCGACCAGGTTCGGGGGAAGCACTATGTCCGACTCACCGTCGAGGACCAGGCGGGAGTGCTGGCGCAGGTCGCGAGCCGGCTCGCCGGCTCGGGCGTGAGCGTGGCGCAGATGTTCCAGGAACCCGGGGTGCGGGGCGAGGCGTCGATCACGATCCTCACGCACGCGGCCGCGGACAAGAGCGTCCGCGAGGCCGTGGGGGCGATCGCGAAGCTGACGGCGCTTCGAAAGACGCCCCGCGCGATTCGGATCTTCGACCTATGACCCGGTCCATCACCCGATGAGCGGATCCGGCGTTCCGGCCGTTCGCGCCGAGGCTCGCGCCCCCTGGCGGGGCGTGTGCCGCGAGTTCCGGGAGATCCTGCCCCCGATTCCCGACGGGTCGATCATCACGCTCCTCGAGGGGAACACGCCGCTCCTGCCCGCCCCCGCGCTGGCGCGGCGAATCGGCCCTGGGCTCGACCTCTACCTCAAGGTCGAGGGGCAGAATCCGACCGGCTCCTTCAAGGACCGCGGCATGACGGTCGCCGTCTCCCGCGCCGTCGCGGCGGGGGCCCGGGTGATCGTCTGCGCCTCCACCGGAAATACGTCGGCTTCGGCGGCGGCGTATGCGGCACGCGCGGGGCTTCGCTGCGCGGTGGTGATCCCCGAGGGGCAGATCGCGCTTGGGAAGGTCGCCCAGGCGATGATCCACGGAGCGCGGGTGATCGCCGTGCGCGGGAACTTCGACCGCGCGCTCGAGCTGGTGCGCGCCCTCGGTGCCGAGGGCGCGGCGGTGGTCGTGAACTCCATCAACCCCGATCGGATCGAGGGGCAGAAGACGATCGCGTACGAAATCGCCGAAGCGCTGGGCGCGGTTCCCGATGTCCACGCGCTCCCGGTCGGAAACGCGGGCAACATCACGGCCGCCTGGAAGGGATACGCCGAGCGGGCGCGCATTCACGGCGGCGCCACGCCCCGCATGCTCGGATTTCAGGCGGAGGGGGCCGCCCCGATCGTCCGCGGGGAGCGCGTCCTCGATCCGAAGACGCTCGCCACCGCGATCAAGATCGGGAACCCGGCGTCCTGGGCGGGCGCGCTCGAGGCGCGCGACCGCTCCGGCGGCCTGATCGGCTCGGTGACCGACGAGGAGATCATCGCCGCGTATCGGGCCCTGGCGGAGACGGAGGGCCTCTTCGTCGAGCCCGCCTCGGCCGCGGGGGTCGCGGGGCTGCTTCAGCTCGGATCCCAGGGGCGTCTCACCGGCGTCCGCACCGCGGTCGCCACCGTGACGGGTCACGGACTCAAAGATCCCGAGCGCGCGGTCCAGGTTTCGCGCGCTGTCGAGACGGTGGACGCCGAGCCCGATGCGCTCAAGCAGGCGCTCCTCGGATGAAGCGGGCCCGCCCGTCAGCCCGCGCGCTCGCGCGCCGCCCCGAGCGGTGGTCGGTCACGGTGCCGGCATCCACGTCGAACCTCGGCCCAGGATTCGACTGCCTCGGCCTCGCGCTCCGCCTGCCGCTGGTCGCGACCGCGGCGCGGATCGAGCACGGCTTTCGGATCGAGCGGCTTGGCGAGGGAAGCGATCTGCTTCTCGATCCCCAGACCGATCCGATCCTCTCGGCGTTTCGCCACGTGGTGAGACTTGCCGGGGAGCCCACCCCCTCGGTCTCGCTCACCGTGCGCTCGCGAATCCCGGTGGCCCGCGGGCTCGGCTCGAGCGCCGCCGCGATCGTGGCGGGGCTCGCCCTCGCGAACCATTGGCTCGGCGATCCGTTCGGCCCCGTCGAGCTGTTCCGCGAGGCGGTCCGGCGGGAGGGCCATCCCGACAACGTCGCCCCCGCCCTGCTCGGCGGGTTCGTGCTCTCCATGCCTCGCGCGGACGGGAGCGTGGAGCCGCTCCGCCTGCCGGCCCCGCGCGGAATCGACATCACGCTCGTGGTTCCCGAGCTTCGAGTCAGCACGGAGGAGGCCCGCTCCCTCCTTCCGGAGCGGGTCAGGCTCCGGGATGCGGCCCGGAACACCGCCCGCGCGCTCGGGCTGCTCCAGAGTTTCGCCACGGGCCGCGTCGATCTCTTGGCCGACGCGCTCGAGGACGTGTACCATGTGCCCCACCGCGCCCGTCTCATCCCCGCGTTCGATCGCGTGGTCGAGGCAGGGCGGCGGGCGGGCGCGTTCGGCGTCACGATCAGCGGGAGCGGCCCGACGCTGCTCGCGCTGCACGCGCCCGGCGCAGGCGCGCACGCGCGCGTCGGCGCGGCCATGATTCGCGCCTTCGCCCGAGCCGGCGTCCACGCGCGCGCGATCCCGGGACGGATCGCGAGCCGCGGCGCCGTCACGCGCACCCTTCGCTAGGAGCGCCATCGCAGCGTGCCGGTACTCGTACAGAAGTACGGTGGAACCTCGGTAGGGACGCCGGAGCGGATCCACCGCGTCGCCGACCGCATTGTTCAAACCCGAAGGTCGGGAGCCGATCTGGTCGTCGTGGTCTCGGCGATGGGCGACGCCACCGACGAGCTCCTCGATCTCGCCGCGAAGGTTTCCGATCGGTCGCACCCGCGGGAGCTGGACATGCTCCTGACGGCGGGAGAGCGGATCTCCATGGCCCTGCTCTCCATGGCGGTGAACGATCGGGGCCAGGAGGCGGTTTCCTTCACCGGCTCGCAGAGCGGAATCGTCACCGACACGTCCCACACGCGCGCGAAGATCCTCGAGGTCCGGGCCGACCGGATCAGGGACGAGCTCTCCCGGGGGAGAGTCGTGATCGTCGCGGGGTTCCAAGGGGTGAGCCGGGATCGGGAAGTCACCACCCTCGGCCGCGGCGGCTCGGACACGACGGCGGTGGCCCTGGCCGCGGCGCTCGGGGCCGAAGAGTGCGAGATCTACACCGACGTGGAGGGTGTCTACACCGCCGACCCTCGCGTCGTACACGGAGCCAGAAAGCTCAAGAACCTTTCTTACGACGAAATGCTGGAGCTGGCCTCGCTCGGCGCGAAGGTGCTCCACAACCGGTCGGTCGAAATCGCGAGGCGCTTCGGCGTCCCGATCCACGTCCGCTCGAGCTTCAGCTCGAACGAAGGCTCGCGCATTCGAAAGGGTGAATCGATGGAACGAGTGGTCATCCGCGGCATCGCCCACGATCCGGACGTGGCGAAGATCGCGCTCCTGGACGTGCCGGACCGCCCCGGCGTGGCGGCCGAGATCTTCCGCGCCGTAGGGGAACAGGGGGTCAACGTCCGCCTGATCGTCCAGGCGAGCGGCTCGGACGGCAAGAACGACGTGACGTTCGCGGTCGGCTCGCACGAGGTGCGCGCCGTGCTGCCGGTGGTCGAAGAGGTTCGGAAGCGCCTGGGCGCGCGCGCGTTCGTCTACGATCCCGACGTCGCGATCCTCTCCGTGGTGGGCGAAGGGCTCGCGACCTCGGCGGGGACGGCCGGCGAGGTGTTCGACGCGCTCGCGAAGGCGGGGATCAACATCGAGATCATCAGCACGTCGTCGATCACCATCACCTGCATCGTGCGCAAGCCGGACGTGGAGCGGGCCGTGCGCGCCCTCCACGACGCCCTGCGCTTGGAGCAGGAACCCTAGCGCGGGGCATGGACCCTCCATGGAGTTCCTCGAGAAACGTTCGGTGCTGGGCCGCGGCGCGGCACCGCCGGACGGGCGTCGATCCGCGGTCTTCCTGGCGCTGGCGTGCGTGCTTCACGCCGCGCTCCTGGGTTTCTTCGTGACACGGGCGCGGGTGCCCCGGGAGATCACGATTCCGGCCTCGGGGGGGCCGCTGACCCGCGCGAGACTGGTGCGGATCGTGCCGCTCCGCACGTTCCCGGCCCCCGAGGCGGCCGCCCCGGAGGCGTCGCGCTCTCGGCCCAAGCCGGCGCTCATCAAGCGCTACACGCCGGGCGCGAAGGTGGTGGTGAAGCCCGAGCGTGGGCCGGCCAGGAAGGGCTCCACGGACGACGCGAAGTCCGCGTCGCAGGCGGTCTCGCCGGCGCCGCAGGCCGATCTCGCGCTTCGTTGGTGGTCGCAGGACTCGACGCGGAGCGCGAGCGTGGACGTGGACGGCGATTTCCGTTTCGCCTTCTACCTGGCGGCGCTCCGGAACAAGATCGGATCGCACTGGGTTCCACCCCCGGGGCTCGACGCGCGGGGGAGGCCGGTCCGGGCCACGCTGTACTTCCGGATCGGAAAGAACGGTCAGGTTTCGCTCGCGCAGGTCGAGACGTCGTCCGGATACGCCTTCTTCGACCAAACCGCGTTGCGCGCGCTTCTGGCCGCGACGCCGCTCCCGCCGCTGCCGGCGGGCTATACCGACAACTACCTGGGAGTCCACTTTGGCTTCGAATACCAGCAATAACGCCCGCGCGGCCGGCGCGATTCTCCTCTCGCTCGCGCTCCTCTGGCCGGCCGCGGCGGGCACGCAGACCGACGTCCGGATCGGAATCAAGGCTTCGGGCTCGGTCAAGACGCCCCTCCTGCTCGCGACGTTTCGCGCGGGGGCGGGCGTGGGCACGGCACCGGTCGCGGATGAGTCCCACAAGGTGGCGCGCAAGGACTTCTATCTCAGCGGCGTTTTCGAGGTGGCCGATGTGCCGCCGCTCGGCGGGAAGCCCTCGCCGGACCCGTCTCATACCGGCACGGTCCGCGTGGAAGGGATCGTCGAAACCGAACGCTCCGGCGTCTATCGGTTCACCGGCGAGGTCTTCGACGTGGGCACCGGGGAGTCGGTTTTCCGGCGCGCGTACTCGTTCCCCCGCGCCGATCTCCGGGCGAGCATCCACCGCTTCGTGGACGACGTGCTCGAGGCGCTCACGGGGGAGCGCGGGATCGCCGGGACATCGATCGCGTTCGTCCGGAAGACAGGCAAGTTCAAGGAAATCTGGATCGCCGACTACGACGGAGAGAACGCGCGCCAGCTGACCCACGATCGGAGCCTCGACCTCTCTCCGGCCTGGGCGCCGTGGGGCACCGAGGTGGCCTTCACGTCCTACAAGCGCGGCAATCCCGATCTCTACCTGTTCGATCTGCGCCGCGGCGCGTCCTATCCCTTCTCGACGCGCCCGGGGCTCAACACGGCTCCCTGCTACTCCCCCGACGGCAAGTGGATCGCCTGCACGATCTCCCGCGACGGGAACGCCGAGGTGTACCTGATCAGCCGCGACGCGCAGACGGCGCGGCGGCTCACGCGCAACGAACGGATCGATTCCTCGCCCAGCTTCAACCCGACCGGACGCGAGATCGCGTTCACTTCGGATCGCTCGGGCTCGCCCCAGGTCTACGTCATGGACGTGGAAGGCAGTAACCAGCGCCTCCTCACGCTCGAAGGCAGCTACAACGACTCGCCGCAGTGGTCGCCGAAGGGGGACAAGCTCGTCTACGCCGCGCGCCACGACGGGATGTTCGACGTCGTGGTCATGGACGCGAACGGGCAGAATCCGCTCCAGATCACCTACGCGGCGGGGCACAACGAAAATCCGCGGTGGTCGGCCGACGCGCGGAAGATCTACTTCAGCTCCACGCGGTCGGGGCAGAGGCATATCTACATGATGAACACGGACGGAAGCGACGTGGTGCAGCTCACGGCCGGCGAGGAGTGCTTCAATCCCGCCGCCGGCCCGAAGCCGAGGCGGAGGGTGTAGCGCCCACTTCGAGTTGACCTCCCCGGAGCGCTGTGGTACCGTCCGCGACATTGGGAAGTCATTGTCGTTCAACCACCTGAACCCTACGGGAGAATTCGCCATGCGCCATTCGCCAAGGATTGCGATGCTCGCGCTCGCGGCACTCATCGCCGCGGGATTGATGGCCCAGGGATGCGCGTCCCAGAAGAAGGTCACGGCGGCGCCTCCGCCGACGCCCCCGCCCGCACCGACCGAGACGACCACGCCGCCTCCTCCTCCTCCCCCGCCGCCTCCGCCGCCGGCTCCGCCGGAAGTCTCGCTCGCCGACGCCTTCTTCGATTTCGACGACGCCTCGCTCAGGCCCGACGCCAAGAGTGCCCTCGAGACCGCCGCCAAGTACATGGAGCAGAACGCGGGCGCCAACGTGATCATCGAAGGACACTGCGACGAGCGCGGCTCGATCGAGTACAACCTCGCCCTCGGCGAGCGCCGTGCGAAAGCCGCGATGGGGTACCTCGTGAGCTACGGCATCGCCACGAGCCGCATCACCACGATTTCCTACGGCAAGGAGCGGCCGTTCGCCACCGGCAATGACGAGTCGGCCTGGTCGCAGAATCGCCGCGCGCACTTCGTTGGCAAGTGACTTGTAGTCGCCTCCTGGCGGCCGCGGCCGGAATCCTGGCCGCCGGCGCGCTCGCCGCTTCGGGGTGCGCGCCGAGCGGGTATTACGGCACGAGCACGACGGCGCTCGACAGCATGATGATCAGCCAGGGCGCCATGATGAAGCGGATCGCCGCGCTCGAGCGGAAATCCGACGCGACGCGGGAGAGCGTCCAGGCGTCGCGCGCGTCCACCGACGCGCGGCTGCTCGAGATCAGCCAGAGCCTCGACGTGATCGAAGCGAAGCTCGACGCGTCCGGCATCCGGTTCAGCCAGCTGGCGCAGAAGGTCGAGACCGTGAAGTCGAGGCTCACGGTGGCGGATAGCGCCCGCGCCCGCGGAGTGCCTCGCGACTCGACCGGGCGCGCCGATCCCGAGGCGATGTACCAGGCCGCGTACTCGGACGTCGCCGCGGGGCGCTATAACCTGGCGCGCGAAGCGTTCCAGGAGTACCTGAAGAACTACCCGGACACCGAGGTCGCGGACAACGCGCAGTACTGGATCGGCGAGTGCTACTACGCGACCGGCGACTTCTCCGGAGCGATTCCCGAGTTCGAGAAGGTCGTGAAGAATTACCCGAAGGGGGACAAGGTCGCGCCCGCGTTGCTCAAAATCGGGTCGTCGTACTCGCGCCTGAAGAACACCCAAGAGGCCAACCGCTACTACAAGATGATCGTCCAGAAGTACCCGAAGAGCCACGAGGCGGGAGAGGCCCGGGAGCGCCTCTCCGAGAAGCCCTAGGGCTTCCTCGCCGCCAGGGTCAGCACGTGGCCGAAGCGGGATCGCTTCGCGTGCCAGCGCGGAGAATCGAGCCCCAGCCGGGCCGTGAGCGCGCGCCCATAGGGTAGGAACCACCAACCCACGATCGGATTGTGGGCGTGAAGCTCCGCCGGCGCGACGCCCGCCCGGTCGGCGAGGCGGCGGAACCGCGACGCGCTTAGATCGTCCTCGTATCCGAAAATCCACTTTCCCCGCCACTGCGCAATCTTCTTGCCGAGCATGAAGGGGAGATCCATCGCGTTCGGGACCACGATGACGAGGAGCCCCCCGGGGCGCGTGACGCGCCACATCTCCCTCATCAGCGCGACCTTACCCTCGTCGCTGAAATGCTCGATCACGCCGCCGTTCCAGACGATGTCGAAGGAGCCGTCGCGGAACCCCATTCGAAGGCCGTCCTGCCGGCAGTACTCCGCCGCCAGTCCCAGCCTCCGGAAATGGCCGCGCGCCGTTTCGAGGGAGCGAGGGGAGAGATCCACCAACGTGACGCGGGCGCCCAGTCCGCCCAAGATCGCGCTCGTGGTGCCGGAGCCGGAGCCCACCTCGCAGATCGTGCGGCCCGCGGGAGGCCCCATCACGGCGAGCAGGTGCTCCTGGTAGGCCCGGTGGTCCGGGGCCGAGATGTCGACCCCCGCGTAGGTCTCGGCGACCCGGTCCCAGATCTGGACGAGGTCCGGCTGTTGATACGATCCGGGATGCGCCATGGAAGGGGCCGATTCTCGCACGCACGCGGTCGGTCTTCAAGGCGGACCGGCGCGTTGGTATAATCTGCCGGGCCGCCGACCCTCGTACCCAGGAAAGAGTGGAACGATGAGATTCGATCGACTGACCACGAAGAGCCAGGAGGCGATCGCGGACGCCGAGTCGCGCGCCCAGCGGGCGGGGCATCCGGAAGTGGGAACCGAGCACCTGCTCCTGGCCCTCCTGGAACAGAAGGGAGGGGCCGTCGCCCCGATCCTCGAGGCGGCCAGGGTCCCTGTCGCGCGCGTCCGCACCCTGGTCGACGAGCGCCTCCGCACGCTCCCTAAAGTCACCGGCCACCGCCAGACCGTGCTCTCGGCGCCGCTCGGACAAATTCTCGAGAGCGCCGAAGCCGAGGCGGAGCGACTCCAAGACCAGTACATCAGCACCGAGCATTTCCTCCTCGCCGCCCTCGATCCGGCGCTCGTTTCCGAAATGGGGCGGATGCTCAAAGAGGCGGGGGCGACGCGCGAGGCGATCTATCACGCGCTCCTCACCGTGCGCGGGGGGGAGCAGGTCACGAGCGCGGAGCCCGAGGAGAAGTACCAATCGCTCGCCAAGTACGCGCGCGATCTCACCGAGATGGCCCGAAAGGGGCAGCTCGATCCGGTCATCGGTCGCGACGAGGAGATCCGCCGCGTGATCCAGGTCCTCTCGCGCCGGACGAAGAACAACCCGGTCTTGATCGGCGAGCCCGGCGTCGGAAAGACCGCCATCGCCGAAGGGCTCGCGCAGCGGATCGTGAACGGCGACGTCTCGGAGGGGCTGAAATCGCGCCGCGTGCTGGCCCTCGACCTCGGCGCGCTCCTCGCGGGCGCGCAGTACCGGGGGCAATTCGAGGACCGCCTCAAGTCGGTCCTCAAGGAAGTGGCGCGCGCCGAGGGGCAGGTGATCCTCTTCATCGACGAGCTGCATACGCTGGTCGGGGCCGGCGCGGCGGAAGGCGCGCTCGACGCGTCGAATCTGCTCAAGCCCGCGCTCGCGCGCGGCGAGCTTCACTGCGTCGGCGCGACCACCCTGAACGAGTACCGCAAGCGGATCGAGAAGGACGCGGCGCTCGAGCGGCGCTTCCAGCCGGTCTTCGTGGGAGAGCCGACCGTGGAGCAGGCGATCGCGATCCTCCGCGGGCTTCGCGAGCGGTACGAGAACTTTCACAGGGTGAAGATCCAGGACGCGGCGCTCGTGGGCGCCGCACTCCTCTCGCACCGCTATCTCCCCGACCGGCAGCTTCCCGACAAGGCCATCGACATCATCGACGAGGCGGCGTCGCGGCTTCGAATCGAGATCGACAGCCTCCCCGCGGAGATCGACACGCTCGAAAGGAAGAGACGCCAGCTCGAGATCGAGCGGCTGGCCCTGAAGCGGGAGAAGGACGAGCCCTCCAAGGTCCGCCGCGCGCTCATCGAGGAGGAGATGGCGGAGACCGAGACCGAGCTGAAGCGGCTCCGGGCCCATTGGGAGAAGGAGCGGGCGGCCGTCGCGAAGATCCACGAGGCGCGCGAGCGCCTGGAAGCGCTGCGCCTCGAGGAGCAGCAAGTCGAGCGAGCCGGCGATCTGGAGCACGTCGCGCGAATCCGCCACGGCGAGATTCCACGGATCGAGAAGCAGCTCGCCGCCGCCGGCGCCGCGCTCGCCGTGATCCAGAAGGACATGAAGATTCTAAAGGAGGAGGTGGACGAGGAGGACGTCGCGGAAGTCGTCGCGCGCTGGAGCGGCATCCCGGTGCAGCGGCTCCTCGAGAGCGAGCTCCAAAAGCTCCTCCAGATGGAGGAGCGGCTCCGGGAGCGCGTCGTGGGCCAGGACCCGGCCGTGCGCGCCGTCTCCGACGCCGTGCGGCGCGCGCGCGCCGGACTTCAAGATCCGAACCGGCCCATCGGCTCCTTCCTCTTCCTCGGGCCGACCGGCGTAGGCAAGACCGAGCTGGCTCGAGCGCTCGCCCAATTCCTCTTCGACGACGAGCACTCGATCACGCGTCTCGACATGTCCGAGTACATGGAGAAGCACAGCGTCTCCCGGCTCATCGGCTCGCCGCCCGGGTACGTGGGGTTCGAGGAAGGGGGCCAGCTCACCGAGGCGGTCCGCCGCCGGCCCTACTCCGTCGTGCTGCTCGACGAGATCGAGAAAGCGCATCCCGACGTCTCGCAGGTGCTGCTCCAGATTCTGGAGGACGGCAGGCTCACCGACGGCCAGGGCAGGACCGTCGATTTCAAGAACTCGCTCGTGGTGATGACCAGCAACATCGGGAGCGAGATGATTCTCGAAGCGGGGGGCGCCGGGGGCGAGGTGATGCGGAACCGGCTGCTCGCCGCCCTCCATGGCCACTTCCGGCCCGAGCTGTTGAATCGGATCGACGAGATCCTGGTCTTCGAGTCGCTCGGTCCCGAAGCGCTGCGGGAGATCGTGGTGATGGAGCTTCGCAAGGTGGAGCGGCGGCTCCGGGAGCGGGACCTCACGTTCGTGGCCGACCCCGAGGTGCTGGACCTCCTGGCGCGCGAGGGTTACGACCCGGTCTTCGGCGCCCGCCCGCTTCGCCGGCTGATCGAGCGGCGGGTGCAGAATCCGCTCGCGCGGTCGATCTTGAAGGGCGAGTGGAAGCCAGGGGACACGATCCGCGTGCGGGTGGGAGAGGCCGAGGGCGGGCTCCTCTTCGAGCGGGGCGAGCGCCCCGCGCCCACCGAGCCCGTGGCGACGCGCTGATCTCTCCGGGGGTTCGCGCCGGGCGATTTCCCGCTTGACGCTCCGCTCCGGCGGACGGTAGCGTGGCGGATCGCGTCTCAGGGGACGCGCTCCATCCGCCTCATTCCGCGTCGCGCCCACGGCATTTCGGAGAACCATGCACCTATCCGAGCTGCTCAACGAGAACGCCGTCACGCTGTCGCTCAAGGCGCGCGACAAGGAATCCTGCATCAAGGAGCTGGTCCAGCTCCTCGAGGCGGCCCACGGCGTCAATACCAAGGGCGAGATCCTGAGCAAGGTGCTCCAGCGCGAGTCGATGATGTCGACCGGCATCGGGAACGGCGTCGCCATCCCGCACGGGAAGACCCGGCTCCTCGACCAGCTGGTCGCGGCCTGCGGCGTGGCCCCGGGCGGAATCGAGTTCGACTCGATGGACGGAGAACCCACGAGCCTCTTCGTCCTCCTGGTTTCTCCCGAAAGTCTCCGCGCCCCGCACGTCAAGGCCCTGGCGAATGTCTCCCGGCTGCTCAAAGAGGAATCGATTCGAAGCGCCCTGAATCAGAGTAAGACGCCGCAGGAGTTCATGACCGTGCTTCGGGAGGCCGAAGCGCGCCTGCTGCAGCCCTAGGGCGCCGCGCCGCCAACCCCCCACGCCAAGAACCCCGGGTTGACGAGCGTTTCGGCCCCTGGTATCTTTTTGCATGCCACAGCCGTGTCCCCCAGAAAGGAGCAATTCCCTTACATGAAGTGGATGCGTGTTTTGTGGGCGGGAGCCAGCCTCCTCCTGGTCCTCCCGGGCTGCTCGCACGACAAAACGGTCCAGGGCGGGGGCGTCTACTCTCCGCTGATCACCGGCCTGGCCGTCGATCCGTCACCCGCGGTTCGGGGCCTCCAGAACGAGCTGACCCTCCAAGTGACCAACGTCAACAACTACGCTATTACCTACCACTGGAGCTCGCCGAACGGAGCCTTCAGCGATTCGACGCACCAAACGGCGGCCTGGCTGGCGCCCGACACGATCGGCTTCTATCCGGTCACCTGCTCGATCCAGGCCCAGGCCCCCGACTCGGGCGTTTCCTTCTACAAGGCGACGACCTACCAGGTCTTCGTGGACAATGCGTATGTCCGCTGGACGAGGAGCTCGAACGTACAATTCGACCCTGCGCCGGCGCCGACGCCGATGAGCGACTCGGGGGTGGTCTTCTCGGAGTACACCAACATCTCGACCGGTGCCTCGAACATCTACCAGGTTGCCGTCGCGGGGAACACGCCGGTGCCGCTCACGCAGAATTTCTTCTCGGCGTTCTCTCCGAGCATGCGGGCGGACGGCCAGGTCGTCGCGTTCGCCGGAAAGAAGACGAACACGGACGGCGGGGCCTCCATCTGGCTCGTCCCGTCCTCCGGTGGGGCGGATACCACCGGCGCCTATGTCGAGGCGCGCCACAATATCAACACCCAGAGGTTTCTGGGCGCGCCGCGCTACTCGCGGACGGGGACCACGCTGCTCTACAGCAGCGACACGACCACCGTGGGAAGTGGTCCGAGACCGTGGTTCCGCGACGCCGGGTTCCTCTATCCGGCGCCTCCCGCTCCCGCCAACCGGGTCATCGCGGCGGGTTCGCTAGGCACGCGAGCGTACTTCGGAGCCAACTGGGGACCCGACGTGGATGCGAACGGGATTCCTGACTCGGTCGTCACCCAGACCCAGCAGAGCTTCGGCACCACGGTCCAGGCTTCTCGCGGCATCTACAAGCTCAGGAGCAGCCCGCCGCAGACTTCGGGGACCGTCTGGATGAACGATTTCACCATCGCGGAACCCGACTGGTCCGAAGACGGCCGGTACATCATCTTCACCAGGCCGAACACGCTCTCCCCCGATCGCGACATCTGGATCATTCCCGCTGGCGCGACGAGCCTATCCGCGGCCGTGCGGGTCACCTCCGGACCCGCGGACGATTCCCATCCCCGGTTCTCGAACGACGGCTCGAGCATCTATTTCGTATCCAATCGGGCGGATGCGTACGGGCTGAACGGTCTCTATCCGATCGAGCGCCGGGGGACGAACATCTGGAGCGTCTCCCTCTTTGACCTACCCTAGTCGTCGGTGTCGCGGGACCGGCGGCGCTCCGCGCCGCCGATCCCCACCCGACCCCTGGACGAGCCCCCGCGTGATCCGCCACTGGCTTCCGGTCGTCGTCTACATCGCGCTGATCTTCGCGGTTTCCTCGATCCACGGCGACCAACTTCCCGGGCTCTTCCCGAAAGGGGACAAGGTCGGGCACCTCCTGGAGTACCTTCTCCTCGGCCTGCTCCTCGGCCGCGCCATCCGGTTCACTCTTGCCGGGAGGTCGAGTATGGTTGCCGCCACCGCCACCGTGGCGGCGGGAGCGGCCGTGGGAGTCCTCGACGAGCTCTATCAATCCAGGATTCCGGGCCGGTTCAGCGATCCCGCCGATTGCCTGGTGGACGTGGCCGCGGTACTCGCCGCGGTCCTGTTCACGCGGTTCGTTCACGTCCGGCCGCTCTGGAAAGGCCATCGCGCGGACGGGGGCGGACGGAAGACGGACGTGGAGACGCTGCCGCGATGAAATTCCAGGTCCCGAGGGGAACGCGCGACATCCTCCCCGTGGAGAGCGGTCGCTGGGAACGGCTCGAGAACCGAGCGCGGGACATCCTGGCCCGCTACGGATACCGCGAGGTTCGAACCCCCATGTTCGAGTCCACCGAACTCTTCGTACGGAGCGTCGGCGAATCGACCGACATCGTCCGGAAGGAGCTCTACACGTTCGAGGACAGGAAGGGGCGCTCGCTCACGCTCCGCCCCGAGGGGACCGCGCCCGTGGTGCGCGCGTATCTGGAGCACTCGCTCGGGCACGCCGATCCGGTGACGCGGCTCTATTACCTCGGCCCCATGTTTCGGTACGAGCGGCCTCAGGCGGGCCGTTACCGCCAGTTCTGGCAGATCGGAGCGGAGCTGTTCGGTTCGGCGGCGCCGGCGGCGGACGCGGAGATGATCGATCTCTTCGTCTCGATTCTCCAGAGCGTCGGGCTCTCGGACGTCTCGGTGCTGCTCAACTCGCTCGGCGACGAGGAGTGCCGTCCCGTCTATCGGGAGCGCATTCGTGAATACTTCGGGACGAGCCTGGAAGCGCTTTGCGGCGACTGCAGGGAGCGCCACCGGACGAATCCGCTTCGGATCCTGGACTGCAAGGTCCCGTCGTGCCAGCCACTCCTCGCGGGCGCGCCCAGCGTGCTCGACTCGCTCTGCGGCTCCTGCCGGGAGCACTTCGATGGGGTTCGCGCGGCGCTCGCGGCGCTTCGGATCCCCACCGAGACGGCGCCTCGTCTGGTGCGCGGGCTAGACTACTACACGCGGACCGTGTTCGAGGTACACGCGGCCGGGCTCGGCGCGCAGAGCGCGGTGGGCGGCGGTGGGCGCTATGACCAACTGGTGCGCGACTTCGGAGGCCCC